>OOAH01002815.1_pt1 | contig 11139 bp, 9 predicted proteins | sample 1671801 | NCBI WGS metagenome assembly OOAH01 (sample SAMN06348194, study PRJEB24527) | human gut metagenome | biome: human gut; feature: ankylosing spondylitis patient; material: feces | host: Homo sapiens | place: China | collected 2015-10 | reverse complement strand
ACGAGGTCATGGCGGGCGTGCTGCCCAGCCAGAAGGAGCTGCGCGTCCGCGAGCTGCAGCGCGCGGGACATCGCGTGGCCATGGTGGGCGACGGCATCAACGACGCGCCGGCCCTGTCGCGGGCACGCATCGGCTTTGCCATGGGCATTAAGGGCGCCGACACCGCCATCGAGGCTGCAGATGTGGCGCTCATGGACGACAACATCGCCAAGATCGCCTGGTTCAAGAAACTTTCGGAACTTGCGCACGCCACGCTCATTCAAAACATCGTCTTTGCGCTCGGCGTGAAGTTCTGCTTCATGATTGCGGCGCTGGCGGGCTACGCCACGATGTGGATGGCCGTTTTCGCAGACACGGGCGTGTGCCTCATTGTGGTGGCTTGGGGATTGCGGCTCATGAAATGCGCAGGCAAAGTGGACAGGATGCTGGGAGCCGCCTAACGGCTCCCGCCTTGCGCAGAAACGTTATTCACGCCGCAGAGTGAAGTGCTCAAACAGGCCTTTGAGTGCGTCGAGCGTGGCCTGAGGCGGCCAGTCGGTCGGCACCGGATCGAAGTCTGTCTGCATATTGGGCGCCTTACGGAAAATCTGCAGGGCGAACGTGTCGACCCGGCGCTCCTTGAGCCAGCGGCCGATCGCGAGGATGTCTTCTTCCGAAAGAAAATCCGGATGCGCGGTCGTTCTCGCCTCCATCGGCACGCCCGCCGCGCGGATGATTTCAAAGCTTTGCAGGAAAGCTTCGTGCGCACCGGAAATGCCGGCAACGGCATCAAACGCCTCGGGCTTTTCGGGATTGGCTTTCACGTCGAGCCCCACCCAGTCGAGTAAGTTCACGCAGTCCTTAAGGTGCCGCGGATAGGCGCCCGACGTGTGCAGTCCCACGGCATAGCCGAGATCCTTTACAAGCCGCACGGCTGCCGGCAGTGCCGGATCCATACAAGGCTCTCCACCGGAAAAGACAACGCCGTCGAGAAGCCCTCTGCGCTTCTTGAGAAGCGCCTCGACGTCCTCCCATTTCGGATCGGACTCTTCGGCTCGACGCGTGCGCATCCAGCGGTTGTGGCAATAAGCGCACCTCCAAGGGCAGCCGCGCAGAAAAACGACCGCCGAGAGCTTTCCCGGAAAGTCGATGCTCGTAAAAGGCGTCACCGCCGCAATGCGAAGCGCTGCGGCGGGAGTCAACACGTCGAAGTTAATCGGCATCGGGTGCTGCTTTCGACCTAGTGTTTACTTCCGGGAGCAGCCGCACTTGCTTTCGACGAAGTACTTGCGTTCTTCGAATTCACCCTTCTTGCCGATGTTGAAGGACTGCACCGGACGATGGTAGCCCATCACGCGGGTCCAGACTTCGCAGGGCTGACGTTCGCTGTCCTTGAGCTGAACGGTTTCATTGGTCTTTTCGGTCATTTTCATTTCCTCCGTAGGACGGCGGTCCCGGTTAGCCCGGCCGCCGTTGATAAATTTTGTCTTTTAGGCGTGCGCCGGTTCGGCTTGCTCGGCCATTCTTGCCTTTTTGGCGGCGATCAATTCGGCGTCGCACTTCGGGCAGAAGTCGTGGCGGCCGGACAGATAGCCGTGCTTGGGACAGATCGAGAAGGTCGGCGTCACCGTGATGTACGGCAAACGGAAGCGCGTAAGCGTGCGGCGAACCAGATCGCGGCAAGCTTCGGCCGAACTGATCGCTTCATTCATGTAGAGATGAAGCACCGTGCCGCCCGTGTACTTGCGCTGCAGATCCTCCTGCATTTCCAGAGCTTCGAACGGATCGTCCGTGTAGCCGACCGGAAGCTGCGAGGAGTTCGTGTAGTACGGGTGCTGCGGGGTGCCGGCCTGCAGGATGTCGGGGAAACGCTTCTTGTCTTCCTTGGCGAAGCGGTACGTCGTGCCCTCGGCCGGCGTCGCTTCAAGGTTGTACATGTGTCCCGTATCCGTCTGGAATTCCACCATGCGCTCCCGAACATGATCGAGAAGCTTCACGGCCATCGCGTGCCCCTTCTCGGTCGTGATGTCTTCGGCATCGTCCGTAAAGTTGCGGATCATTTCGTTGATGCCGTTCACGCCGATCGTCGAGAAGTGGTTGCGCAGCGTACCCAAATAGCGCTTCGTGTACGGGAACAGGCCTTGATCGATGTGCTTCTGGATAGTTTTGCGCTTAATTTCGAGCGAATCGCGCGCAAGCTCCAGCAGATGATCGAGGCGGGCGTAGAGCGCCTCTTCGCTGCCCTTGAAAAGGTAGCCCAAGCGGGCGCAGTTGATCGTCACCACGCCGAGGCTGCCCGTCTGCTCGGCCGAGCCGAAGAGCCCGTTGCCTCGCTTGAGAAGTTCGCGCAAATCGAGCTGCAGGCGGCAGCACATCGAGCGAATCATGTTGGGCTTGAGCTCGGAATTGATGAAGTTCTGGAAGTACGGCAGACCGTAGCGCGCCGTCATGTCGAAGAGCGGCAGCACATTGGGGCTGTCCCAATCGAAGTCCGGCGTGATGTTGTAGGTCGGAATCGGGAACGTAAACACGCGTCCCTTGGCGTCGCCTTTGGTCATGACCTCGATGTAGGCGCGATTGATCATGTCCATTTCCTTCTGCAGCTCGCCGTAGGTAAAGGGCATTTCTTCGCCGCCGATCAGCGGATGTACGTTTTTGAGGTCTTCGGGGCAGGTCCAGTCGAACGTGAGGTTCGTAAAGGGCGTCTGCGTGCCCCAGCGGCTCGGAACGTTCAAGTTGTAGATGAGTTCCTGAATTCCCTGCAGCACTTCTTCGTAGGGCGTGTTGTCCTTGCGGATGAAGGGCGCCATGTAGGTGTCAAACGAAGAAAAAGCCTGTGCGCCCGCCCATTCGTTCTGCATCGTGCCCAGGAAGTTGACGATCTGGCCCGTAGCCGACGAAAAGTGCTTCGGAGCACCGGCCTCGACCTTGCCCGGAACGCCGTTGAAGCCCTCCTGCAGCAGCGTGCGCAGGCTCCAGCCCGCGCAATAGCCCGAGAGCATATCGAGGTCATGGATGTGGAAGTCGGCCTGGCGATGGCACTGACCGATTTCGGACGTGTAGATGTAGTTGAGCCAATAGTTGGCGATCACCTTGCCCGAGACATTGAGAATCAGGCCGCCCAGACTGTAGCCCTGGTTTGCGTTGGCATTGACGCGCCAGTCGGACTGGTTGAGATACTCGTTGATCGAACTTTCGACATCCACCCAGCTCTTCTTGGCGTCGCGGCTGCGGGCGCGCTGCTCGCGGTAGACGATGTAGGCGCGAAGCGTCTCGAAATGCCCTGCTTCGTAGAGCGCATGTTCGACGGCATCCTGCACTTGCTCGATGTGCGGCGTGGCGACTCCGAGTTCGCGCAAACGGGGCATGACGAGCATTTCGGTAATTTCTTCGGCCCGTTCGCGTCCGAACTGATTGGTGGCTTTACCGGCGCATTCAATAGCGTAGGTGATCTTCTGGGCATTGAACTCCTTAACCGAACCGTCGCGTTTGATAATGTGCCGAATCTCAACTGCCATGTCCTTGCACCTTTGTGTTGTTCTGTACGTAAATCGGCCTCGGTAAAGGCCGGCCTGCATTGGTTGCCCTCGTTGCGGCAAAAAAAGACGCCGTGAGGCGTCTTCCGGATGCAATCTAACGAGCGGCTCAGCACGACTGAGTGTAGACAATCACTGCAAACGAGGCAAGCCGAAAAACGCATCGTATCGTTCGCGAAACGCTACATCAACACTACATCTTGTGGTCGCCTCGTGAAATCCCTTGCAAATCAGCACTTCGGAAAAAGCGTTACTTAAAATTTTGCTTTAATTTTCCGAAAGCCGTTGTTGCGCTTTTGCACCAACAAATTTGTGAGTATTAGTTCGGCTTTTTTCGTCTCACTTATTCGGTGCTAGGCCAAGTCATTGGAGATTTATCCAATCTTGCTCTCAAATTCCACAATAAGAAATCCGTCAACTGATATTTCAGGGTGAACCCCTATTATCAACTGCCTAGGACTAGGTTAAATTACGTACCGCAATAAGGCATCTGCGCCTCAATTGCCTCCCTGTGCGGCAGACTCCCGAGGGGCCGCTTTCGAAGCCCTCCCTCTTCGAAAGCGAGCATTGTAGTTTGCTGCATTCCTATGGACCTGACCGTGTTGGTTAGGTCTTTTTTTATCCGCAGCTTTGAATGAAAAATGCCGGCTGCGCACTCACGCGGCCGGCACTCGGATTCGTTGCAAATCTCAAGTCTGATTACTGCGCGAACCACTTGGCGTAGATCTTCTTGTCCTCGCCGGACTGACGAACAGCTTCGAGCCCTTTGTTGAGCTTTTCAACCAGTTCCTTGTTGCCCTTCTTGACGGCAAAACCGTACTGCTGCGCATCTTCAACAACAGGCTGCAGCTGCAGTCCTTCGGCCGTGCGCGGCTGAGTCTTCATGAAGTAGGCAAGAACCGGACGATCGTGCACGACCGCGTCGGCGTTGCCCATCGTAAGCGCCATGAAAGCTTCGCTCGTGGCGTTGTAGCTCGTCACCTGCGCCTTGGGGATGCTCTTTGCCTTATCGGCGCCCGTCGTGCCGATCTGCACGGCAATGTTGCGGCCTGCCAAAGACTTGAAGTCCGGATACTTAGCCGCATCGTCCTTGCGCACAATCATCGAAAGACCGGCCGTGTAGTAGGGCGCGGAAAATTCCACGCGCTTGGCACGTTCTTCGGTGATGGAAAGGCCGGAAGCAACAACGTCGACCACACCGGTGGTAAGCGCCGGAATGAGTGCATCAAAGCCCATGTTTACGACTTTAATGTCGTAGCCCGCCTTATCGGCCACGGCACGGATCAAGTCGATGTCGTAGCCCACAAACTCGCGGGTCTTGGTGTCCATAAATTCAAACGGAGCAAACGTGGGTTCCAGACCGACGCGCAATTCCGCGCGAGCATAGGCGTTGACGGCCGAGCTCAACAGAGCAGCGGCGGTGCAGGCAATCGCGATGATTTGTTTGAATGCCATTTTTAAGTGGTATAGCGTTTTTGTTTTCGAAAAAAAGAACGGATTCGGAAGACGATTCCTCCGAATCCTGTCGGGCGGATTATACAGAGCTCTCCGCAGACAACCAAAAGCATTCGTTCCGGCAAGGCCAAAAAGCCTTGTCGCATCAACCCGTTAACCGATCAACACGTCGTACTGCTCCTGCGTATAGGCCGGTTCGGCTTCCAGATGCACGGGCTTTTGCACGAAATTCTGAAGCAGTTCGAGCGCAGGAGCCTCGTCTTCGAGAAAAAAGTCGATCACGGACTGCGAGGCGAGAATCTTGAAGGAGTCGGCCTTGTCGTACTGGCGGTACAGACGCACGATTTCACGCATGATTTCGTAGCAGATGGTACGGGCTGTCTTGATTTCTCCTCTGCCGCCGCACAAAGGACAGGGTTCGCACAGCGTATGCGAAAGCGACTCCCGAGTGCGCTTGCGGGTCATTTCAACGAGCCCGAGCTCGGTGAATTCGGAAATCGTGAGCTTCGTACGATCCGTTGAAGCGGCGCGCCGCAGCTCCTCGAGCACGGCCGCCTTGTGCGCCGAACTCTGCATATCGATGAAGTCGATGATGATGATGCCGCCCAGGTTTCTGAGCCTCAGCTGACGGGCAATCGTCTTGGCCGCTTCGAGATTCGTTTTGAACACCGTCTCGGAAAAATCCCGCTTGCCCACGAAGCCCCCGGTATTGACGTCAATCGTGGTCATCGCTTCGGTGCAATCGACCACAATGTAGCCGCCGCTTTTCAGCGGCACCCGACGCTCAAGCGCCTTTTGCAATTCGGCTTCAACCTGCTGCGTCTCAAAAAGCGGTTCTTCGCCCGTGTAGAGCTCAAGAAGCGGCAAAGCCGCCTGCGCATAAGTCTCGGCAAAGCACTTGAGCTCCTCAAACACTTCCTGACTGTCGACAACAATGCGGCGCGTTTCGGCCTGCACCATGTCGCGCAGCACACGCTTGGCAAGCGACAAATCCTCGTAGAGCAAACTCGGCGCAGGCGACACACCCGCTTTTTTGCTTGTTTCTTCCCAGAGGCAGCCGAGGTACTTCATGTCCTCGAGAAATTCCTCGTCGGTTGCGGACTCTTCGGCACAGGTGCGCACGATGTAGCCGCCCTTCTGGTCGTCTCTTCTGAGACGCGTCACTTGCTCGCGCAGATGCTCGCGTCGAGCTTCGTCTTCGATCTTTTGGCTCACGCCGATGTGATCGTCCTGAGGCAGATAGACAAGCTTGCGGCCGGCAAGCGAAATCGTGGTCGTAAGCCGTGCCCCTTTGGTGCCGATCGGATCCTTGGCGACCTGCACCAAGAGACGCTGCCCTTCCCCGATCATCTTTTCGATCGGACGGTACTCGCCGTTTTCAAGCCGGGCTCCCTCGATGTCGAGCACATGCAAAAAAGCGGTTCGCTCAAGCCCGATGTCGACAAAAGCCGACTGCATGCCGGGCAGTACGCGCAGCACTTTGCCCATGTAGACATTGCCGACAAGTCCGCGGCTTGCTGCTCGCTCGATATGCAAATCCTCGAGCACACCGTCAACGAGAATCGCCACGCGGGTTTCGCGCGGCGAGCAATTAATCAGAATATCCTGAAATTCCTGCATGACAAAGCTCGGCCGATGGGATCCGTTGAGAAACCCCGGCCGTTTTCCAAAAGTAGCTGATTTAGAGTCGTGCAGCGATTTTAGCCGAGAGCGCTTGTCGAATCAGATGCAGATTGAGGCGCAGAACTCGCAGCACCGCTTTCTTCGTCTTCGCACGTCCAGTGCCATTCGGGCTGCAGCGTGATGTGTTCAAGCCCGAATTCTGTCAAGAGCATCTGTTGGGCATCAAGCAACACCTTTTCCCATTCAATGCCTTTCTGAACGCACAGATGCGCCATCACGGCTCCGTGCCCCGGCGCAATTGTCCAGACGTGCAAATCGTGCACTCGGACCACACCCGGAATACGAGCCAAAGCATCGCCCACATCGTAGAAATTGACGCCCTCGGGCACGCCGTCCAAAAGAACGGAGGAAGAATCCTTGAGCACTTCATAGGTTGAATGCAGCACCAAAGCGCCCACAAGGAAAGAAAGAATCGGGTCGGCGATGGCAAAGTCTTCGCCGAAGAAGTAGATGAGTCCGCCCGCAACGATGGCGGCAACCGAACCCAAAAGGTCGCCCATGACGTGCAGAAGCGCCGCGCGCGTATTGACATTTTTTTTGTCGCGAGAAAGCGACCAAGCCACGGCAATGTTGATGCACAAGCCGATGAGAGCCACAAGCATCACCGAGCCGCCGTCAACCGTTTCCGGAGTCTCAAGACGCTCAACGGCTTCAAAGAAGATCCAGCCGACGACGCCGAGCATCACCAGACCGTTTAGAAACGCTGCCAACACTTCCACACGACCGTGACCGAAACTGTGGTCGGCATCGACCCCTTTACGGGAAATAATGTTGGCCAGAAGCGCAAAAAAGAGACTAGCCGAGTCGGTGGCCATATGACCGGCATCGCCGATCAAAGCCAGAGAGTTCGCAATCCATCCGGTAAAAAGTTCGACCGCCGAGAAACCCAGCGTAAGCACCACCGCCAGGCCGAGGACGGACATCTTGACCTTTTCACCGCGGTGATCGTAAGCGCTGTCTCCCTGCTCGTGATTGCCGTAATCCTGTCTGCGACTCGTTTCCATAAATTTAATCACCCAAAAAATTGCCGTTTCGACACTCTACGCCTCTCACTGAGGAGTTGTGCAGCCGAATCGGGCAATTTGCTTCAGGTTCGCTGCAACAAAAAGCCCGCCCGCGCACACGGACGAATCCGGTGCACGACATGCGGGCACATCAGGCGACCCGATCGCAAACTTGATCGGGCCGCATCCGAATCGGGTTAAAGGAATTATTCCTTCTTGCCGCCGGTGAGCATCGGAACCACGGAACCTTCGCCGCCCGTGAGCAGACCGGTCTTGGCGTAGGTCTGCAGCTTGGCGCGTGTATCCGTGATGTCGAGGTTGCGCATCGTGAGCTGGCCGATGCGATCCACGGCCGTGAACATCGAATCTCCCTTTTCCATCGTCAGACGTTCGGGTTCGTACGTCAAGTTCGGCGAAACCGTGTCCATGATCGTGTAGTCGTTGCCGCGGCGCAGTTCGAGAACGACTTCGCCGGTGATGGCGCGGGCAACCCAACGCATGGCGCTTTCGCGCAGCATGATGGCCTGGCTGTCGAACCAGCGGCCCTGGTAGAGCAGGCGGCCGAGCTTGCGGCCGTTGATGTGATACTGCTCGATCGTGTCTTCGTTGTGGATGCCGGAAATGAGGCGTTCGTAGGCGATGTGCAGCAGCGCCATGCCCGGGGCCTCGTAGATGCCGCGGCTCTTGGCTTCGATGATGCGGTTTTCAATCTGATCGCTCATGCCCAGGCCGTGACGGCCGCCGATGCGGTTGGCTTCCATCATCAGTTCGACCGGATCGGCGTATTCCTTGCCGTTCAGAGCAACCGGCTGGCCTTCTTCGAAGCGCACGGTGACGGTTTCAGCCGGAATCTGAATGTTTTCGTCCCAGAAGGCGACGCCCATGATCGGCTCGACGATCTTCATGGAAGTCGAGAGCTTTTCCAGATCCTTGGCTTCGTGCGTGGCGCCGAGCATGTTGGAGTCGGTCGAGTAGGCCTTTTCAGCCTTCATGCGGTATTCGAAACCTTCGGCATTGAGGAACGCGGACATTTCGGCGCGGCCGCCGAGTTCGGAAATGAACTGGGTGTCGAGCCAGGGCTTATAGATCTTCAGGTTCGGGTTGACAAGCAGACCGTAGCGATAGAAGCGTTCGATGTCGTTGCCCTTGTAGGTCGAGCCGTCGCCCCAGATGTGGACGCCGTCTTCGCGCATGGCGGCAACGAGCATGGTGCCCGTCACGGCGCGGCCGAGCGGCGTGGTGTTGAAGTAGGTCTGACCGGCCGTGGTGATGTGGAAGGCGCCGGACTGAATGGCAGCGATGCCTTCGGCCACGAGCTGCGGACGGCAGTCGATCAGGCGGGCGGATTCTGCGCCGTATTCCATGGCACGGCGGGGAATAGCCTCATAGTCGTCTTCATCGGGCTGGCCGAGATTGGCCGTGTAGGCATAAGGGAACGCACCCTTGTTCTTCATCCAGCGAAGAGCGGCGCTGGTATCGAGGCCGCCCGAGAATGCGATGCCGACTTTCTTGCCGACGGGAACGCTTTGCAGAATCGTCTGAGACATTGTTCACTCTTTATAACGAAGTTTTCCGCCGGATGCAGTTGCATTCCCGGCGCGGGAAATTCTTTGCAAGCGGCCTCGTCCCCTTCCCTTTTTTGAAAGGGGATCGTTCCGCTTCAATCGTTAATTATGGATTACCCAAGAGTCTTTTGTCATGGGCAATTCACTCTAGAGGACGCTTTTTTTCGAAAATTTTTCGCAGCACTCTATTGCTCGTCATCCGCACGTCTGGCACGGATGCGTCCGGCACTGATTTCACCCAAGGCGGCAATGAGTTTTTCTGCGTTGGCTTCGGCCGTCTCAACCGTGAGTGTTACATCGGCCGCAAAAGCTCGTTCAAGCACGGTCCCTTCACAGCGCTTGATCACGGAAGCCGCGTGCTCGTAGTAACGAGGTTCCATTTCGACGCAGATACGGGCCGTTTCGATGCGTTCGGCAACGGGCAGCGTCTCCAGGCCTTTTTTGACCATGCCCTGATAGGCATGCACGAGTCCGCCCGTGCCGAGCAGAGTGCCGCCGAAGTAGCGTGTCACCACGGCGGCGATTTCGCCGACGCCGCAATGCAGAAGCACAGTGAGCATCGGGCGTCCGGCAGTGCCTTTGGGCTCGCCGTCGTCGCTGCAGCCCGCAAAAGCGGTGCTGCCGGCAGGCCCCGCTTGAAAAGCCCAGCAGTTGTGGGTTGCATCGGGATGTTCTGCACGGATGCGCTCGATGAAAGCCTTGGCTGCTTCCGGCCCCTGCACGCGTGCGATTGAAACGATGAAGCGGCTGCGCCGAATCACCTCTTCTTCGCGATGAACGGCACCGGGGGCAAGATCGGGAACGTTGTAGCTGGGCATTGTGCGTTGTTTCGGTCGACTGAGAAAAACCGAATCTTAGCCGAGCCGCCCGCTCAACCGACTTCAAATGAGCTTGAGGCTCTTAAGCCACGCCTTCAAATCGGCTTCACAACCGGAAGCTTCTCCCTGCGTACGACGGAATCCTTCGAGAATCTTTGCCTTGGGGCAGCACTTGCGGATATCGGCCCAGGCGCCGTCGGGAGCGGAGCTTCCGGAGACCACAAACGGCACAACGGTTTTGCCTGCCATCGGATGATCGGTTAAGAACGTGCGCATCGGAATCGATACGCCGCCCCACCAGTAGGGAGTTCCGATATAGATCGTGTCATACCCCGACAGATCCGGAATCTTCGTTGCGATCTCGCGCCGAGCGCCTGAAGCACGTTCCTCGCGGGCAATGTAGGTCATGGCGCTGTATTCGTCGGCATAAGGCTTGACAAGCTCGAGCTTGAGGATGTCTGAACCGGTGAGCTGCGCTACCGTTTTTGCCAGTCCCTCAATCGTGCCCGTGCGCGAAAAATAGATCACGATCGACTTCTTGGCAGAAGCCGCCGTTGCGGCACAGGCCGCGCCCGCAAAAGCCGCGGCAACAGCTGCCTGCAGAATCGTTCTTCTCGTCACTGCCATCATTTTCTCCAACAGTTGGTCAGGTTGGAAAAATGATACGAAACCGCAGGTATTTCGGCCTCGCCGTCAATCTCAAAGCCTTGCCCGATCCGCTCAAGCAGACGCTATATCGCCGTGTGTTCGGGCAGCGCCGCCCGCGGAATGTCCAACGCGATCGTCACACCGCCGTCGGGGTTGGCATAACCGCTGATGTGCCCGTGATGGCGTTCGGCAATGTTCGCGCAGATGGAAAGCCCGAGACCGAGACCGCCTGCCTTGCTCGTCACCAGGGGCATCATGAAGCGATCGACTTCCTCCTGCGTGATCTTGGGGCCGTTGTCGATCACTTCCACGCGCCAGAAGCGGTCCTCGGCTCGAACACGTACGCGAATGCGCGCGTCGCTCAAACCTTCGACCGAGTCGGCTGCGTTTTTAAGCAGATTCAAAATCGCAAGCTCAATCTCCCAGGCATCGATATCGGCCCACAAAAACG
>OOAH01002804.1_pt1 | contig 11190 bp, 10 predicted proteins | sample 1671801 | NCBI WGS metagenome assembly OOAH01 (sample SAMN06348194, study PRJEB24527) | human gut metagenome | biome: human gut; feature: ankylosing spondylitis patient; material: feces | host: Homo sapiens | place: China | collected 2015-10 | reverse complement strand
GGTTGCACTCTTAATTCTTGAGCTTCTGCCACAATTATTCCCTCCTTTACAAGATTTACTTATAGTGTCAACGAATTACTCAGCACTATTTTTGATGTTAAGTTTAATTTGTGCACTCACTTCTTTATGAAGCTTTACAGGAACCTCAATTAGACCAATCGCACGAATAGGATGTTCAAGTTCAATATGGCGTTTATCAACTTTGATACCAAATTGTTTTTGAAGTCCTTCTGCAATCTTTTTGGCTGTAATTGAACCAAAAGTACGTCCGTCTGGTCCGACCTTCTCAGTAAATTGAAGACGATTTTCTTCTTTTTCAAGTTGCTCTTTAACTTGCTTCGCTTCAGCCAACAACTCTGCTGCATGTTTTTCTTCAGATTTTTGCTTACCTTTCAACTCACCGATAGCTTGGTTTGTCGCTTCCTTGGCAAGATTCTTTTTAATCAAGAAGTTTTGAGCGTAACCTGATGGTACTTCTTTAATTTCGCCTTTTTTACCTTTACCTTTAACGTCTTGTAAGAAAATAACTTTCATTTTAGTCCTCCTTGGGAGCCAATTCTCCCATAATAGTTTCAATCAATTTATTTTTTGCTTGAGCAACACTACAGTCTCGCAATTGGCAGGCCGCTAAGTTGAAATGGCCTCCACCACCCATTTTCTCCATAATACGTTGTACATTAATCGTTTTATGGCTTCGAGCAGATATATTCACAGTAGAATCACTGGTCCTAGCGACAACAAAAGTTGCTTCGATACCTGCCATGGCAAGCATCGTATCTGCTGCCTTAGAAATCACAACATTATTATAACATTTAGGATTATCACCTGAGGCAACAATGATATCATCTGTAATACGTTCACCTGCTAGAATTAGCTCATTGATACGTCGATACTCTTCAAAATCAGTAGCAGAGATCGTTTGGATTTCTCCACTATCACTTCCTAAACTACGCAGATAAGAGGCGACATCAAAGGTTCGACTAGTCACACGAGTTGAGAAATTTTTAGTATCCAACATGATACCTGCCATAAGGATAGAGGCTTGGATTTTACTCAAACGTTCTGGGGCACCTTGGAATTGCAACAACTCCGTAACCAATTCACAAGCTGAGCTCGCCCCACTTTCAATAAAGGTCAAAACAGCATTTTCAGGAAAATCATCATCTCGACGGTGATGGTCTACGACAATAACTTCATTAAATCGATCATAAAAATCCTTAGATAAAGTTAAATTGATTTTAGAATGGTCAACCATAATTAGTAACGAATGTTGGTTGACTAGCTCCTCAGCCTCTGAAAGTGTAATAAGAGGTGACTGACCATCTTCTTTTAAACGTTCGACTGCACGCTCAATATCTGCATTCATAGCCGTATCATCGTAAACAGCATAGCTTTTTCGAACAATTTGACTGGCAAAATGAGCCATACCGACCGTTGCCCCTAGAGCATCCATATCGAGATTCTTATGTCCGACAACAAACACTTTTTCGACTGTTTTCAACTTATCAGAGATTGCAGTCATCATGGCCCTTGTTCTTGTACGAGAACGTTTTACTGTTGAAACAGAACCTCCTCCAAAATAAAGAAGTTCCTTGTGATCATCGTTTTCCTTGACAACAGCTTGATCTCCACCGCGAACTAGTGCGATATTCAGATTCTGCAAGGCAACCTGACCGATTTGATCATGCTTAAGCGTACCAAATGAAATTCCCATGCTCAAAGTCAGTGGTAATCCACGCTCCTGAGCCTGCTGACGGAAGTCATCCAAGACTGAAAACTTTTGATCCATGAATTCTGTCAAAACACTGTAGTTGGTGAAGAAATAAAAACGATCGCCTTCAATACGTCGATAATGAATATGCTTGGCCTTAGCAAACTCAGAAATAAACCCTGCCACAAATGTATTGATTTTTGAAACATCGGCATCGGGTAAACTTCCCGTCACATCGTCATAGTTATCAACTGAAATAATCCCGATAACAGGACGAGTCATATTTGGATCAGCATTTTCATCTTGATCATAAACATTGTCAATAAAATATGTCAACTTATTGTCAAAATCCACAAAAGCGGCATATTTATTGTCACCAACGGTTATCACATTCGAAGGGGAACCTTTTCGTTTCTGGGAAATAAAATCCGCAATCAACTGTTTATTGAAATTTCCATTTTCATCCGAAAGTACTAGCTTCGCATAGGGGTTGAACCATTCAATATGATCGTTCTCATCAAAAGTAATAACCCCAACAGGCATCTTTCCGAGAAGAGTCTTTAAAGAATCTTCAACATCCTGATTCAGTTCATCTAATTGCTCTATTTCCAAGGACTCATATGTTGTCTTTTGGTAATGCAATAAGGCAACAACTACTACCATAATAATAAAAAGCGCAAAAATGAGTGCAGACTCCGATTTTAGTACGCGAACGAAAATAGTAGCAATTCCAAAAAGAATTAGCCCAATCATTACAAGATGAATCGTTGCAAAGTGAAATCTTTTCATATAAAACCTCTTAATCTAACAATTATAACATAAAAAAGCCTTAATTAAAAGGCTTTTAAACGTGTTAGCACCGTTAGTCTACTTTCCTGCGGGCCTTATTATTACCTTCAAGATAAACCATCAGAATTGAGATATCTGCTGGGTTGACCCCTGAAATACGACTCGCTTGACCAATGGTCTCAGGATTGATTTTCTTAAATTTTTGACGAGCTTCGGTAGCAATGGAATCAATAGCATCCCAATCAATATTTTTTGGAATCCTCTTTTCTTCCATACGTTTCATCTTAGCTACTTGATCCAAAGCTTTATTAATATAACCTTCATACTTGATTTCGGTCTCAAGCAACTCTATAATCTTAGCGTCCAAATCTTCTGCAGCTGGGCCCACAAACTGAGTAGCTGTGGCGTAATCAATCTCTGGTCTACGCATAAACTCTTTAGCTGTCATGGCATCTGTCAATGGCTTAAAGCCTAGAGCTTGAATTTTTTCATTCGTTTCTTTAATAGGTTTTAATTTTTCTTTTGACAGACGTGTCAACTCGCTGTCAAACTGATTTTTCTTAATTTCAAAGATACTCCAACGTTCATCGTCAACCAAACCAACTTCTCGACCAATAGGTGTCAAGCGCATGTCAGCATTATCATGACGTAATATGAGACGATACTCTGCGCGTGATGTCAATAAACGATATGGCTCCAAGGTTCCTTTTGTGACAAGATCGTCAATCATTACACCAATATAGGCATCACTACGTTTGAGAATAAGCTCAGGTTTACCTTGAACTTTAAGAGCCGCATTGATACCAGCAACTAGACCTTGACCTGCTGCCTCCTCGTATCCAGAAGTTCCGTTGGTCTGTCCTGCTGTAAAGAGACCTGAAATCAACTTCGTTTCAAGTGTTGCACGTAGTTGATGAGGGAGCACGATATCATATTCAATCGCATAACCAGTTCGCATCATCTCTGCCTTTTCGAGACCTTTAATTGAGTGAATCAACTCTTTTTGAACATCTTCTGGCAGACTAGTTGACAGGCCTTGCACATAGACTTCCTCAGTCTCTCTTCCTTCAGGTTCAAGGAAAAGTTGATGGCGATTCTTATCGGCAAATCGGACAATTTTATCTTCGATTGATGGACAATAACGAGGTCCTACACCCTTGACAATACCTGAAAACATTGGGGCACGGTGTAAATTGTTATTGATAATATCGTGGCTCTCTTGATTCGTATAAGTTAGCCAACAAGGAATTTGATCCTGAAGATAATCTTCATCCTTCGACAAGAATGAAAAATGATTCGGCTTTTCGTCACCTGGTTGAATTTCAGTTTCTTCATAATTAATTGATGATGCCTTGACACGAGGAGGGGTACCTGTTTTAAATCTTCCTATTTCAAGGCCAAGATCCCTCAAGTTATCTGCCAATGTAACAGATGCAAGACTGTTATTAGGACCTGAAGAATATTTGAGCTCACCTAGGATAATTTCACCACGCAAAGCTGTTCCTGTTGTGACAACAACCGCTTTAGCTCCATATTTTTGATTTGTGGCTGTTCTTACACCAACTACCTTACCATCTTCAACAAGAATTTCATCAACCATGGACTGACGGAGAGTCAGGTTTTCCTGACGCTCAACTGTATGCTTCATTGTCATAGCATACAAGGCTTTATCGGCTTGTGCACGTAAAGCTCTGACAGCAGGTCCCTTACCGGTATTCAACATTTTCATCTGAATATAAGTTTTATCAATATTTTTACCCATCTCTCCACCAAGGGCATCAATCTCACGGACAACAATTCCCTTGGCCGATCCCCCAATGGAAGGATTACATGGCATAAAAGCCAACATCTCTAGGTTAATAGTCGCTAATAAAACCTTACATCCCATGCGGGCTGCAGCTAAGCTAGCTTCCACACCAGCGTGACCAGCACCAACAACAATTACATCAAAATTTTCATCAAACTCGTAAGACATTTTTTAGATTTATGCAGTGATTTACAATCAGCTGCCCATCCTTTCTTTGTTTTTTCCTACAAAAATAGCCAAAACTCCAGAAAACTGTACGCAAAAACGCACAATTCTCATGAGCTTTGACCATCATGACTATTGTTAAAATTATTTTATCAAATCAAATCATTTTGTCAATGCAAATCACTGTTTGAGCAAGGTCTGCACACTGACGATAATCATCTGTATACCTATGGAGAATAGTAAAAGTCCCATCATTTTCGTTATAATTTTCATCAAATTTTCTCCCAAGAAGCCTGCAATTTGTTTTGCACTTCTTAACAGGAGATAAGTGATGACACATAGTAGAGCAAAAGCAACTACGGTTATCAGTTGATTCTGCAAACCTCCATTAGCCAGACTTAAAGCAGTTGTAATTGTACCTGGTCCTGCAAAAAGTGGCATTGCAAGAGGAGAAATAGCAATAGACATTGGATCTGAATTTACTGCTTGCTGCTCCATTCCTTTATAGCTAGGTGAATGATTACCATTAATCATATGGTAACCGATAACAGCCACTAATATTCCGCCAGCAATTCTGAAAGAAACAATTGTAATTCCAAATACTTTAAAAATGAAATCTCCTGAAAAGATAAAAACAGTTATAATAACAAAGGCAATCAAAAGACTCCTAAAAGCAATTTTTCGTGAAATTTTTTGACTATCATCTGCTACTAAAGCCATGTAAGCAGGAAGATTTGAAATTGGGTTCATTATAGCGAAAAATGCCATAAATGCATAAAAAAATTGAGAACTCATCGTTTTTACTTAACTCCAGTTAGATATACTGACAAACTTTTCCGTCTTTATACGCTTGGTCAATAATACCGCCGCCCAAGCATTCCTGACCATCATAGAAAACAACGGCTTGACCAGGTGTAATAGCACGCTGAGGTTCAGCAAAAACAACCTCTGCTTTATCACCCTTAACCTTTACAGTAACTTTACTATCAGGTTGACGATAACGGAATTTTGCTGTGCATTCCATTTCAAATTCTTCTGGCATATCTCGAGTAAAGTGAATCATTGAAGCGTCAAGAGAAGTTGACATCAAGGACTCATGGTGGAAACCTTGACCCACGTAAAGAATATTTTTAGAAAGATCTTTTCCTACTACAAACCAAGGAGCATTATCGCCACCTTTTTGGCCACCAATACCCATACCACCACGTTGACCAATGGTATAATACATGAGTCCATTGTGTTCACCCATATCACGACCATCGACAGTCATCATACGACCTTTTTGAGCTGGCAAGTATTGACTAAGAAACTCTTTAAAGTTTTTCTCACCAATAAAACATATTCCTGTTGAATCTTTTTTCTTGGCTGTTGCAAGACCTGCACGTTCAGCAATCTCACGAACATCTGGCTTTTGTAGATGTCCTAAAGGAAACATCGTTTTCTGCAACTGCTCTTGCGAAAGTTGACTAAGGAAGTAGGTTTGATCTTTATTGTTATCTGCACCACGCAACATATGGACAATGCCGTCTTCATCGCGAACAACTTGAGCGTAATGTCCTGTAGCCACATAATCCGCTCCCAATGTCATCGCATAATCTAAGAAAGCCTTAAACTTGATTTCCTTATTACACATAACGTCTGGATTAGGGGTACGGCCTGCACGGTACTCTGCTAAGAAATACTCAAATACACGATCCCAGTACTCTTTTTCAAAGTTGACAGAGTAATAGGGGATACCAATCTGATCAGCTACTGCTGCTACATCTTTATAATCTTCGGTTGCGGTACACACACCAAATTCATCTGTGTCATCCCAGTTTTTCATGAAAACACCGATTACATCATAACCTTGCTCTTTTAAAAGTAAGGCTGTTACTGATGAATCAACGCCACCACTCATACCGACAACAACACGTGTTTTTGAATTATCAGTCATAGATAACTCCTCCCATCAAATAAAAATTAACATAGACTTGAAGGGTCTAGTTATTCAAATATCGATTTGAAGGTCGATTTTGAAGCGTAAAAGCACGCAAGCTTAATTATATCATGATTAAAGAATAATGCAAAAAGGTTACCACTAGGCAACCTTTTTGATACTTGTTTTCGTGTAAAGCCACTGTAAACCTATTACTCCTAAGACTATTATTGGAATCAATAACGCTACAAATAGCCATCCTGGCTCCTTATAACTTAACACAAGTTTATTCTGTCCTTCTTGTGATGAAACGGTCGGTGTACCAATCGTTGACAAGTTATAGGCATCCTTGTCTAATTCTTTACCATTTAGTGTCAAGATGGAATCTTTATAGACAACTATCGGTAGATTCAGTTCCTCCCCTTCAGCAGCTTGCCAAGTTAATACAAGATTACCATCTTCTAGTAGCTTTTCTGCCTTCTGATTCGTAACGATATTTTCGTAATAAAGATCATAAGTGTTCTGCTTACCTATTGTCCCATAAATAGGTACGTAATCTGGTGTGGGTTTGACAACTAAATTTAAAAACTGTGACAAGTCACTGTCATTCATGGTAAGACTTATCGTCTGGTAATCTCCTTCAACGTAAGTATGTTTAACAATGGAAATAAGTTCACCATCTTGTGCCGCAGTTTTTACACGATCGGTAGTATCCATCATATTCTGAATGAGACCAACACCCGCAAAGGCAAAGAGTAAAACAGCAATACTTTTTCGCCAGTTTACAAATCGCGTGACCGTTAACCCCGTAATTGCTAAAAGTAAAATGGTGGCAGGAACAAAGAATCTAAATGGAAATTGAATCAGTTCAGCAAATGTGTTTCCATTTTCTACTAGATGCTGCCACGGAAAAAGACCTGTCGACAAGAAGAAAAAGACAAAATAAATAAAATGCAGTATTTTTTTCCATCTAGCAAATTTCTTCCAATTCAAAACAGCGTAAAGAAACTGTAAAATGAGTAACACCATTAAGGAAATTGGGGTATATAGCCAATATCTTGCTGTCCCATCTATCCCATTCTTACCTATTTCTCTATTTATAAATGGATCTAAGAGATGATTAGTCCCTCTCAAATATAGGAGTACTAACCAGACATTGACAGTCAGTAAGAGGAATAGAATGACTGCTATAAGGACTTGAACGAAGGTTTCCTTTTTCTTAGCGATAGGAGACTTTACAAAAGTGTAAAGATAAAAAGGAAGATACATCATCACTAATATCAAAGCACTGAGTACGTGAACCTGAAAAATCAATGCCATAGACAAGGCAAGTCTAATTGGTTCTACTTTTTGATAAAAGACATAGTGAATTGCTGGAATAAAACAAAAAGGTAGTAAAGCTGCTCCCCAACTAGAGAAACCCTGACGCATCGTCCAGTATTGGATAGAGAATGTTGTCGCATAGAGTAAACCTAGTGACAAGGCAATGTTTGTCTTAACTTTACACTGCTTGAGCAAGGCATACATTGAGGACTCTGCTAGTATATGTAGTAATACCCTTGACACAATCTGATAACGAAACCAAGTGCCACTTATTAAAATAAGCCCTCCTTGTAAATAGGCAAAAAAAGGACCGTAAAGAGCATTGACAATGCGGCCTGACTGTTGGAATCCATATAAAGATAAAAAGTAAGAAAGGTTACCATTTTTTAGTTGCATAGCAGCTTCATAGAACCTGTTATAGTGAAAGATGGAATCTGAACCTAAAATGACTTGTAAATAGTTGTGGTGTAACCAATAACACAGCAAAAGCTATAATAATAAGAGAAACCCACAACTTTTCTCTTGATTTAAAAATTTGTTTCATTGCTATACCTTTCATTCCTATTATAACAAAAAGGCCATACCCTACCTAGTAATAACAAGTAGCTCTATAAAACAGATTACCTACATCCAAATTAAAAAGCTGAGAGCATGCTCCCAACTTCTATTAATATTAGTAATTCCAAGCTGACAAACCTTGTGCGTTATAGGCATTCAAGGCTGATTGAATTTGATCCTCAACTGTTGCAGTAGAGCCCCATCCAGGCATTGTTTGAAAAAGACCTGATGCACCTGAACCATTTGCTGCAGTATGATCACCATTTGACTCACGCGCAATAATTGACTCCCAAGTTGACTGAGGAACACCAGTAGCTGCTGCCATCTGTGCCGCCGCATAAGAACCAACTTCTCCTGCAGTGTTCCCATTTGAGAGAACAACTGACCCACTACCAGTTGCAGCAACCGAAGGAGCTGTTCCAAGTATTTGAGTCGACGTAGTATCAGTATTCGTTGAAGCAACGCTTGTAGTAGCAGTATCTGACTGAGACTTTTCAGCTGATTCTACCGATTCTCCTGTTGTTTCTGACTGAGGCTTACTTTCTTCAACCTTTTCTTTGTTAGCTTTATTCTCTTTGCTTGAGCTAATTTCTGTTGATTTAACTAAATCTGCTGTCGATTCTGACGTTGTTGATGCTGTTGAAGGTGCTGGGGTAACAGAATCTGAAAATGCATTAACCAACCCTTTATTAATTAGTGTAGACAGTGATACTGCCAAAATGACAATAAAACTTGTTACAATTGCCACTAGTACCGCCAATGATTTCTTCGCTGCTAATTTGATACGGCGTCCCTTATAACTTTTTTTAAACATAAATCCCTCCTAGTTAATTCTAGTTACATTCATCATAACTTAGTAATATTACTACCGATTATTTGTATTATGTCTAATGTTACAATGATTTATCATTTTAATAAAAAAATGCCAAAAATCTGGCATTTTCCCCTTATTTGTATGAGATTTTACTAGTTTTCCTCATAAGTCAGTAATAATGATTTAGTACCAACCATTAGCATTCCAGAAAGCAAGAGCTGCTGTCCATGAACCATAACGGCTTGCTACATAATTATCTGCTACCTTCTCTTGATTTTCAGGAGACAAGTCTCCGTTCAAATATGATGAGGCTAATTGGTAACGTCCATAATATTGCCCATTTTGAGCTGTATAGCTACCGCTTGACTCACGTTGCGCGATTTCTTTGGCAGCTGCCTCTGAAGAAGAAAGATTTGTATTGGTTGCTTGAGTATCTTCACTTTGTGTAGACTCTGTTGATTGTGTTGATTCAGCAACTGCTTCTGTTGTAGCTGAAGGTTCTGTAGTCTCTTCAGTTGTTTCATTAATTGTTAAGTTTTGACCAATAGAAATCTTATTGGCATCTTGAATACCATTTTTTGAAACGATTTCATCTACGGTCGTACCATTTTTCTTAGCAATAGCTGAAAGTGTATCGCCTTTTTGAACTGTGTAAGTTTCTGCATTAGCTAAAGCTGTTGCCCCAAGTGTTGCTACTGTAACAAGTCCAAAAAGACCTAATTTTTTAGTGTTAGATGTATTCTTTTTTTGCATGATGATGCTCCTTTATCTATTTATAGTCCAATCCATATTAGTCAAAGATTTTAAGTTATTTTATTGTTTATGACTAATAGGTAAATCAACTGGCTTACTCTATATAGGGATTTCTCAATCCAGATTAAGCTGAAGAACTATAACCATGTATCTATGATACCTTGGAAATATAACATCCCCTTGTTAGGGATATTAAAAATATTACAAGTAGGTTGGGATTAGACGAAAAAAGAACGCCTACGTGGGCGTCCATCTAAAACTTCTAGGTCTTAAGACCTAGTTTTTATTTATCTCAACGAATTAACTCTTAAGATAAAAAAGCATTAATCCTAAAGCTAAAATAGCAATAATTGATATGGTATCTCGACTATTCCATGAAAGTCGACGATATTTTGTTCGTCCTTCACCACCTTGATAGCCTCGTGCTTCCATAGCAATCGCCAGAGCATCTGCTCGTTTAAAGCTTGATGCAAACAAAGGAATTAAAATAGGTATTATTGATCGTACTTTTTGAATAATATTTCCTTCACCAAAGTCAACACCACGCGCCTTTTGAGCATTCATAATACGAGTTGTATCATCCATCAAAGTTGGTACAAAACGTAGACTCAAAGATAGCATTAAACCAATTTCATGTGCTGGCACTTTGAAAACAGTAAGAGGTTTTAAAAGTGATTCAACTGCATCAGATAAACTTAAAGGTGTTGTCGTTAGAGTAAGTAGGGTGGAAAAACTAATAATGAGGATAAATCTAAGGAATATCATCCAACCTTGATTTAAACCGACTTCCGTAATCTTTAAAAAGCCGATAGACCAAAGCACACTCCCTTTTGTATTGAAGAAAACTTGAAATAGGGTAGAAAATAAAATAATCCAAATCATTGGTTTGATTCCACCTAAAAAGAAACCAAGTTTTATTTTAGACAAGAAAACCAAGAAAAGTGTAAATAAAGTTATTACAGCATAAGTTAAAGGATTATTAGCCCAAAAGATAATAACAATATATGGCTAATAATTTACTTCTAGGGTCTAATCGGTGTATAAAAGAGTCCCCAACAATATAACGTCCAATAATTAACTTATCCATGCGACACCACCTCTACGAATTCCTCGATTGTAATAGGGAGACTTTCAAATTGATAACCTTTTTCTTGTAGCTGTAGCGCAAACTCTGTGATTTTAGGAACACCTAACTGCTTTTCTTTAAGAAAAGTAACCTTTTGAAAAACATCTTTAGGAGCTCCTGACAACACTAGTTGCCCTTTTCCATAACATTCACAGCTGTCGCATAATCGGCAACATCATCCATCAAGTGAGTTACTAAAACAATCGTCATTCCAGAAAGATGTAAC
>OOAH01002776.1_pt1 | contig 11259 bp, 9 predicted proteins | sample 1671801 | NCBI WGS metagenome assembly OOAH01 (sample SAMN06348194, study PRJEB24527) | human gut metagenome | biome: human gut; feature: ankylosing spondylitis patient; material: feces | host: Homo sapiens | place: China | collected 2015-10 | reverse complement strand
TTTAATAAGAATTCATATATAATATTTTTAGAAAGAGAGCGTTATGGTTCGTAAGCTGTTGCTTAACCGCTCCATAAAAAAACAGCTATTTTATGAATTTAGCTGTTTTTTTTATATTACTATGGATTACATCTAGAGCAAGCTGTATAACCTTTAGTCTTAGCATCACTTATGTTAATTGAAATTTTGCTATTTCTTAGATAAGAACAACTACTTCTTGATTTTCTTTTGATTTACCCATTTTATTTTCCTTTCATCTTTTATTTTCTGTTATTATATAACAAAGTTTTCCATAATTAAACAAAAAACAACAATATTAGATTAGCAAAAAAATATTATGTCACAAATGTGGTAAGAAATCAAAATTCTTTACATAGAAAACTTGATTTTTAGCTAAAAATACATTATAATTATTGATGTTAGTAATAAAAAAGAGGAGAGAGTAAAATGCAAGAAAATCAAAATAACCAAAATCAAGAAATAGAAGTAGATGAAAACCACTTAATACAAATAAGAAAAGATAAATTAAAAGAATTACAAGAACAAGGAAAAAACCCATTTGAAATAACAAAATATAACAGAACAAACTCAGCTGGAGAAATAAAAGCAAACTACGAAAAATTTGAACAAAAAGACGTATCTGTAGCAGGAAGAATAATAGCAAAAAGAATAATGGGAAAAGCATCATTCTGCACAATATTAGATAGTGATGAAAAAATTCAAAGTTATGTAAGTATAAATGATTTAGGAGAAGAAAGTTATAAAGCATTTAAAACATTTGATATCGGAGATATAATTGGAATAACAGGATTTGTATTCAAAACAAGAACAGAAGAAATATCTGTACATGCTAAAGAAGTAGTATTACTTTCAAAATCATTAAGACCACTACCAGAAAAATTCCATGGACTAAAAGATGTAGATTTAAGATATAGACAAAGATATGTTGACTTAATAATGAATCCAGAAGTAAAAGAAACATTCAGAAAAAGAAGCCAAATTATAGCAGAAATAAGAAGAATATTAGATGAAAAAGGATATCTAGAAGTTGAAACACCAATATTAAATACAATATCAGGTGGAGCAACAGCAAGACCATTCATAACACATCATAATACATTAGACATAGATATGTATTTAAGAATAGCAACAGAATTAAACTTAAAAAGATTAATTGTAGGTGGATATGACAAAGTATATGAAATGGGAAGAATATTCAGAAATGAAGGAATGGACATTAGACATAACCCAGAATTTACATCAATAGAATTATATTCAGCATATGAAAACTATCATGATATGATGGATATAACAGAAGAAATATTCAAAAAATGTGCAATGAAAGTATGTGGAACAACAAAAATAACATATCAAGGAAAAGAAATAGACTTAGGTGGAGAATGGAAAAGAATCACAATGATAGATGCTATAAAAGAAGCTTGTGGAGTAGATTTCAATGAAATAAATACAGATGAAGAAGCTGTAGCATTGGCAAAAGAAAGAAAAATTGAAATTCCAGTAGGAAAAGAAAAAAGAGGAAACATTATCAGTTTATTCTTTGATGAATATGTTGAAAAAACTATTGTACAACCAACATTTGTATATGACTATCCAGTAGAAATATCACCATTAGCTAAAAAATCACCAAAAGATCCAAGATTAACAGAAAGATTTGAAATATTCATAGATGGTAGAGAATACGGAAACGCATTCTCAGAATTAAATGATCCAATAGACCAATATGAAAGATTCAAAGATGAAATTGCAGCAAGAGAAAATGGAGACGATGAGGCAGGAATGATGGATGAAGACTATATTAATGCTCTTGAATACGGTATGGCACCAACAGGAGGATTAGGAATAGGAATTGATAGATTAGTTATGTTATTAACAGATTCAGCATCAATTAGAGATGTATTATTATTCCCAACAATGAAACCATTAAATTAATGTAAATCAGAGACACGCTCTATGAAGTGTGTCTCTTTTGTAAATTTATATAATTCAATTGAAATTTAAAATCAAATATGATATATTATATAAAGTAAAAAAGTAAGATAGGAGAAAGATTTATGTTTGGATACGGTATAGACAAGAAAACACTATATATAGTAGCAGGAATATTAGTAATAATATCATTATTTAGCTATGGAACAGACGGAATAATAGATTTATTATTATCAGTTCCAGCAGTATTAATAGCAATAACAGTTCATGAATTTGGACACGCATTTGCAGCATATAAATTAGGAGATGACACACCAGTAAGACAAGGAAGATTAAGCTTAAACCCATTTGATCATATAGATCCATTAGGAATAGCAATGTTATTATTTGCACATATTGGATGGGGAAAACCAGTAGAAATAGACCCAAGAAATTATAATAGAAACATATCTGTAGAAAAAGCAGATGCAATAGTATCATTTGCAGGACCATTAATGAATTTTATAACAGCATTAATATTTGCACTAATATATTGTGCAATAATAAAATTTGCTAAAATAACATTTATAACAACAACTGTAGGAAGTGTTATAATGACAATGGTTGCATATATAATAACAATGAATATAGGACTTGGAGTATTTAATTTAATACCATTACCACCACTAGATGGATCAAAAATATTTCTTCCAATATTGCCAAGAGGAGCAAAAACATGGTTTATAGAAAATGAAAGAATATTTTATATAATATTTTTAGTTATATGGATATCAGGAATTGCAGGAAATATGATTTCACCATTAATAAGTAAAATGACAAGTGCTATATTAGGAATAGCATTAAAAATATTTGGATTAGCATAGATAAACTAATAGAAAATGAAAGGACAGAACTAAATTGAAAGAAACATTAGTATTAGGAATAGAATCAAGCTGTGATGAAACCTCTGTAGCCGTTGTAAAAAACGGCAGAGAGGTTTTGTCAAATGTAATAGATACACAAATAAAAATACATGAACAATTTGGAGGAGTTGTACCAGAAATTGCATCAAGAAATCATATAGAAGCAATTTCAAGAGTAACAAAATTAGCATTAGAACAAGCAAATGTAAAATTAGAAGATATAGATGTAATAGCACCAACATATGGGCCAGGTTTAGTAGGAGCATTATTAGTAGGAGTTTCATATGGAAGAGGTTTAGCATATGCATTAAACAAACCACTTGTAGGAGTAAACCACCTAGAAGGACATATATCAGCTAATTATATAACACATCCAGACTTAGAACCACCATTTTTATGTATGTTAACATCTGGAGGAAATACACAAATTGTATATGTAAAAGATTATTGTGATATGGAAGTATTGGGAAGAACAAGAGATGATGCAATTGGAGAAGCATTTGACAAAGTTGCAAGAGTAATTGGATTAACATATCCAGGAGGACCAAAGATTGATAAATTAGCTGAGCAAGGAAAAGCAACAATCAATTTTCCAAAAACGCATTTCGAAAATTTAGATTTCAGTTTTAGTGGAATAAAAACAGCAGTAATAAACTTACATCACAAAAATCCAGAAGTAAACAAAGCAGATTTATGTATGAGCTTTGAAAAAGCAGTAACAGAAGTATTAACAGAAAATATAGAAAAAGCAATAAAACAAACAGGAATAAAAAAAGTAGTATTAGCAGGAGGAGTATCTGCAAATACACATATAAGAGAAGAATTCGAAAAATTAGGTCAAAAATTAAATGTACAAATATATAAACCAGATTTAAAACTATGTACAGACAATGCAGCAATGATAGGATCAGCAGGATATTATAGATATTTACATGGAGACATATCAGACAATACACTTAATGCAGTTCCAAATTTAAAAATAGGTGAATAATTACAGTTTCAAGAAGAAACTTTAGAAGGGAAAATAAAAGAATGTCAATATTCGTAATTGCCGATTTACATTTATCATTCAAAAATCCAAAACCAATGGATATATTTGGAGATAATTGGACAAAACACGAAGAAAAAATAAAAAAAGATTGGAATGAAAAAGTAAAAGAAGAAGATTTGGTAGTATTACCAGGAGATTTTTCATGGGCAACATATATTGAAGATACAATACCAGATTTTGAATATTTAAACAGTCTACCAGGAAAGAAAATTATGTTAAAAGGAAACCATGATTATTGGTGGACAACAGTTACAAGTATGAGAAAATTCCTAAAAGAAAATAAATTTCAAAATATAGACTTTTTATATAATAACAGTTTTGAATATGAAAACAAAATTTTATGTGGTACAAGAGGATGGAGTCTAGTAGATGAAGAAATAGACGAAAAATTAATAAATAGAGAATTAGGAAGACTAGAATTATCATTACAAGATGGAGCAAAAAAAGCAGGAGAGAACAAAGAAATAATAGTATTTATGCACTATCCACCAATTACAAAAAACAAAATTTTATCAGAAGAAGAAATGAAATTTATAGAATTAATGAAAAAATATAATGTAAAAAGATGTTATTATGGGCATTTACATGGAAATTCAATATATGATGCAGTTGAAGGAAAAATACAAGGAATAGAATTAAAATTAGTAAGTGCAGACGGACTAGATTTTAAGTTAATAAAAATATAAGAATTAATTCACATCAAGAACACAAATAAGAAATAATTTGGCAACAAAATATGTATAAAATCATATCATGAAAACGGAAGTTAAGTTATATATCCAAAACAAATGAATATAACTAAAATGGAGGAATTTATGAGAGAAAATGATTTAATGATAATAGAAAGATGTATAGAAAACAAAAATGAAAAATTAGATGTGAAAGAAGAACCATTTGAAAAATTAATGTTTTTTTACAAGTCAGCATTAAAGCAATTAGAATTACAAATGAATATAATAAAAGATGAATTCAAATTAATATATAATTATGATTTGATAGACCATATAGACACAAGAATAAAAGAACCAAAAAGTATTGTAAAGAAAATGGAAAAGAAAAAATATGACAAAACATATTTAAATTTAATAGAAAAAATAAATGATATTGCAGGAATAAGAATTGTATGTACACTAAAAGATGACATATTTTTTATTAGAGATTTAGTAAAACAAATGCCATACATACATGTATTAAAAGAAAAAGATTATGTAACAAATCCAAAAGAAAGTGGATATTCAAGTTATCACATGATTGTAGAAGTACCAGTAAAACTAACACAAAAAACAATATATGTAAAATGTGAAATTCAAATAAGAACATTAGCAATGGACTTTTGGGCAAGCTTTGAACATAAAGTAAAATATAAAACAAAAAATGATGTAAATCCTAAAATGTCAAAAGAACTAGTAAGTTGTGCAAAAATGATAAATAAATTTGATACCAAAATGATAAATTATAAATAAGCGAAATTAAATTTTCGCTTTTTTGATAGGAATTATTGACAAAAAAATTTTTTTAGTAGATAATATAGACGATTACGAAAAGAAAAATGAAAAGAAAATAACTTAGGAGGAAATAAATAATGTACATATTTAATAGGATTACAGTAAATCCACAACTACCAAAAAGAATAAATAGATTAAATGAAATAGCAAATAATCTATGGTGGGCATGGAATACTGAATTTTTAAGATTATTAAAAACAATGGACGGAGACTTGTGGGAAAAATGTGATAAAAATCCAGTTAAATTTTTAAAACATATATCACAAGAAAAATTAGAAGAAGCAGAAAACAATGCACAATTTGTAAAAGATTATGACAAAATAGTTGAGAATTTTGATTCATATATGGCAAGTAGAAATACATGGTTTGCACAAAAATATCCAGAAAACAAAAATGATTTAATTGCATATTTCTCAGCAGAATATGGATTAGATCAAACAATAGCAATATATTCAGGAGGATTAGGAATATTATCAGGAGATCATTTAAAATCAGCAAGTGACTTAGGTATTCCATTAGTAGCAGTTGGTTTAATGTACAAAAATGGATATTTCCATCAAAGAATAGACAAAGATGGAATACAACATCCAGAATATAAAGACTTAAATCTAGCAGATTTACCAATACATCCTGTAAAAGATAAAGATGGAAAAGATTTTATAACATATGTAAAATTCCCAGCAAGAAGAATATATTTAAAAGTATGGCAAATTAATGTAGGAAGAATAAAATTATATTTATTAGATTCAGACATAGATATAAATGCAGAAGAAGACAGAGGAACAACAGCAAAATTATATGGTGGAGACCAAGAAATGAGAATCCGTCAAGAAATCATACTTGGAATGGGAGGAGTTAACACATTAAAAAAATTAGGATTAACACCAACTGTATACCATATGAATGAAGGACATTCAGCATTCTTAAACTTAGAATTAATAAAAAATACAATAAGAGATAAACAAGTATCATTTGATATAGCAAGAGATATAGCATCATCAAAAACAGTATTTACAACACATACACCAGTTCCAGCAGGAAATGATATATTCCCAATAGAATTAGTAGAAAAATATTTTAAAGATTTCTGGCCACGTTTAGGATTAACAAGAGAAGAATTCCTAAAACTAGGAATGAAACCATGTGATAATCTTGAGCAAGGATTTAATATGGGAATACTAGCATTAAAAATAGCAGGAAAGAAAAATGGTGTAAGTAAATTACATGGTGAGGTATCAAGAGAACTATTCTCAGAAGTATGGCCACATATAGCACCAAATGAATCTCCTATAACATATGTAACAAACGGAATTCATACATGCACATGGTTAGCACCAAAATTAAAAGACTTATATAACAAATATTTAATACCATATTGGCAAGACAATATACATGAAGATGATGTATGGAAAAAAATAGACACGATTCCAGATGACAAATTATGGAAAGTTCATATGGAAAGAAAACAAAAATTAATTAATGTAATAAAACAAAATCTAATAAATAGATTAAGAAGAGAAGGTGTTAGTTATGATGCAATAGGAGAAGCATTGGCAAACTTACATCCAGACACATTAATGATAGGTTTTGCAAGAAGATTTGCAACATATAAAAGAGCAACATTAATATTTAAAGATTTAGAAAGAATAACACAAATATTAAATAATACAGATAAACCAGTAGTATTAGTATTTGCAGGAAAAGCACATCCAGCAGATAGATATGGTGCTGATTTAATAAAACAAATACATGAAGTATCAATGATGCCACAATTCAAAGGAAAAATATTTATATTAGAAAATTATAGTATAGAAATCTCAAGATATTTAGTAAGTGGTGTAGATGTTTGGCTAAATAATCCAAGAAGACCAATGGAAGCATCTGGAACAAGTGGACAAAAAGCATCTGTAAATGGAGTTGTAAACTTTAGCGTTTTAGATGGTTGGTGGGCAGAAGGGTATAACCAAAAAAATGGTTGGACAATTGGAACAAATGCAGAATATCCATCATATGAAGAACAAGATATTGCAGATAGCCAAAGCATGTATTATACATTAGAAAATAAGATAATACCAGCATATTATGCAAAAGATGAAAATGGAATATCTAAAAAATGGATGCAATACATGAAGAACTCAATCATGTCAACAGGCGGAAAATATAGTACAGCAAGAATGGTAGTAGATTATACAAATCAATTATATATTCCATTATGTAATTTAACAAAGAAATACTATACAAATTTAGAATCAGTTACAGAATATAGTGTATGGAAGAAAGATATTACAACAAATTGGAAAGATGTTCAAATAGAACAAATTGAAGGAAATGCAGATAATATTACATTAGATGCAGGAAATCAAATAGAAGTAAAATGTGTTGTAACATTACCAAATATTGATGTAAGACATATTGAAGCACAAGTATATTATGGAAAATTTTTAGATGATGGATCTGTTCAAGATGTAAAAATTATACCAATGAAACTTGATGGAAAAGATGATGAAAATAAAAAATATTATTATTCAGCAAAAATAGATTTAATATCAGGTGGAAATTATGGATACTCATTTAGAGTTATGCCAAAACATGAAATGTTATTAGAAAGTGCAAATTTAGACTTAATAAAATGGGTTGAAAAATAAAAAAGAAGAGATGAATTAGAAAAAATTCATCTCTTTTAAACTATTATTAACTTATGAGTATAGTCCAAATTAGATTTAGACTCATATTCAAATCCCAAAGTATAAACATTAGAAGCCCAAATATCTTTTTGAAGTAAATGCTTCAAATTTTTATTAGAAGAACCATCCATAAACTTTTTTGGAGAAGTAATTAGATTTAATTTTGGATTTCTTCTTGAAGCTTCACTAATGATTTTTTTACCATTTTCATTAAAACCCAGAATTCTTATATATGGAGTAGCCTTTTTGGAAAGTTGCATATCATCTTTTGTAATACCAAGAATTGCATATAAAAGAATTCTTTGAAGTCTAGTTTTAGTATATCTTTTAGTATCAATTAAAGTTAATAATTCAACAACACTATTACATGAATTTGCAGCATCTTTAATTGCATATTCCAAACCTTCAGAAACATCTGGTAAATTAGCAATATCAGCAATAGTCATACGTCTTAATGTATATAAGATTTCCTTATCAAAAGCAGATAAATCTTTAACATAATTTCCTTTTTTCAAACAATCTTCCAATAAATAAAAAGAATCTTCAGGCATATATTTTTGTAATTGGTCAATATTAGGAGAAATACAAGCAGAACGGATTGCTGAACCACTTGCAAAACGTGATGAAGAAGAAAACATGTTGTTATTATGTTCAGCTTCTTGTCTTTTTATAGTAACAGGTTGAATGAAAGAATCCTGTTTTTTCAAGGCCTTTAAATATTCAATTCCCAAAATATTATTTGGAGAAGAGAGCACATTAGCAAATCTTCTCATATTACCAAGATACATCATTAAAGCCTTTTCTCTAGCTTTAGGAAAGGAAACACCAGTAGATAATTCATGAGAAAGCAATGTTCTATATGCTTTTGGTTCTTCAACAAGAACTTGAACAATATCATCTAAAATAGAAATATCTCCACATTCACTTCCAAAACACAAATAATCAACAAGGTTAAGTGAATCAAGAATTTTTATTGCACCATATGCAAAATTTTCAGCACTAGAAATTGAATATATAGTAGGTAACTCTAATACTAAGTCAACACCACATTTTAAAGCCATTTCAGTTTTTATCCATTTGCTAACAATTGCTGGATCTCCTCTTTGAGAGAAATTACCTGAAATTACAGCAACAGAATAGTCTGAATTTGTAAGTCTTTTTGCTTCATTTAAGTGATATAAGTGACCATTATGAAATGGGTTATATTCACAAATTATTCCCAGTATATTGCTCATAATAAAATTTCCTTTCTTTAAATTTCCCTTGTAATTTCTAAAAATTATTGATATAATCTTATCACAAAAAAGCTAGATATACAAGAAAATTTTAGAAATTTATGCAATGGTATGAAAGGATATTAACAAATGGAAGAAAAAGTTATTATATATACAGATGGCGCTTGTTCAGGAAATCCAGGACCAGGTGGTTGGGGAGCAATTTTAATGTACAAAGGTGTAAAAAAAGAAATATCTGGAGGAAAGAAAGATACAACAAATAATATAATGGAAGTTACAGCAGTAATAGAAGCATTAAAATGTCTAAAAGTAAAAAGTGATGTACAAGTATATAGTGATAGTGCATATACTGTAAATGCGTTTAATCAAAAATGGATATATGGCTGGATAAAAAAAGGCTGGAAAACAGCAGGTGGAGATCCTGTAAAAAATAAAGAACTATGGCAAGAACTATATAGTTTAACCCAAAAACATAATGTTGAATTTATAAAAGTAAAAGGACATGCTGATAATGAATATAATAATAGATGTGATGAACTAGCAAGAAATGCGATAAAATCATTATAAAAGAAAGTATAATAAATTTAATTTTTGGAAATAATAACAAAAACATTAAAGAGAGGAAAATTGTTATGAAAAAGAAAATTGTATTTATTATACTTTTATTAGGTTTAGTAGTAACTTTTGATGTTGTATTAATGAGTTGGAATTCAGAAGTTGAAGCATTATCTAAATATGGTTCAAGAGGAACAGAAGTGAGAACAATACAAGAAAAATTGAAAAGATGGGGATATTATAGTGGTTCTGTAGATGGAATATATGGAAGTCAAACAGTTTCAGCAGTAAAGAGTTTCCAAAAGAAAAATGGATTAACAGTTGATGGAATTGCAGGAACGCAAACACTTAAAGCTATGGGAATAACATCTAGTTCATCGTCATCTTCTTCTTCAAATAATTCATCAAATGTAAATTTACTAGCAAGAGTTGTTTATGGAGAAGCAAGAGGCGAACCATATACAGGGCAAGTTGCAGTAGCTGCAGTAGTTCTTAATAGAGTTAAAAGTAGTAAATTTCCAAACACTATATCAGGAGTGGTATATCAAAGTGGAGCATTTGATGCAGTAGCTGATGGACAAATAAATATGACACCAGATACAACTGCAAAAAAGGCAGCACAAGATGCTTTAAATGGATGGGATCCATCTTATGGGGCAATATATTATTTTAATCCTAGTACAGCTACAAATAAATGGATTTGGTCAAGACCAATGACTGTAACAATAGGAAAACATAGATTTTGTAAATAAAGAAAAAGCAGATAATTATCAAAAAAGATTGATAATTATCTCTTTTTTTGTTAATATATAGTAAATTGTAAAATAGGAGGGCACAATATGAAATATTTCAAGAAATTAGTAGGAGAAAGAATATATCTATCACCAAGAAATAGTGAAGATGTAGAACAATTCACAGAATGGTTAAATGACTTTAACACAACAGATTATATCGGAAGAAGTGGAGCAAGTGTAACATTAGATACAGAAAAAGAATACTTATCAAGAGTAAGTAAAGACACAGCAACATTTGTAATAATCACATTAGAAGATAATAAAATGATAGGAACAGTATCATTAGAACAAATAGATGATATAAATAGAAATGCAACACTAGGAATATTTATAGGAGATAAAGATTATAGAGATAATGGATATGGAGCAGAAGCAATAAGACTTATATTAGAATATGGATTTAGATATTTAAATCTACATAATATAAAACTAGATTTAATGGAATTTAATGAAAGAGCATTAAAATGTTATAAAAAATGTGGATTCCAAGAAAATGGAAGAAGAAGAAAATGCAAATTTATTAACGGAAAATATTATGATAGTATAAGTATGGACATATTAGCAGAAGAATTTACAGGAGATTTTA
>OOAH01002772.1_pt1 | contig 11274 bp, 6 predicted proteins | sample 1671801 | NCBI WGS metagenome assembly OOAH01 (sample SAMN06348194, study PRJEB24527) | human gut metagenome | biome: human gut; feature: ankylosing spondylitis patient; material: feces | host: Homo sapiens | place: China | collected 2015-10 | reverse complement strand
GATTATTTGCAATGGTTCCCGGTTCTACATAGGCAATGCGGACTCGGATACTTTGTTTACGATGGAGCCGGATTTTGCTTTAAAACCTTTGCTGGTCCGTACCCCTTCACATAATGAAGAAGGGAACCAGTATGGTTTGTTTTTGAAAGGAGTGGCGGGACCCTATCTTTTTTTAACCAAGCAACCGATGGAGATACCTATGAACAGCATCGATCATCTGGATTTGCAAAATGAAGAATGGCTTTATGACCGCCGTACCCAGGAGGTTTTCCGCTATATTTTCAAGAATCGTGAAGATACTTCGAAACCGGTCTCAGGCATCATGTTTTATCGTTATCCCGAAGATTGCGCTTTAGTCATTCTGAAGTCGGAAGATTTGGTGGAGGCTTACGAAGCCGGTGAGTTGAGTGGTGAACTGAAGAAGATTGTTTCGGGAATGAAAGTAGATGATAATCCTGTCCTGATGCTGATACAGTTTAAGGGATAGAGAAACGGTCTTCATGGAGAAGGGGGAGGTGTCACAGTCTGTGGTGAAACGGGCTTTTGCAAGGCTCTTTTTCTTAACCGGAACCTGCAATCCTGTGCGGAAAGAGTGGGATTCAAACCCACGGAACGGACAAGCCGTTCACCGGATTTCGAGTCCGGCCCATTCGGTCACTCTGGCATCTTTCCTTAAATGTACTACAAAGGTAAATCGTTTTATGATTCGTTGTTCCGGTAAGGGTGTTTTTTTCTTCTTGCCGGGATTTTGCTGCTACTTTATGAGGTTGCGGGTCTATTATTAAAAGATCCGATATACCAGTTGTACATCTCGTATATAGTTCCCTTAGATGATAAAGATGGATCTTTTTATTGAGAAAACGGCAAGTCCTTTATATTGGGGATTGAAACAACAAAATGCTGTTGAGTAATGTTATAGAATAGAGCGCTTTGCTGAAAATATGCAAACGAATTTAATGTTTTTTTAATTTAAAACTATATCTTTGTCCCGAATTTTAAACACAACTTAGTTATGAAAAAGATTATTAGTGCTTTAATGATAGCTGTATGTATCGGTATGGCTATGCCTGCTCAGGCACAACTTATCAAGTTTGGTGTGAAAGGTGGTGTAAACCTGGCAAAAGCTGATTTTAATAAGTCTGATTTAAAAACAGACAACTTTACCGGTTTCTTTATCGGCCCGATGGCAGAGTTTAATATTCCAATCGTAGGGTTGGGAGTAGATGCATCTTTGCTTTTTGCTCAACGGGGTATCAAAGTTTCAGAAGGGAATGATGATATTACTGTTAAACAAAACGGTATTGATATTCCTGTAAACCTGAAATATACCATTGGCTTGGGAAGTCTGGCGGGTATTTATCTGGCTGCAGGTCCTGACTTTTATTTCGATTTTGAAAAGAAATCGGGAATTGATAAGAAGAAAGCTGAAGTAGGTATCAATGTGGGCGCCGGTTTGAAGTTGCTGAACCATTTGCAGGTGGGTGCTAATTACAATATCCCATTGGGTAATACTGCTGATATTGAAGGAACAAATGCTTCTTATAAGACTAAGACTTGGCAAGTATCTGTGGCCTATATTTTTTAAGTAGTCTATCACTTTACATAGTATATGAAAAAGAGTTTCCGATAACCGGAAACTCTTTTTTGTTTGGGATTGTCCTGTTGCGCTCTCGAATATATTTCTTCCAATTCTCGTATGAAGTAGAGTTTTCTTTTTAAGTGTTCTCTCTCCCTTCTTTTAAATCCCCATTTTTTTATTGTATTTTTGTAGCTGCAATGAAAAAGTATGTAGATGTCATATTACCGCTTCCGCTTCCGAAGAGTTTTACTTACTCTTTGCCGGATGAATGTGCGGAAGATGTGAAGATAGGCTGCCGTGTGGTAGTTCCTTTCGGGCGGAAGAAGTTTTATACGGCTATCGTCCTTAACGTTCATTATTGTGCTCCAACGGAGTACGAAGTGAAAGATATATCTGCATTGCTGGATGCTTCTCCCATTCTGTTACCCGCTCAATTCAAATTTTGGGAGTGGATAGCTGATTATTATCTCTGTACACAAGGCGATGTCTATAAAGCGGCACTTCCCTCCGGCCTGAAACTGGAGAGTGAAACGATCGTTGAATATAATCCTGATTTTGAAGCGGATGCGCCATTGCCGGAACGTGAGCAACGTATTTTGGATTTACTTGCCGTAGATTCGCAACAGTGCGTCACTAAACTGGAGAAGGACAGTGGTATCAAAAATATTCTTACGGTCATCAAGTCTTTGCTCGATAAAGAAGCGATTTTCGTAAAGGAGGAGTTGAGGCGTACTTATAAACCTAAAACAGAGGCACGGGTTCGGCTTGCGGGTACAGCGGATGAAAAGCGGCTTCATATCCTGTTTGATATTCTGTCTCGTGCTCCGAAGCAGTTGGCATTACTCATGAAGTATGTGGAGTGTTCCGGCGTTTTAGGAGCGGGAACTCCGAAAGAAGTCTCCAAGAAAGAACTGTTGCAGCGGACTAATGTGGCTCCTTCTGTATTGAATGGATTGGTGGATAAGAAGATTTTTGAAATCTACTACCATGAAATCGGGCGGTTGGATAAGCAGGAGAAGGAGATTGTCGAATTAAATCCTTTGAATGAGTTTCAACAGCGTGCATTTGATGAAGTCGTGCAGTCTTTTCAGGAGAAAAATGTCTGTCTGCTTCATGGGGTAACGTCCAGTGGTAAGACTGAAATTTATATCCATCTGATAGAAGAAGCGATTCGTCAGGGAAAGCAGGTGTTATATTTGTTGCCGGAAATTGCATTGACCACTCAAATCACGGAGCGTTTGCAACGGGTCTTCGGTGCTCGTCTGGGTATCTATCATTCTAAGTTCCCTGATGCCGAACGGGTTGAAATATGGCGGAAGCAACTGGGAGAGAACGGGTATGATATTATTCTGGGTGTTCGTTCTTCTATTTTCCTGCCTTTCCAAAATCTGGGATTGGTGATTGTGGACGAAGAGCACGAAAATACGTATAAGCAACAAGATCCCGCTCCCCGCTATCATGCGCGTAGCGCGGCTATTGTACTGGCCGCCATGTACGGAGCTAAAACCCTGTTGGGTACGGCCACTCCCTCTATCGAGTCATGGCAGAATGCAAGAGAGGGAAAATATGGTTTCGTACAACTGAAAGAACGATATAAAGAAATCCAGTTGCCGGAGATTATTCCGGTGGATATCAAGGAACTGCATCGCAAAAAGCGGATGGTCGGACAATTCTCGCCACTTCTGATACAACATATGAAAGAGGCTTTGGAACAGAAAGAACAAGTGATTCTTTTTCAGAACCGTCGTGGGTTTGCTCCGATGGTGGAGTGTCGTACCTGTGGTTGGGTGCCTAAGTGTAAGAATTGCGATGTAAGCCTTACCTATCATAAAGGAATTAATCAATTAACCTGTCACTACTGCGGTTATACGTATCAACTGCCGAAATCCTGTCCTGCCTGCGAGGGAACAGAACTGGTGAACCGTGGTTTCGGTACGGAAAAGATTGAAGATGACATCAAAATCCTTTTCCCGGAAGCTGCCGTAGCCCGGATGGACTTGGATACTACACGTACCCGCTCGGCTTATGAGAAGATTATTGCAGACTTTGAGCAGGGAAAGACGGACATATTGATTGGTACGCAAATGGTATCAAAAGGGTTGGATTTCGATCATGTCAGTATAGTAGGTATATTGAATGCTGATACCATGTTGAATTATCCTGATTTCCGTTCCTATGAACGTGCTTTTCAGTTGATGGCACAAGTAGCGGGACGTGCCGGACGTAAGAACAAACGCGGACGGGTGGTATTGCAAACCAAGAGTATCGATCATCCTATCATTCATCAGGTCATTGCCAATGATTATGAAGATATGGTAGGCGGACAATTGGTGGAACGTCAGATGTTCCATTATCCTCCCTATTACCGGCTGGTATATGTTTATCTGAAAAATCATAATGAAGCGTTGCTGGATCAGATGGCGGCAGTGATGGCGAATAAGTTGCGGGCTGTATTTGGCAATCGGGTATTAGGTCCGGATAAACCTCCTGTTGCCCGTATCCAGACTTTGTTTATCAAAAAGATCGTCGTCAAGATTGAGCAGAATGCCCCGATGGGACGTGCACGGGAATTGTTGTTACGTATCCAGCGCGAGATGTTGGCGGACGAACGCTATAAATCTTTGATTGTGTATTATGATGTAGACCCTATGTGATTTAATAATTTTCCCCCATATAATAACCTTTAATCATTTAATTAACTAACCATGAAACGACTTACTATTTTTTCTCTGACTTGTCTCTTTAGCGTGGGTGCAGTTTTTGCCCAGCAGGGAGTAACTCAATGTGGTGTTCCGACAGGACAACCGAAGTTCCCTTTACTGACTTATCAGGAGTTGCCTGATCCTACTGCACCTTCTGATAAAGAGTGGGCAGCGGTGACTTCCACTCAAGTCTCTTGGGGTACAACAGATACCCGGTATGCGAAACATCAACTCCCGCAGTTGAAGAAACAACAGACTGTTTCCCTGAAAGGCTGGCGTGGCGAACGTGTGAACGCGCAAGCTGTTGTGTGGACAGGCGTAGAACTGAAAGACCTGAATTTCAGCTTTGGTGATTTTAAAGACAAAAAGGGAAATGTTCTTCCCAAAGATGCATTTACAGGTGGTTTTGTCCGTTATGTGATGACGGATGAATTGAATAAGGATGGGAGAGGTGCCTGCGGACACCGGAAGTCCATAGATTATGATTCATTATTGGTGGCCGATCCTATTGATACCAACCTGAAAACGATGGCTTTGCCCGCTCACACTGTTCAACCGGTTTGGGTGCAGTGCTGGATTCCTCAATCGGCTACTCCCGGAACTTATCAAGGGGAGTTGTTAATCAATGACGGCTCGCGTTTATTGCAACGCCTGAATCTCGAAATTACCGTTTCTTCCCGTGAACTTCCTCAACCTTCGGAATGGGCTTATCACTTGGATTTATGGCAAAGTCCTTATGCAGTGGCACGTTATTATCAGGTTCCTTTATGGAGCCAGGAGCATTTTGACGCTATGCGTCCTTTGATGAAAATGTTGGCAGATGCCGGACAGAAGATTATCACGGCTACTTTGACACATAAACCCTGGAATGGTCAGACAGAAGATTATTTTGATACAATGGTCACCTGGATGAAACGGGCAGATGGAACATGGGCTTTTGATTATACTATCTTCGACCGTTGGGTGGAATTTATGATGAGTGTAGGCATTGATAAACAGATTAATTGTTACTCAATGGTTCCATGGGAATTGTCATTCCAATACTACGATCAGGCAACCAACTCTCTGCAATTCGTGAAAACTGCACCGGGTGATGCGGCTTATGAAGAAATGTGGGGAGCGATGCTTGCCTCTTTCTCCAAGCATCTGAAAGAAAAAGGATGGTTTGATATTTGTGCTATTGCAATGGACGAACGTCCGATGGAAGTGATGCAGAAGACGTTGAAAGTGATTCGTAAAGCTGATCCGGATTTTAAAGTATCGTTGGCCGGGAACTATCATGAAGAAATTGAGCCCGATCTATATGATTATTGTATTGTTATCGGACAGAACTTCCCGGAAGAAGTGCGTCTGCGTCGTGTTGCCGAGAACAAGCGTACTAATTATTATACCTGCTGTACGGAAGCCCATCCCAACACGTTTACTTTCTCTGATCCTGCAGAAGCAGCCTGGATGAGTTATTATTCATCTAAGAAACATCTGGATGGTTATCTGCGTTGGGCATATAACAGCTGGCCATTGGAACCGCTGCTCGATTCCCGTTTCCGTAGTTGGGCAGGCGGAGATACTTACCTTGTATATCCGGGAGCTCGTAGCTGTATTCGTTTCGAGCGTTTGATTGAAGGAATACAGGCGCATGAGAAGATCAATATCCTTCGTCAGGAATTTGAGAAAAAAGGAAATAAGGCCGGATTAAAGAAGATAGAAAAAATGCTTGCTCCGTTCAATTTGGGTAGTATGCCGGAAATCCCGGCCGCAATAACCGTGAACCGGGCCAATCAGATACTGAACTCTTTTTGAGAAACAATCATGTATATATGAAGAAAATATTATTTGTCTGTTTAGGAAATATCTGCCGTAGCTCTACGGCTGAAGGCGTAATGCTTCATTTAATAGAAGAAGCGGGACTGGAAAAAGAATTTGTGATAGATTCTGCCGGAATCCTGTCTTATCATCAGGGGGAATTGCCGGATAGCCGGATGCGTGCTCATGCAGCCCGTCGCGGTTATCAATTGGTGCATCGTTCTCGCCCCGTCCGTACGGAAGATTTTTATAATTTTGATCTGATTATCGGTATGGACGACCGGAACATAGATGACTTGAAAGACAAAGCTCCTTCTCCCGAAGAATGGAAGAAGATTCATCGCATGACGGAGTATTGCACCCGTATTCCTGCAGATCATGTACCCGACCCCTATTATGGAGGGGCCGAGGGGTTTGAATATGTACTTGATGTTCTTGAAGATGCTTGCGCAGGTTTGCTTACTTCTTTAACTCAGGATAACTGATCCGGGTGTGATAAGCAATCTTTAGTTTTTCTTTGAACACAGCTTTCACTGTTGCTATATCCTTGAAAGTGATAGGACATTCTTTAAAGTAACCTTCAGTGACCTGGGAATCGATAATCTTATCGACCAGGTTGCTGATTGTTTCTTCTGTATATTCCGGAAGACTGCGTGAGGCAGCTTCTACGGCATCCGCCATCATCAGGATAGCCTGTTCTTTGGTGAACGGATTCGGGCCGGGATAGGTGAACAGTTCTTCATTCGGCTCTTCGTCCGGATGCTCGTTCTTCCAGGAAATATAGAAATATTTTGTTTTCCCCCGTCCATGATGCGTGCTGATAAAGTCCTTGATGGCTTTAGGCAGATTGTGTTTATCGGCTAACTTCAATCCATCCGTCACATGACTGATGACGACCTGCGCACTTTGTTCGTAATTCAGGTTCTTATGCGGGTTAACTCCTCCTGACTGATTTTCTGTGAAAAAAGCAGGGTTTTCCATCTTACCAATATCATGATACAAAGCTCCTGTACGTACTAACTGGCTTTTAGCTCCAATACGGATGGCTGCTTCTGCAGCAAGATTGGCCACTTGCATGGAATGTTGGAAGGTGCCCGGAACTGTCTCGGACATTTGCCGCAAAAGGTCATTATTGATATTCGAAAGTTCTACCAACGTTACATTGGAAGTAAATCCGAAAGTCTTTTCCAATAAAAAGAGTAAAGGATAGGTGAATAATAACAGAATTCCATTGATGATGAAGTAAGTGTACATTCGTATGTTCAACTTCGAGAAGTCGGTGGAAAGACCGTTCTCTGTCATCAATTCGAAGGCGAAGTAAATGGCTGCATAAGTCAGTATAACCAATAAAGCCGTCCGGAAAAGTTGGGACCTTTGCGATAGCTCTCTTAGACTGAATATCGCCACCAATCCTGCTGCCAACTGTGTCAGAATGAATTCATGCGGAAAGCGTAGGGATATGGAGCATATCAATATAGTGATGACATGCGTCAGGAAAGCAGTCCTCGAATCAAGAAAAACACGGATGATAATGGGTAGCATCGCGTACGGGATGATATACACATTAAATAGATTATGTGTTACCATAAAAGCGGTTATGACACTGTAAAATACAATCAACGTGAATAGCAATGACAGACTGCCTTTTCGTTGATAGTAGTCTTTTCGGAACAGGTCGAGATAAAGCATAAAACAAAGCATCAGCATTCCTACAAACAGAATCTGTCCGCCGAGAATCAGACGGTTCTGTCCCATGGACTCATTCCGTTTGATGGATTCTTTGCGTAATGACTCCAGGATATTATAGGTATGCGGGCTGACGATTTCCCCCCGGTCGATAATCTTTTGCCCGCTGACTACTAATCCGTTTGCCCAGGAATAGTTGTTCAGGATTTCTTCTTTGGCAGCCTGGGTACGTTCCTCGTCAAAGGTAAGGTTGGGGGTGATGTATTCGTTCAGGGAGCATTGCCTTAAAATTTCCCGGTTGAAATGAGTAGAGTCTGCTGACAGCAAGTGCTCATAGGCTTTTTTTACCGTGTAAAGATTCTCGGTAGCCTGTGGATTAGCCAGTTTGTCATCAATCACCATGACAGATGAAGTGCTGTCTTTGTGAAGCAGCTGTATATTCTCTGTCGAAACGATGCCTGCCTGATAGATTTCTTTTAAAGTGCGCTCAATGTACCGCAAATAATCGATGGAAGGGAGAATACCTTTCAGATTCGTATGGTAATTCTCTTTCAGCTTGGCGATTGCGTCTTTTTCTATATTTTTATCCAGTTGATAATAAGGTTGGAAGAAAGCCATCAGGCTATCTTGTTCCCTTTTTACCACTGCATCCTCTTTATAAATAGGAAAGTCGAAAGTAGCGATCAACTGTCCGTATTTCCAGGGCTTGTTGATGTCGAACTGGTAATTGAATTTTCCGTCACGTGGCAGGAAATAAACAATCAGCGCCACAGTGCCTACAAACAGCAGTGATTTATATAGTAAATCTCTCCATGAAAATCTTTTTTTCTTCTTCAAATGTTCCATATCCACTGAAATTTTTGCGAAAAGTACAAAAAAAAACAATAGTGTGGAAAAAAAGGTTTAATTTTGCCACGATTTACCTATACTAACCCAAATTATGGCAGAAAGAAAAGTAAGAGTTCGTTTTGCTCCAAGTCCTACGGGAGCATTGCACATCGGTGGTGTGCGTACAGCTTTGTATAATTATCTATTTGCACGTCAACACGGCGGAGACTTGATATTTCGTATTGAAGACACTGACTCTAACCGGTTCGTTCCGGGAGCGGAAGAGTATATACTCGAATCTTTTAAGTGGTTAGGTATCCACTTTGACGAGGGAGTGAGCTTCGGTGGTGAACAGGGTCCATACCGTCAGTCGGAGCGCCGCGAAATCTACAAGAAATATGTGCAGATTTTGCTGGAAAATGGAAAAGCTTACATCGCTTTTGATACTCCGGAGGAGCTGGACGCTAAGCGTGCTGAAATTGCTAACTTCCAATATGATGCATCTACCCGTGGTATGATGCGCAATTCATTAACTATGCCGAAAGAAGAAGTGGATGCACTGATTGCTGAAGGCAAACAATATGTTGTTCGTTTCAAAATCGAACCGAATGAAGATATACATGTAAATGACCTGATTCGTGGCGAAGTAGTAATCAACTCATCTATTCTGGATGACAAAGTGCTTTATAAATCGGCTGACGAACTGCCTACTTACCATTTGGCAAATATCGTGGATGACCATTTGATGGAAGTTTCCCACGTGATTCGTGGTGAAGAATGGTTGCCTTCCGCTCCTTTGCATGTGTTGTTGTACCGTGCTTTCGGTTGGGAAGATACGATGCCGGAATTTGCTCACCTGCCTTTGTTATTGAAACCGGAAGGCAATGGAAAATTAAGTAAACGTGACGGTGACCGTCTCGGATTCCCTGTATTCCCGTTGGAATGGCACGATCCGAAATCGGGAGAAATCTCTTCAGGTTATCGTGAATCGGGGTATCTGCCGGAAGCAGTGATTAATTTCTTGGCTTTGTTGGGATGGAATCCGGGCAATGACCAGGAAGTGATGTCAATGGACGAATTGATTAAATTGTTTGATCTTCACCGTTGCAGCAAGTCGGGTGCCAAGTTCGACTATAAAAAGGGAATATGGTTCAACCATCAATATATACAGCAGAAACCTAACGAAGAAATAGCGGAACTGTTCTTGCCTTTCCTGAAAGAACATGGTGTAGAAGCTCCTTTCGAAAAGGTGGTGACTGTAGTTGGCATGATGAAAGATCGGGTAAGTTTCATTAAAGAACTGTGGGACGTATGTAGCTTCTTCTTCGTTGCTCCTACCGAATATGATGAAAAGACGGTGAAGAAACGTTGGAAAGAAGATTCTGCAAAATGTATGACCGAATTGGCAGAAGTGATTGCCGGCATTGAAGACTTTAGTATTGAAGGACAGGAAAAAGTCGTTATGGACTGGATTGCGGAGAAAGGTTATCATACAGGTAATATCATGAATGCTTTCCGTCTGACATTAGTGGGTGAAGGAAAAGGCCCGCACATGTTCGATATTTCCTGGGTATTGGGCAAAGAAGAGACGATAGCTCGCATGAAACGTGCGGTAGAGGTTTTGAAGTAATCGACACAGTACTATGCTTTACGACCTGGCAATAGTCATTTATGACTTTATCGTCCATTTGGCTGCTCCGTTTAGCCGTAAGCCCCGAAAGATGATGAAAGGGCATTGGGTAGTGTATGAACTCCTGCGGCAGCAAGTGGAGAAAGGGGAACAGTATATTTGGTTTCATGCTGCTTCACTGGGAGAGTTTGAACAAGGGCGTCCTCTGATAGAAATGATTCGTGCGAAGTATCCTAACTATAAGATATTGCTGACATTTTTCTCTCCTTCCGGTTACGAGGTGCGTAAGCATTACCGGGGGGCGGATATTGTCTGCTATCTGCCGTTTGATAAACCGCGGAATGTGAAAAAGTTCCTGGATATTGCAAATCCTTGCATGGCGTTCTTTATCAAATATGAGTTTTGGAAGAATTATCTGGATGAGCTTCACAAACGCCGTATTCCGGTATATAGTGTATCGTCTATCTTCCGTCGCGAACAAATATTCTTTAAATGGTACGGTGGAACTTATCGCAATGTATTGAAAGATTTCGATCATCTGTTTGTTCAGAATGAGGCATCCAAACGTTACTTGTCGAAAATCGGTATCAGCCGTGTGACAGTAGTGGGAGATACCCGTTTTGACCGCGTGTTGCAAATCCGTGAAGAGGCTAAAGAACTCCCGTTGGTAGAGAAATTTAAAGGAACCAATTCCTTTACTTTTGTTGCCGGAAGCTCATGGGGACCTGACGAAGATTTATTCCTCGAATATTTCAATAACCATCCGGAAATGAAACTGATTATTGCTCCGCATGTGATCGACGAGAATCACTTGGTTGAAATCATCAGTAAATTGAAACGTCCGTATGTGCGCTATACTCGTGCCGACGAAAGGAATGTATTGAAAGCGGATTGCCTTATTATAGACTGCTTCGGACTGCTGTCCTCTATTTACCGTTATGGCGAAATAGCTTATATCGGTGGAGGTTTCGGAGTCGGTATTCATAACACATTGGAAGCGGCTGTATATGGTATTCCGGTGATTTTCGGACCGAAGTATCAGAAAT
>OOAH01002769.1_pt1 | contig 11279 bp, 10 predicted proteins | sample 1671801 | NCBI WGS metagenome assembly OOAH01 (sample SAMN06348194, study PRJEB24527) | human gut metagenome | biome: human gut; feature: ankylosing spondylitis patient; material: feces | host: Homo sapiens | place: China | collected 2015-10 | reverse complement strand
CCTTGCCGCCGATGACGGTGATGAGCGAGGTATCCTTGAGCAGGACGATGAACTCGTTGCCCAGTGCAGGCAGCACCGCGCGGATGGCCTGCGGAATGACGATGACCACCATGGTGGTCATGTAGTTCAGGCCCAGGCTGCGGCCGGCTTCCATCTGGCCGGGGTCCACCGCCATCAGACCGCCGCGGATGATCTCCGAAACGTAAGCGCCCGAGTTGATGCCCAGTGCCAGTGCGCCGACCATGGTAAAGTTACGGCTGTTGGAAAAGATGACCATGCTCATAATGAGCAGCTGGACCATCATGGGGGTGCCGCGGATGATGGTGGTGTACACCTGACAGACGGCATTGAAGAAGCCCAGCACCGGGTTCCTGCGGCCGGGACGCTGCTGGTCGTGCGCAACACGCACCAGTGCCACCACGCTGCCCAGCACCACGCCCAGTGCCAGCGCAATGGCGGTGACCAGCAGCGTAGTGCCCACGCCCTGGATGTACTGCACCCAGCGGTCGTTCAGGATGAACGCCTGATAGAATTTGAAGAACATTTCCTGCCCGAAGTCCAGCTTCGTGCCGCTGTTGAGCAGCTCTTTCAGCAGTTCGTATTGTGCGGCCATTCGCATCCTCGCTTTCTAAAATTGTTAGAATTTTGTAACCTGTTCTTTCCAAAAAAGGGGAGGTGCCCCAGATGGGGCCGCCTCCCCGTGATACAAGGTACAGCTGAATTATTCAGCGGTGATGTACTTGTCCACGATGGACTGCAGGGTGCCGTCAGCCTTCAGCTCTTCCAGAGCGGCGTTGACGGCATCTTCCAGAGAAGAACCCTTTGCCATACCAATGGCGTAATCTTCCTCGGCGTAGCTGGTATCCAGAATGACCAGACCGGGATTGGCAGCAATGAACTCCTGGGCGGGAGCGTTGTCGATGACAACTGCATCCACCTGACCATTGTTCAGAGCCTGCACAGCGGTCAGACCGTCGTCGTAAGCCACAACGTTTTCATCGCCGAAATCATCGGAGCAGTAGATGTAGCCGGTGGTGCCGCGCTGGGTGCCGATCTTCTTGCCTGCCAGATCATCGGGAGAGGTGATATCAGAGCCCTCGGGAACGATGATGGACTGGATGCCGGTGGCGTAGCTGTCGGAGAAGTCCATCACAGCCTTGCGCTCATCGGTCACGGTAACGCCAGCCATGACGATATCGGCCTTGCCCTGCTGCACGCTCAGCAGTGCTGCGTCGAAGTCCATATCATCGATCTGCAGCTCCAGGCCCAGCTTCTCAGCGATTGCCTTGGCGGTGTCCACATCGATGCCCTCGATCTCACCGGAGTCGGTGGTCATCTCGTACGGAGGGAAGGTGGCGTTGGTGGCCATGGTCAGCTTGCCAGCCTCAACGGTGGTCAGCTCAGCGGCAGCGCTGGTGGAAGCAGCCTCGGAAGAAGCTGCACTGCTTGCAGTGGAAGAAGCGGTGCTGGAGGCGGAACCGCCGCAGGCAGTCAGAGCCAGAGCGGCAGCGGTCAGACCAGCGGCAGCCAGAAAGCTGCGGCGATTGATCTTTTTCATATTCAAACACTCCTCTGTTGATTGTATATTTTTTCACTTTCCCGGCACGATGCGCTTCACCGTGTCATCAAGGAACAGAATTAGTATATGTTGTACAAATAAAAAAGTCAAGTGTTGTGCAAAAAATCGGAACAAATGAAACCTTTTTGAAAACATTTATACATGCAGCACCACATTCTTTGTGTATATATGCATTTCGCCCCGGTGTTTCTGCCTTCCCGCTGCATTCTGCCGGAAAATGTTCCCACGGGACTTAATCCCGGACATTGACACCTTTTCCTTCCAATTGATATAATCAGGCTGGAACAACGGTAAAAAGTAACCAAACTCAAACCGCGTTGCCCCGCCGGGATGCGGGGAGAAAGGATCCTGCTATGAAAAATCGTATGCTGAAAGCCCTGGCCGCCTTTGGTCTGTCCGTCTGCGTGCTGGCGGGCAGTTCTGTGGTCGGCATGGCCGAAGAGACCCCGGGCAAAACCGAGTGCAAAGAACACACCTGGAAGACCACGACAGAGTATAAGACCGAGTGTGTGGAGACCACCTTCCAGCATAAGCTCCCCGATGGCACCACTGAGACCCTTACACTTTGCCCCGAATGCGGCAAGGTAAAGAATAACACCCAGCTGACCAAGGTAAACGGTGTTTTCTCCAACTTTTCCAACCTGACTGTTCACACCGGGACTCTGAAAAACGGTGAGCAGGTAATGACAGCAGCATTCTACTATCCCACTGTTATTGAACGGGTCGTCTGCGAAAAGTGCGGCACCGTAAAGAGCGAGGAGGTCACCCCCGCCCGTGTGATGGCCCAGCCGGTCATTGCCAGCATCGAGGTACCCGCCAATACCGTTTCCGGCTACAGCCTGATGCAGATCAATGCCGACGGTACCGAAACACCGGTCAGTGTTTCCTACAACACCGAGCTGAACAAGGCATATTTCCGTCTGGATGTCACCACCGGGGCCCAGCTGCTGCGGATGGTTCCCACCACCTGATTTTCCCGCATAACCAACGAGACCGCCCGGTGGGCGGTCTCGTTTTTGTTTTATCGGCGTTTCTGCGGCAGGGGGATGCCCAGCACCAGGGCAATGCCCACGGCCAGCGCCACGGCGATCTTGAAGGTAGAGATGCCGTTTGCCAGCGCCAGAGCGTTGTTGCCCTGAATGAAGTAGTAGGCACTGTAATAGATGCCCGCACCGGGCACCAGCGGAAAGATGCCGGTGAGCAGGAACACCGTCACCGGTGTTCTGAGGGTCATCGCAAGGATGCGGGCCAGCAGCGTCAGCGGAATGACCGCCAGCAGCGAGGCTGCAAAGGCTTCCATCCCGAACAGCTCCGCGATCTCGTATACCAGCCATCCCACTGCGCCCACCAGCCCGCAGTAGGGCAGGGTGCGCCTGGGGCAGGCAAAAAGGATGGCAAAACTCAGGGTGCCCGCCCCGGCCAGCAGGAACTGCAGGGCCAGACGGCCCAGCTGCTCCCCGGTGAAAAGAAGTTCTGTCATACCACGGCCACCCCCTTCAAAAAGGCATAGAGACTCAGCACAAGGCCGGTGCCGATGGCGATGCTGGCCGCAATGAGCAGCGCGTCGATCATCCGGATGGTGCCGGACAGGTAATCGCCCTGCACAAAATCCCGGATGCCCATGGTAAAGGCGATGCCGGGGGTCAGGATCATCAGAGTACCGATGATGGCGTGACTGGCTTCAGTGCCCAGCAGACTGCAGCCCAGAATACAGCATAGGGTGATGAGGGCGGCGGTGGAGATGGTTCGGAACCCGCCCCCCACGCCGTGCCGCCCGCAGAACAGCAGGTAGGCGTTGGCCGCAACACCGGCCGCAGCGGCAGCAAGCCCGGCTTTCAGGTCGCCGCCAAAAATCAGCGCAAAGCAGAACGCGCCGCCCATGCCCGCCGCAATCTGCACCCAGTCCTTCGGAAAAGGGATGCACCTGGCCTGAGCCAGCCGGGCCTCGGCCTCGGCGACGGTCTCCACTTCCCCGGACGCGATCTGCCGCGAAAGCTGGTTCACTGCCGCCACCCGCCCCAGGTGGGTGGTACGGGTGGGCACGTTGCGCACCTCGCTCATCTCCGCCGTGCCTGCGCTGGCAAAAATGCCGTTGGTCAGCACATAGACATGGAACTCCCGCAGGTGGAAGCTGGCCGCCATGATCTCCATGGTCTGCTCCACCCGGAACACCTCTGCCCCGTTCTCCAAAAGGGTCTGCCCAGCCGCCATAATAAAGTCCATGATGCGGCGGCGCTGTTCCCCGTCCGGATACAATTCCCTCTCTGCCATGCTGTGGTCTCCTTAAAATTGGCATAAAAAATGACCGCCTCAACGTTTCAGTGCCTGAGCGGTCATTTTTCTTGACGAATCTATTTGTAGTATAGTCAATCTCCGGCGGCTTGTCAAGCAGGCACGCCGTTTTTTCAGAACTTGAACAGGTTCACGATCCGCTGCCACAGGCGGGTGAAGAAGTTGCCTTCCTGCACATCGGCGGTGGTCTGGGCGGTAACATCCGCAGCGGCGACCGTCTCACCGGTCTTATAGATGAACTTCACGCTGCCGGAAGCATCCTCGGACTTACCGGCAAAGCTGGTGTAGTCCTCCAGACGGCTGGTCATCTCGTCCAGCACGGTCTTCAGGCCATGGATCTGCTCCTCGTCCAGAGCGCCGGTCAGCTTGGAGATGCCCTCCTCATTGAACTGGTTCAGGCCATCGTTCAGCCGGACCGTGCCATCGCTGAGCTGGCCTGCGCCATCATTCAGGGTGGTCACGCCGTCATACAGGTTCTTGGTGCCATCGGCCAGCTGGGCGGCACCGTCCTTTGCGGAGTGGGCACCGTCAGCAGCGGTGGCAACACCGTTGGTGTACTGGTTGACACTGGACACGAAATACTGGATCTGCGCCAGGCTGTTCTTCAGGGCACGGACATCTGCGATATCCTGGCTGTTCTCAGCCTGATACTTCAGCTCGTCATGCACGGTCTGCTTGGCGCTGGCAGTGCTCAGATCAAGCATGGCGCTGAACATGGAGGGGTCGTAGCTCTGCATCAGCCGCAGAGCAGCTTCCAGGTCATGGTTGGTCTTGGTTGCGGAGAGATACAGGGCAATGTCCAGCTGGCTGTCCTTGAAGCTGGGCTCCTGCTCCCAGACGGTGCGCACCATCTTCCTGCGGGCAGCGGCCAGCGTCTTTTCGTTCATGGTCAGCACTTCGTCAATGACGGAAGCGTAGTTGTCCCAGGTCATGGGGGTGTCGATCAGGCCGCCCTCCATCAGGGTGCTGTTGGCGGAGGCCAGAACACCATCGGCCACCTGCTGGGCACCTGCCTGCAGTGCGGCGTTATTGGAGCTCAGGGTATCCAGACCGTTGGTCAGCTGGCCCAGACCATCGTTCAGGGCAGAAGCGCCGCTGTTCAGCTGAGAAGCGCCGTCCAGCAGGGCCAGGGTACCGTTGGCCAGCTGAGAAGCACCGTCCACCAGTTGGGCGGCACCATCCATCAGCTGGTTCATGGCATCGTTCAGCTGGCCGATGCCATCGGTCAGTTCATTGATGCTGCTCAGGTCAAAGGCATTGGTGCCCAGCGCATCGGCGTTGGTGGCACAGGCCAGCATGACCTGCGGTGCGGTCAGGTTCTCAACATCGGCTTCCACGGTGACGCTGTCCTGCAGATAATCCTCCACAGTAGACAGGTCATCGGGCAGCAGGCCGTCCAGAGAGTCCTTCACGCCGGGCAGGCAGACAAAAGCGGCCACGCTGCTCTTGGCGGCAGATTCCAGCATTCCGTGCTCGGCGCTCAGGTTGGTGGCCTCCTGACCAAAGATCACGCCCACAGCAGTGATGAGCGGGGTGACAACGGTGCGCTCCTTGCCGTTGACGGTCAGGGTGCCGGTCTCGTTGTTGGTCAGGTCAACGGTCACGGTCAGGTGGCCGCTCTTGCCGATCAGGTTCTCAAGGCTGTCGGTCACGCCGTCCAGCGTATAGGTGACATTTGCGGTAATGGGCAGGGCCTTGTCGGTATTGCCCTTATAGTACACGTCGGTGTCGTCGGTGTTCCAGACCAGCTTTTCGCCGTTCTGGGTGAACGCGGCATCGCTCTCCGTGTTCTGGATGTCGGTCAGAATGCTCTCGTCGGTGACATTGGACAGGCCGGAAGCGCTGTACAGGTGCTCGCTGACGGTGGTGGACTTGATGGAGCCGTCGGCGTTCATCACGGCGTAGACCGTCTCATCCTTGGAATAATCGGCCTTGGCGGCTGCAAAGGCGGGCAGGGTCATGCCTGCGGCGAGAGTCAGCGCCAGCGCCGCACTGGCGAAACGAAGCGATTTTTTCATGGTAATTACTCCTTATCAGACTTCTTGGCGTTGGAAGATTCAGGGACCAGCCAGTGCATGGTGGTGTGGCGGATGACCCAGTCCAGCAGCATCAGGGCGGCGGGCAGAACGACCAGAATGACAGCCATACTGATCAGTGCGCCGCGGGAGATGAGCCGGCAGATGCTCTGCAGCAGCTCCATCTTACTGATGGCGGCCACGCCGACGGTAGCGGCAAAGAAGGTCAGGCCGCTGGTCAGGATGGACTGGCTGCAGTGCTCCAGCGACTGCTGGGCAGCTTCCTGTGGGGTGCGGCCATAGCTGCGCTCCTCGTGATAACGGGTGGTCATCAGGATGGAGTAGTCCACAGTCGCGCCCAGCTGGATGGTACCGATGACGATGCTGGCGATGAAGGGCAGCTGAGTACCGGTGAAGTACGGGATGCCCATATTGATGGAGATGGCGGCCTCGATGCTGGCAACCAGCAGCACAGGGATGGACAGGCTCCGGAAGGAGATCAGGATGATGGCAGCGACTGCCATGATCGACCAGACGTTGACGTTCTTGAAATCCACATCCGCGACCTCGATCAGGTCCTTGGTCATGGCACCCTCGCCGGTGATGACACCGTTGGGGTCAACCGCCTTGATGAGGCCATTCATCTCGGTCAGCTGGCTGTTGATGGCATCGGTGCCGGTCTTATAGGAGCTGTTGGCCAGAATGAGCTTGTAGCCGCCGGACTGCAGGATCTCGGTCACGCTGTCGGGCAGCAGCTCGGTCTGGAAGCCAGGGCCGGTGATGGAATCCAGGCTCACCACCTGAGTGATGCCATCCACATCCTTGAGCTCATCGCAGAGGTCAGACACCTGCGTTGCGGTCAGGTCCTCATCCACCAGAATAAAGTGGGAGGTGGTCATGCCGAAGTCCTCGCCCAGCTTGTTGGTGCCAACGATGCCGGTCAGGTCCTGGGGCAGCGAGTCGAACAGGGTGTAGTAGACCTCGGTTTTTTGCTGGGCCGCCACAAAGGGCACCAGCAGCACAAGAAAGACGACCACGATGGGCATTGCGTGCTTGGAAACAAAGTAGCTGAGCTTGGTCAGCTTGGGCACGATGGTGCGGTGCTTGTACTTTTCGACCTGCTGATCAAAGGTCAGGATCAAAGCAGGCAGAATGACGATGGTGCAGATGACACCCAGCGCCACACCCTTTGCCATAACAACACCGATATCGCGGCCCAGCGTCAGGCGCATGGCGCACAGTGCCAGGAAGCCCGCAATGGTGGTCAGGGAGGAAGCGGTGATGGAGGTCATGGTCTTGCAGATGGCGGTCACCATGGCTTCCTCGTTGGAGGAGCGGAGTTCCTTTTCCTCCTGATAACGGTGGAGCAGGAAGATGGAGAAGTCCATCGTCACGCCCAACTGCAGCACCGTGGAAAGCGCCTGGGTGATGTAGCTGATCTGACCCAGGAAGATGTTGGTGCCAAAGTTGTACGCAATGGGGAACAGCAGGCCCAGCATGAACAGCACAGGCGTGATGGTGCTCTCCAGCGAGAGGAACAGCACCAGCATACTGGCACCCACAGCGCACAGGATGTACAGCGGCATCTCTTCATTGATCAGTGCCTTGGTATCCTGCAAGATGACGCTCATGCCGCCAAAGTAGCAGTCGTGCCGCAGCACCTGTTTGATCTGCTTGACGGCGTTCATCGTCTCATCGCTGGCGCTGGGCGCATCAAACCGGACGATGAGCATGGTGGAATCATTTTTACCGAACATGAACTGCTGGACATCCGCGGGCAGCATCTCTGTGGGGATGCTGGGGTCGATGACATCGCTGAGCCAGAAGGTCTGTGTGACACCGGGCACCGCATCAATGTCCTTCTTCATGGCGATCAGTTCATTGGTAGGCAGGCCTTCCACCGTGATCATACCGGTGGAGGCCAGATGGAAGTCGTCCTCAAGCGCTACCTCGCCGATCATGGAGTCAAGCTCCTGCGGCAGATAGGTCAGGACATCATAATTGATGCGGGTAGCAACCGCGCCGATTGCGGAAGGGATCAACAGCAGGACCGCTACTGTTAAGATCAGCTTGCGCAGACGCACGATGCTCTGTGCGATCTTTTTCATGGGAACCCTCCATACGAAAGTTGATTGGATCTGCCCTAAAAATGACCCGCGGTCATTTCCGAGCAAGCACTATTATAACCAATCGACGCAAGGTGTCAAGATAGAAAATGACCAAAAGTCAGTTTTCTTATCACAAAGCAAAAATTGTATAGCTTGTCCGGGGGCTTTTGCTCTTGCGCTCTTCCCTTCTCCCTGCTAAAATATTGTTTACACGACAAAACAACGTCAGAAAAGAGGATGCAGCAAGCTATGAGCACCGTGGAAGGAAAGAAACAGGAAAAGCGCCGTGCGCTTCTGGACGCAGCTTACGAGCTGTTTCTGGAGCGGGGCACCTCCAAGACCAGCGTGGAGGATATCACCTCCCGCGCCAAGGTGGGCAAGGGCACGTTCTACCTCTATTTCGCCGATAAGGGTTCGGTCACGCAGGCCCTGCTGGCCCGGGTGAGCTACCAGCTGCTGGACAACGCCTGTGCCGCCGCCGAACAGCACGCCGCCGAGCTCACCAGCTTCCCCGACCAGATGATCTTTGTCATTGACCATATCATCGAAGCCCTGCGCGCGGACACCCTGATGCTCCGCTTCCTGGAGCGCAGCTTTGTCTGGCCCGGGCTGGATCAGATCGAAGCCAGCGGCGAGGCCGAACCGCTGATGCGCAAGGTCCTCCAGATCGTGATGTGCAGCCCCGAGATGGCGGGCCGCACCGAGCGGGAGATCTACCAGCGCATCACCGCCCTGGGCAGCATGTGCATATCGGTGTGCTACACCTCTGTATTGGAGGGCAAGCCTGACAACATCGACAACATGAAGCCCATCCTCTACGACATCATCCGCCGGGCACTCTGAGCTCCTCTCCCCTGCCAGCCCCCGCAAAGGGGCTTTCGCACCCAACCTCCGGGGCAAAAAACGGAAAAAGGCAGACTTTTTTCAAAAAAGCCCTTGCAATTGCGTGAAAAATGTGGTATCATACTCAAGTCGATACGACATCTGGACGGTTAGCTCAGCTGGTAGAGCATCTGCTTGACGTGCAGGAGGTCACAGGTTCGAGTCCTGTACCGTCCACCATACAGTTCGTACTCGAACCCGATTCTTTATGAAAAAGGGTTCGGGTACGTTTTTTGTTTATCGGAGGTTCTGCGGAAGGACTACTCGGAACGGTAAACGAGCAAAGGCAGGGTATCATCGTGGTGATGGTATCCTGCCTTTTGTTTTGCGGGATCAAGGTCGCTTTGTGCGAACTTGATCGTCCCCCTATATGGCGCGTTTGGGGGTAATCGCTGCGTACGTGCGTACCGGGAGCCTGTACACCTCTGACAATGTGTAACACACTAGACTTTGTTCCAAAGTCCGTGTGCTAAGGGGCAGGCCCCTTAGAATTCCTGTGGAGTGTGTACGCACGTACGCAGGAAAACGGCAAAATTTCACTATATCGGGGTGTTCTTTCATTGGAGAGTATGATATACTCGGCTTAGTTCAACAAATCGAAATTTGAGGAGATAGACTAGTGAGAACATACGAGAATAAAGATGAACTTAAGAACGAGATAAATAAAAGTTTTGCAAAGTACATTTCAGAATTTGATATTATTCCGGAATCATTAAAAGATAAGAGAGTTGAGGAAGTTGACAGAACTCCAGCAGAAAATCTTGCTTACCAGGTTGGCTGGACAACTCTTGTTCTTAAATGGGAATCAGACGAAAGAAATGGTCTTCATGTCAAGACTCCTTCGGATGATTTCAAGTGGAATCAGCTTGGCGAATTATATCAATGGTTTACAGATACATATGCTTATCTGTCGTTGCAGGAGTTGAAAGATATGCTGAAAGAGAACTATGAAGAAGTCCAGAAGAAAATTACAGAAGCCTGCAAAAGAGCCGGACGGAACCGGGAGGAAGTTACCCTGATTGCGGTCAGCAAGACAAAACCGGTCGAAATGCTTTCCGAAATCTATGATCTTGGCGAACGCAATTTCGGTGAAAACAAAGTGCAGGAGCTGACAGAAAAAGAGGAAGTGCTGCCAAAGGATATCCACTGGCACATGATCGGTCATCTGCAGCGGAATAAAGTAAAATACATTGCAGGAAAAGTTGCCCTGATTCATTCTGTCGATTCTCTTCGTCTGGCAAAAACGATCAGTGAGGAAGCGGTAAAGCACAACTGCGAAATCCCGATCCTGATCGAGGTAAACGTTGCCGGCGAGGAAAGCAAGTTTGGTGTCTCCGTAGAGGAAACCCTTCCATTGATTGAAGAAATCGCAAAACTTCCGGCAATTCATGTGGAGGGACTTATGACCATTGCACCGTATGTGGAAGATCCAGAAGAAAATCGTCCGGTTTTTCGCAAATTAAAGGAATTAAGTGTTGACATTGCCGCCAAAAACATTAATAATGTACGTATGGCCATTTTGAGCATGGGCATGACCGGCGATTACGAAGTAGCAGTAGAAGAAGGCGCCACTTTAGTACGGGTTGGAACCGGAGTCTTTGGCGAACGGGATTACAGTAAAAGATAACAGGAAGCCTTTCCAAGAAGAGTGACCCCGCGCATTCTGCACGGCTGTCTGGCCAAATGCCACAGGACTAAAAATAGGAGAGTATAAGAATGAGTGTTTTAGACAAATTTCTGGATGCCATCCGGCTGAACGACGATTACGAGGAAGAGGATGCTGATTCGGATAGCTTCTTCGATGAAGAAGACGATGATATAGAAGAAAAACCAAAGAAACGTTTCTTCCGTAAACTGGAGAACGAGGATGAGGACGAAGAGGAAGAGCTGCAGGCGAAACCGGTTCACACTGCACCGCGTAAACAGCCGGCGCCAAAGACCACCGCTTCAAGCCAGGCTGCTGCTGCACGAGCTCCAAAGCCAGCTGCCCCGGTTTCCTCGAAAGTTACTCCAATGAGAAAGAAAGCAGGTGCATTAAATATGGAAGTATGCGTCATCAAACCGGCTTCCATGGAGGATACCCGTGAAATCGCGGATACGCTTCTGGCCGGATGTACCGTTGTCCTTAACTTAGAAGGCATTGATGTGGATATTGCCCAGAGAATCATTGATTTCTGCTGTGGTGCATGCTACTGCATGAGCGGAAGTCTGCAGAAAGTTTCCAGCTATATTTTCATCCTGACACCGTCCAGTGTAGAAATTTCCGGCGACATCCAGGATATCTTAAGCGGAGCTTTTGATCTTCCAAATATCCGTACCGATTATTAAAGAAAATTATCTTTGCAGTAAACTATAAATGAGCAAATCCAAAATATTGCACAAAAGAAAGACACCCTCTGTAGA
>OOAH01002760.1_pt1 | contig 11322 bp, 6 predicted proteins | sample 1671801 | NCBI WGS metagenome assembly OOAH01 (sample SAMN06348194, study PRJEB24527) | human gut metagenome | biome: human gut; feature: ankylosing spondylitis patient; material: feces | host: Homo sapiens | place: China | collected 2015-10 | reverse complement strand
GCAAAGACTGCAAAATCAGTATCGCAGATCTTCTGTGTACGCACCAGATCGTAAAAATACTGTCCTTCGCCCATCAATTCACGTACACGCTCCCAATAAATAGAAGCATCCAGATTATCTGCATCTGTAAAATCAGGAGCACCCGCCCGCTGTCTGATGCGGTTAACTTCACGCAAGGCATCGTTACTTTCACCCAGATTGTTCAACGCTTCAGCATAGAGCAAGATAGCGTCAGCCAAACGGAATACAATGTAATTACCGGCATTGGGAATCGTGCTATTTCCGTTAGTATCGGCGTTCAACAATTTTATAATCTCCAATCTTCGTGCAGTACCCACATAATCATCATCATCAAGATATAGATAATTAAACCAGGACTCTTTGCGCATATCAGCAGTCTCCTCCGGATAGAGTTGCTTCAAAAAGACTTCGCTATACTTGAACTCCGGTTCTGTACGATTCCGTATTTTATATACCACTTTTGTACACCACATGTGATCTGTTTTAAATATCTCACCCATAGTGACATTCTGTGCAATCTCAAACAAACCTTCATTGCTTTCTCCTTGAAACACTTCTGACATTTGGCTCATTGACTGCAAGGAATAGATACTACTATCTATCCAAGAATCCGTTTCAGCCAAACGCCTCACCTCATTATAATAAGTTACCGCATTGTTTTCGTCGAAAAATGCCAGCCACATATTCATGTGCATCATTAGTGTCAATACCGCTCCCCGGTTGGCACGCAGGCTGCCACTTCCATTCCGCCACGGCAAAATACCCTTATCAGGGTCATTATCCAATACAGTCTGTAAATCTGCCAAACAAGTTTTCAAAACTACTGTCTTGTCCATTCGTGGCAGTGGAGCAGCTGCATAAGCCTCCGTATAATAGGGTACATCACCAAAAATACGCACCATAAAGAAATAAGCCAGATTACGCAAGAATTTACATTCCGCCCGATAACGTTCCACTTCTACGGCTGACAGTTCCTTCACATTGGCAACCTCCTCAATCATAATATTGGCACTCTGCACTACTTTATACATATTCTGCCAGTTATAGATAGCGCCAAAATCAGAGGAGGTTCCCTCTTCTTTACTATCTTTCTTCGCTTTATAATTTTTCATATCATTCTGAATCAGATAAAGATAGTTATTTGTATTCTGTCCCGTGATTGGAGCACAGCGTACATCACCGGCATAAAGAAAAAATCCATTATCTGTAGTTGCCTTACGCAAATTTTGATAAACACTCAACATAAATGCCTCTGCGTTAGCAGCAGATTCCCAGAATTTATCACCCGGCATCTTATCTTCATCATCGGTATCCAGATTGCATCCGCAAAAAGTGGATGTAAAGATTAACAATAATCCTATTGATATATATTTCAGCATAATTCTCATATTTAAAAGATTATAAACTCAATACCACACCCATTGTCCATGTGCGACTGTTAGGATAGCCACCCGACGTGTCACGTCCCAGACCATTCACACTTTCGGGACTGATACCTGAATAATTGGAGAATGTCCAAATATTGTTGACCGAAGCTTTCAACGTAACCCCTCTTACCCGGAAAAAGTCAAGCCACCGTTTCGGAAAGCGATAAGACAGCGACACAGTATTCAGTTTGAAATAAGAACCTTCTTCCAAAAAGAGAGTCTGTGCTTCTCTGAACGGATCAATCACCTTATTGTGATGATAGTTGTACGGATTGGGATAAATCGCATTGTAACGGTTGTTTTCTGTCCAAAAATTATATTTTTCAATCGGAGATAAAGACGCATCTTTCCTCAAACTTTCAATAGACTTCCGTACCGGATCATCGTATGCTTTAAAAGATTTTGCCAGCACAGAATTAATAATATCGCGTTTAAAGACAAAAGATGTATTTACATGCATCGAAAATTCTTTATAAGAGAGATTGAAGAACAGTCCACCGGTTACCTTTGGACGGGCATTTGCTGCCACTACACGGTCTTTGTCATCAATAACATAATCGCCATTCACATCTACCCAGATAGGATCTCCGGCCTTGAAATATGCTTCATCCGTATTCTTCCCCCCTAACCTTAGGCGCTTGCCTGTAGCCGGATCTACCGGAACGTCTTCGTCTGTGGCATATACACCTTTATTAATATAGAGCAACATCGAAGTAGTATTTCCACCCAAACGATTGGCTACCCATGCGTCACTATTCAAAATCTGACGGGCCTCATTCGGCAACTTGGTAATCACATCTCTGTTTAGTGCAAAGTTCAATCCGATCAACAAATTCCATTTGCTCTGCACTGATAATGGTTTTCCTCGCAAAGATACCTCCAGACCGTAATTGACCAGACTCACTTCCGTACTCCTCACTTTTTCAAATCCTGCATGGTTAGGCAGCTCAATATCACTCAACTGATTATCCACTTGACGGTAATAAGCATCAATATTCGCACTCAAACGGTTGTTGAATATAGACATATCATAACCGAAGTTCCAAGTAGTGGTAGTAACAGGATCCAGATTTATGTTAGGCAATCTTTTATAATCAATCGGAATATATGATTCGCCATTGTAAGTGTTTCCCGGATCTATATCATAAGTACCGAACACATCGTAGCGGGTAGCCTTGTATTTGACAACCTGTCCCCACGTCAGACGGAAACTCATATTATCAAGCCAGGTAAACCGGTCCATAAAACTTTCATAGCCGATATTCCAACGGAATCCCAAACTTGGATTTATGTTCCACTTCGTACGAGTGCCATATACGGAACTTAGCTCCGGACTTATTGTAGGGTCGAAAATATATTTGTCTCCACCTGCTTTAAATGAATCTTTAGTTTTAATCTTGAAATTCGGAGCGAACATAAAAGAAAAAGTACTCTGATTCTGACTAACAGTAGCACTACCTTCCGATTTACCATGACCTACCGGACCGATAATGTAATCGTTGGGGAGGCCTGTATATGTGATACTGTTGCCTGTTGATGTCCGTGAATTATAACGGATACCGGTTGTCAGCCCCAGCATGACATATTTTAAATCAAAAGTACGTGAGACATGGGTATCGATATACACTTTCGATTCATTACTATTGTAATTATAAGCAATGGCAGAATACTTGCTGTCGCTCAAGATAGCAGGTGTGAATTTTTCCTGGTCGGTAGAGTTATAGGAGTAATTGAACGTTCCTCTCCATTTGATATCAAATGGCAAGGCATAACCTAAATTCACCGTAGCGGAATAATTGGATTTCACGGTTGAATTCTCGACGCCGAACACCTGCAAAGCCGCTACGGAAGCCGAGTAGAGAGAGGGTGGCGGTAATAGGGAAGAAGCACTGGCACCACTCGCTACACCGGACTGTGAGACTGCATTTCCACTACCTGTACTATTGTCGGTAAATCCGACTTTCATATCGACACCAATTGTGAATTTCGAATTGGGAGATGTATAATTCATGTTTCCTGTAAGGGCATAACGGTTAAAGTCTGTATTCTTCACAATACCTTTCTCTGTATAATAATTACCGTTCACTTTATAGTTGAACAAATTATCACCACCCGAGAAACTTATGTTATGAGACTGATTGTACGTAACCCGATAAAATTGATCTTGCCAGTCCGTATTATTATTAAAATATGGATTTAGACTGTCAGAAACGGCAGGCATGAACATTATATCCTGATATCCGTGATACAATTGGGAGGTATCGTTATTCAATATCTGCCATTTTAGCAGATTCCGCTCCGCATTACCGATTGCCACTTCACGCAGACTGGGCGGAGTGGAGATGGTAAAATTGCCCGAATAAGTCACACGAGGCTTGGGAGAATCTCCTTTTTTAGTTTCGATAAGAATAACTCCATAGGCACCGGCCGAACCATACAATGAAGTAGCGGCAGCATCTTTCAAAATCTGGATATTGGCAATATCTTCTACAGGAATATTAGAGATCGGACTTACCCCTGATCCGGAAATCAATCCCTCGGCATTGTAGTCCTCTACATCTGTCTGCGGAATACCGTCCACCACAAAAAGTGGAGCGGAAGAAGCAAGATCCCACCCGCTATCATTATTCCCTACAAGAGAAATATCCGAAACACCTCGAATATTATATGTACCTGATGCTCCCGGCAAACCATTATTCATCTGGATATCCATACCAGCTACACGCCCTTGTAACAAGTTCATGATGTTAGGTACAGGGGTATCCGCCAGTTCTTTCGCATCGATTACTGTAGCAGATGCAGTCAGGTTAGCTTTGCTGACTCTACGTTGCCCCACAATGACCGTTTCCTGAACTTCGTTGATATTTTCTTCCAGAAAGATACTAATACCGGAAACAGACTTCTTTACTTTATAAATAGTAGGTTTATAAGAGACATAAGTAAATACCAGCTCTGAACCGACAGGAACCTTAATGGAAAATCCTCCTTCCAAATCGGAAGCTGTCCCCCGGATTCTTTTTTGTGTTTTGGCATCCCGGCAGATGATATTCACACCCGGAAAAGTCTCGTTATTCCCGGCTTTGTCATAAACAGTCCCGCTGACTATCACTGCTCCATCCTGCGCCACAGAACCTGTGACCACGAAAAACAATGTAAACAATAGTAAAATATATCGATTTTTCATTTCTATATTACATTTAAGATTAATCTTTAATCTCTCCTAACTGAGGCATTCCTTTAGCAAAATGTATCAACATCTCCCAATGCGCTTCTTTATAGATAGCAAAGTCAAACACAAAATAACCGGTATTCCGATAACCATACTTTGAGAACCAACTTGTAGCAAACTTTACACTGGCCTTCTCCCCTTTTGAATCGGTATATTTTGTCTGTCCGTTAAACAGGGGAAGTGGATAAGCCATATCATACACAACTTCTTTCGGCCCTATCTTCCCTTTCAAGAAACCGGCCTGAAAAAGTCCCCCCCAATTGGTTTCATTGAAACGACGCGGATCAATAACATTCCAAGACGGATCATAGAAGGAAATAGACAAAGAAGTGGCACCATCCTGTTTGTCCTTGTTTTCACGAAAATAGACATGAATATCTTCCGGTTCAATAGTATAAGAGAATGAAGAACTATTCTGTTCATAGCGCATTCTGGATGTTTCCGGTGAAACATATTCGGCAATGGCCAGTCCTGTCTGTGAATCATAAATAGATGGTTCGAAATCTACTTCGCGTTTGGGCATTAGACGCATTCTTTTCACTACTTTATATCCACCGGAATTAGATATATTCATATTGAATACATAACCGGAATCGGGTTGACAACGCAAGATACCGGAATTAGCTTCACCCCACATTACAATCTCACCGCTATTTTTGCGCACATCGAAAAGACGACGATATTCAATTCCTCGCTTAGCATTGATCTCGTCAATGGATTTCTCTGTACCTAAATAGGGTTTCTTCCATACACGTACGGGATAGAATTCTTCTAATTCGGGTGCCGGCGATCCGTCGTTATGCATCATATCCGTAATCTCAAATGTCAACGGCAAAGTGGAATTGGCAACATTACATATATCCGTATAGAATACGATATGTCCCATAACCGGATCGAACGTGGTACGCGTATAAGCAACGTTACGGTCGAAAGCATCTTTTTCATCCGGTAAATATTTATCCACACAACCTGCATTCACCAATAACATAGCGCACAATAAGCCGCTTTTACCTAATTTGTCACATATTTCTCTTCTATTCTTCATGGCCTACATTTCTAAAATAGTGAATAAAATTTCCGAATCCGAACTCATGTTGCGGAAAAAGTACATGAATAACACCATTTTTGGTTTGAACATCCGTCCACATTACCTTAGTAGACTCCCAATAAGTCATATTCAAGGTGTTGCGCATATCGTAAAAAGTAATATCCTGCGGACCGGCACCCATATATCCACTGGCTGGCAATCTCCGGTAACTCAAATTCATTCGATAAGAATACAGACCTTGTATGATTGTTCCTTCGGCTGAGGTCACGCGCGACAATTTCTCGGTGTCATACAAGCCAGCTGTCATATAACGACATAGCATAGTATCCAACGGGGCTTTATACTCATAAATATCGATCTTTGGCTTCTGTGTCTGCGCATCCGTATGTTCTATTTCTTTGCGATAATTCAACAGTTTCTCCAATGTCAATTCACCTGCTGCATACTTCTCGCTTTCCGGAGCATCTGCCGGAATATCTTTCGCATCAATAACTAGATTATTCAATCTCCGATAGTTATTCAACATTTTTAAAGCAAGTCTGATACAAGAGTCAGGAACTGCCATCAAGGTGTATTCCCCCTCTTCATCCTGCAAACAGGTTTTCAGTTCCTGGAACTTCAAGGGAACAGAGCTCTCTTCAACGGAACAATCCAATAAATAGAGTAAGGAATCATAAGTAACTCCCAAACTATGATCACCATTTTCCAGATATTCATAAATAGTACCATCATAGTAAGTAATGCCTTGAGATGGTATTCCCGACATATCGGACTCCACCACAGATGTGTCCATACATGATGAAAGCAATAAAGCTCCCCAGCTACAAGCAATAGCCAATAACTTCTTATTCATAGTATCTTGTTTTTAGCGTTTCCAATATTCATTCTGTGTGATAGCGGTATTATGCCGTAATACTTCGCCAGCCACAGGCCAATAAACTCCACCATTATTCACAAGTTCAACCATTGTACGGTCATCACCCACCACGCGGGCTTCGCGAACACGGTCAAACCAATAGTGTCCTTCTCCCATCAACTCCCTGCGACGTTCCTGAAAAATTTCCTTCAGCAAGTTTTTTACATTACCTTGCAAATCTTTAGCATAAGACAGACTACGCAGATTACGCACTCCACGAAGTGTATTCAAATCAACCAATGCATCTTCCGGACGATTCAGGACTGCCAGTGCTTCTGCATGCATCAACAACATATCTTCTAAACGAGACCAGACGATATATGAACTAAAGACTCCCAAATCATTAGTTTTATCTTCACCGTCACGTACTACTTTCATCTTTGTAAAAAGTGGATATTGATAATTTATGCCGGTAATATAACCGTCAAAATATTGAACAGGATTGGACAATGCATCCACTCCATAACGATTATCAGTCGTGAATTTATTCATGAAGACTTTTTCCAATGTATCTTTAGAAAGATAAATGTCAGGCAACTGTTTTCTGATAATCGGTTCGGCTAATGTCCATGACTCCAAATGTCCGTCAGTTCCGGTTTCGTTCACATCCCCCTTATCACTGTTCACATAGCTATAACCAAAAGCAACCAGACGGGTAACACTGAAATCGTTACTGTATTTGCTACTAAACATACCTGTCGCGCTAACTAGGTTTTCCGTGGTTGTATAGGGAGCTGTTGTACCATTCTTAATGAAAGATGGTAATTTGTTCAGTATTTGTCCGGAGTAGGCTTCGGCATCAATATAATTACCTTTCCAAGCTGTCACATGAGCCAACATGGCATATACAGAATAACGATTTATAAGTAACCCCCGCCATGTATTTGCATCTCCGTCATAATATTTGTCTGATGAAGATCCGAGTAATTCAGGCAATAGTTGAGAGACTGCTAAAAGTTCTTTTTCAACATAATTCAAAACTATTTCTTTATCGGTACGTGACACTTCCGGAAATGTTCCGTTATCATAAGATTGAGTAATCAAGGGGACATCTCCCCACATCTGTACCATATAAAAGTATGCTAATGCACGCAATGCACGGGCTTGAGACATATCATAAATATAATTTGTCTCTGAATATGCATTATCTTTCTCCAATACTTTTCCTGCATTCTCGATAAACACGCTAGCTGCATTGACTACCTTATAAAAACGGTTCCAGTTAGAAATCTGCCGAATATTATCATACGGTGCATCCAGCCGGTTGTCACGGATGGCTTGTAAATCGTCACGCATACGCACCGTGAAGTCTCCCAAGCGCAAATCACCTGCCGCCCAAAAGCCATTGTTTTCACCCAAAGCGGTACGCATCAAGCCATAGATACCAAACAGAGCGGAACGGGTATCGGTCAACGAATTCCACTGCTGTTCCTGTGTAGAGACATGAAAGAATGCATTGTCATTCTCCAACAAATCGCTGCAAGAAGAATAGAATAAAACAGCTGCCAATGCCAACGGTTTTATCATTCTTTTGAAACACAATATCTGATTCATATATCTCATAAATGTATTAGATTAAAAATTAAATTTAACTCCGAGAATTACTGAACGGGATAACGGCTGTCCATAGCCACGATAATAACCGTCAACATCTATCAGTTCAGGATCATCACCACTAAATCCGGTCAAAGTGAATAAGTTACTGCCTGTGACATATAAATAAATATCAGTCAGTTTTTTCTTACTCATCTCCTTCTTTTTTCCTTCACCCTTGTATGCTTTCTTGCCAAGCGGTAATGTATAACCAAGCGTTAAAGAACGAAGTTTCAAATAAGAAAGCTTCTCCAGAAATAGATCTTGCTCGGCACGATATGGCATCAGGCCGCTCATCTGATTGTAAAGTGGATAGCTGTTCTTGTCGTTGGTAGTCTGCCAGAAAAATATTTCACGCAGACTCTCTAAAGACGGAGTATTCTCCAATGCCAGGAAATTATAACGTTGAGAGGAACGGTAATTGATAGCATCGTGCCCCAACGCAAAGAAAAGGTTGACTCCCAAATCAAAACGTCCAAATTTGAAATTGTTGATGAAGTTTCCGGTGACAGGCGGCAATGTATGTCCTTTCAGTACACGGTCATCATCATTAATTACGTTATCTCCATTCTGGTCCTTCCACTTCGGATCGTTCTTTGCAAACGGAATTGAGCTCATAGAAAGCTTTTTACCGTTCACTTCGGGAACTTCAGCGTCACCAGCATAAACTCCCTCATTTTGATACAACCAGAATTGATCAATAGAATGTCCGACTTTCAACTTACGGTTTCCAACAACTAATTCATTCAGGTTTTCGGGCAACTGCAACAACTCATTTTTATTATAAGCTAGTGAAAATGATGCATCCCATGAAAATTTACCGGGAGCATTGAAAGGTTTACCCGAAAGCGTGATTTCTACTCCCGAATTGCGGACTTTCATCCCATTGGCATACTTATATTTGTATCCATATTCCTGTTTCACCGGAATGGCCGTTATCAAATCACAGTCCGTATTATTATAGTATTCTATGCTCAAAGATAGACGATTATTAAAGAATACAGAGTTCAACCCTACATTCCATTTGTCCGAATAAGGCCATCCGAGCCCATAACCTACCCAACCGGTATTGTAGGGACGAGCTACCGAAGCGTATCCATAATAGGAAGACATAACCGGTTGCCCGAAACCGGTCAATTCTTCTCCCGTATATTGCGGACCTGCCGCAAACCTATTATTATCCTGATAACGACCTATTCTAGCCCATGATCCACGCAATGACCAGTCAGAAACCCAATCCGTATCAACCAAAAATAAGTTCTTCAGGTTCAGGCCAGCACTAACTGCAGGAGTAAATAACCAACGACTGTCTTTCTGCACATTGGACGATCCATCTCCACGTAAGACAACTTGTGCATCTAAAAGATTTTTATACTTATAATCAACAGAAAACAAAGTACTCACCATATTATGGGTCATCTTGTCTACATAACGTTTCATATAGAGGAATCCACCACCACTAGTAGTAGGTTTTGTATCGTCTTTACCATCATAACCTTGTGTGTAGTTATAATGTTGCACGCTTTTCATTATAATAGCCTGGGCTCCCAGATTAAAAAAATGTTTATGCCCTAAATTGAATTTATAATCTGCAGACGACTGCCAGATGAGGCGTCGATTGTATCCTGAATAATTGGATACGTAATTGACAGATTCCATCAGATTCATCGGCCAGAACACATGACGCACATTCGTATTGTAATCCAGCAACAAACGGGTGTCTACAAACAAGCCATTCCAGTTATAATTCATAGCCAGGTAACCATTCAACAAATTGTTCAGATTGTCATTCTTCTTATATTCTTCGTAAAGATCAAGATAAGAATGATAGACGGAAGCAACAGGGGAAAGAGGAGTAGTCAAATCCGGCAAATATTCAATCTCCGCATAACGATCGCGAAGATTCCGGTTTCCATTGCGTGACAAACGTGAAGCATTAATCAGACAGGACATCCCCAGTTGATCAATCAACTTCATATTTAATGCAAAACTTGCCGTAAGTTTATCAAAACTTGTTTCATCCGCTACTCCATTATTTCCGGTATAGCCCATCATAAATATATAATTGGCTGAACTTCCTCCACTTCCCATAGAAGCACTAAAGTTATAAAGTGGGGACATGCTATAGTAATCGTCCGCCCAGTCCGGTTCTCCAAAAAAATTCATGTCACGAACATCTTTCATCCATGCAGGCATTTTCTCCAGATAGGCAGCACGTTGAGCACCAGTTGCACAATAATCAGCAAACTGCATACGAAAGGCATGCTCATTAGCGGCATTTGTCATCTTCACATTGGATGGAGGAATAGCGACACCACCATTAGCACGAATAAACATATTCTTACCACCATAAAATCCGTCTTTCAGATTGATCAAAATAGCACCATTGGCCGCCAATGGTCCTAACTTAGCCAACTGCGCAGCATCCTTTACAACTTCAATGGAGGCTACATTATCCAGATTCAAACCCGACAGAATGTTAGTAGCTGTACCTATAGGGTTCACTTCTGTTGATTTAACATTATAAACAAAAGCATCATTCATCAACAGCGGAATCCCATTGAGAAAAACAACTGGTTGTGTAGAAGCGACATCTCCTTTTGAAAATATCGGAGTCGATACTCCCCGAAACAACATATTCTGCATACTGCCCGGTTCACCTGTAGTTTCCTGTACATACACTCCAGGTACGGAACCTTTCAAATATTGCTGTACAGATATATAAGGTGAACGCGACAAGTTCCATAAATCCAGCGTGTCTTTCAACTTATAAATTACAGCCTCTTCCATCGACTTACGAATAGAATCTTCCCTTTCCGATAATTGCCCGATATTTTCATCCGGCGAAATACTGTCATTTGAAAATAGAAAGCTTCACTACTTCGAACTGCTTTCATTTCACTTCCAAATCCCAACAAAGCAACAATAGCAAACGTACGAATTATTGCATTTTTCATCAGCTTTCAGATTTTAAAGATTATAGAAATAATTAATTAACATTTAATTTATTTGAATAAGATATTCATACTGCAAATCACCGCATTTTTTAGTCAAACAAGGTCCTAAATTCATTCAGAAAGGTTCAAAA
>OOAH01002758.1_pt1 | contig 11329 bp, 12 predicted proteins | sample 1671801 | NCBI WGS metagenome assembly OOAH01 (sample SAMN06348194, study PRJEB24527) | human gut metagenome | biome: human gut; feature: ankylosing spondylitis patient; material: feces | host: Homo sapiens | place: China | collected 2015-10 | reverse complement strand
CGATGATGCCGGTCTCGCCGCAGCAGTCGCGGTGAGCAGCCTCGGAGAAGTCGCCGTTGGGGAAGTGGTGGATGTTGCGGATGTGACCAAAGGCAATGCGGTCGCAGTGCTTGCGCACGATCTCGGCACAGTTGTTGTTGGGGTTTGCGTTCAGGCTGCCGGTGCACAGGGTCAGGCAGTTGTACGGATCATCCACCATGCTCAGGAAGCGGTCGATGCTCTGGGCATCCACCAGCAGACGGGGCAGGCCGAAGATATCCCAAGGGGGATCATCCTGATGGATAGCCATTTTGATGCCGCACTCATGGCAGGTGGGCATCAGTGCTTCCAGGAAGTACTTCAGGTTTTCCCACAGCTTTTCCTTGGTGACAGGGGCGTAAGCCTTGAACAGCTCGTCCAGCTTTGCCATGCGTTCCGGCTCCCAGCCGGGGAAGGTCATGTTATACTTCTCAGTGAAGGACATGATGTACTCAGCCATAGCCTTGTAATCGCCCTTGATCTTGTCCTTCTCATAGAACAGTGCAGTGGAGCCGTCGCCCACGGGGTGGAACAGATCGGTACGGGTCCAGTCGAACACCGGCATGAAGTTGTAGCAGATGACCTTGACACCGAACTTGGACAGATTGCGGATGCACTGCTTGTAGTTCTCGATGTACTTGTCGCGGGTGGGCAGGCCGATCTTGATGTCATCGTGGACATTGACCGACTCGACCACGTCCATGTCAAAGCCGTAGGCGTGGATCTGATCGGCTACCTTCTGGATCTCGTCGATCTCCCAGATCTCGCCGGGCATCTTGTCGTGCAACGCCCAGACGATGCTGGTCACGCCGGGGATCTGCTTGATGTCGCTCAGGCTGATGGGATCGTTGCCCTCGCCATACCAGCGCCAACCCATTTTCATAGGCATAGGAAAATCCTCCTGTTTTATATTTTCTGCTTTGCATTTTCCGCGCAGCCGTGTGCCGCGCTCTTGTACTTATATTCTAGTATATCAGTTGCGTTTTTTCAATGGTCGCTTTGCCGGTTTTTAATGTTTCTTCTTGTATACTTTAGACAAAAAGAACAAAAATCCGTCGGACATCACCCGCCCGACGGATTTTTACACGATTCAAAATGCCGGTTTCAGCGTTTCAGCTTCTGCCGGATGGACGGAGCCAGCACATCCTTGAAATATTCAAAGGTGTCCAATTCCAGAATGGCAGAGCCTGTCAGATAAATGCCCAGACCAACCACCACCTGAATGATCACCGTCAGCAGATCCGGCAGGTGCAGGAAAATGATCAGATACATGCACAGGCCCGCGCCCGCTGCCAGCAGCAGGGTCGGCAGGATATCACGCATCTGTTCCAGATAGCCATAGCCGATCAGCTTTTTGTTGAGCTGTGCATCCAGGATCTGGGTCACAATATTCGTGATCAGCATACCATATGCAATGGCCTCGACGCTGACACGGAATGTTGCCAGCAGAAGAAGGATGCACACCCCTTCGTTCAAAAGCTGACATTTCAGGTAAAGATCGCTGCGGCCCACCGCCTTGGCTGCATTCAGGTTTGCCGTGATGATCGGCCAGCACACATACCCCAGACAGAACACCCTGAGGAACAGCACACAGGGCAGCCACTTCTCGGTGAGGATCAGGCGCACCAGCGGTTCGGCACAGAACGCAGTGCTCATCATCACCGGCGCAATAATATAGGTACAGGTCTTGATGGAGCGGCGGGTCATGTTCTTGACCTGCGCACGGTCATCCTGCAGTGAGGACATGACCGGGAACAAAACGCTCTCAATGGAAGTATCCACGCTTGACGCGATATTATAAGTCAGGTTATCGCCCTGATTGTAATACGCCAGATCCGCCGAGGTGTACATCTTGCCGATGATCAGGCTGCGCAGGTTGTTGTAGATGACGCTGCTCAGCGACGAGGCCAGCAGCTTCCAGCCATAAGAGAGCAGCCCTTTCAGGTGCTGCCACGAAAACTCCATCTTAGGCCGCCAGGAGGACAGCTTCCACAACACCAGCGTGTCCACCGTGATATTAGATACCTGCTGCACCACCAGCGCCCAGACTCCAAAGCCCATGTAGGCAAGGCCCAGGCCCAGGACCGTGGATACGATCGCGCCCGCAAAGGCGGAATAGAAAAAATACTGGAACTTCATATTCCGGGTCACATGCGCCTGCTGGATCGTTTTGATGCCGCAGACCGCCACTGTCAGGCTGATGCCGCGAAAGATCGGGGTCATGCTGGGGTCATTGTAGAAAGCAGCCAGATACGGTGCCGCCACGAACATTCCCCCATACAGCACAAAGCTGATCACAATGCTGAAAAAGAACGCCGACGAGTAATCCAGCTCGTCCACTTCCTTCTTCTGCACCAGCGCGGTGCCAATGCCGCAGTCCAGCAGGACATACATGATATTGTTGAACACCGTCACCAGTGCCACCTTGCCGTAATCATCGGGTGTAAGGATGCGCGCCAGAAGGATGGACACCACCGCTGAGATCAGCTGCACACCGCACCGCTCTGCAAAGCGCCAGAAAAAACCGTTTACAATAGCATTTTCTTTTTTCTCGTTCATTCCTGCGTCCACTCAAATTCCTTTCAAAAAACGGTCGGTCTGCACCCTGCGCAGAAATGCATTTCCGCCGTATCCTTATCATCTTCTTCCCTGCTGCCAAAACAACTGAGCAGAGATAGTTAGTTTTATAATATCACACCCATCCATGCATTTCAACCAACATATTCTTAAGAGAAATGACGGCCCGAAAATTTCATTTAAAAAGAGAAAAAGCGCTTGACTATCTGCCAGGAACGTGGTAATATATTCAAGCAGTCCGCATCACGGTCTTTCACCTCAGAGATTTCAGGGCTGCGAAAACAATACGGTATGCGAGGGTGGCGGAACTGGCAGACGCGCACGTTTGAGGTGCGTGTGGTTTATCCTTGGGGGTTCGAGTCCCCTCCCTCGCACCAAAAGATACCCGCGAAGTTACGTTAAAAATTCGTAGCTTCGCGGGTTTTTCGTTTTTGGCAGTGGTCAGATACTGCCAGATACTGCCCAATACTGCCTGATTTTGCGGGGGCATTGTAGTGAGACTGTAGTGTAAAAAATTGCCCCGGGAAGCCAGCTTTCACCGTGCTCCCCGGGGCAATTTGTAGGGAAATTAAAGATTTTTGCTCACATAGGCATCCAGCTGAGCGGTGTACCGGGCGTTTTCCTTCTCCCGCAGATGCTGGTAGATGCGCCGGGTGGTCATGATGTCCGAGTGGCCCAGGAGCTGCTGCGCCACCATATCCGGCACGCCCGCGTAGAAAAGATTCGTGGCGAACAGGTGCCGGAACTGGTGGGCCGTGACCAACGGTTTGTACACGACCCTCTCCACGATCCGCTCCGGGCGGTTCTGGTATGCGGGCATCTTCGTTGTGCGGGTGTAGCTTTCACACAGCCCCAGCTCTCGGCAGTACAACATCCATTGATGGCTGTACTGACACTGAGTGAGCGGCTTGCTTGTGCCGGACAGAACATAGTCCTCCGGCTGGTGCGCAGCCTTCCCCGTTTCCAGCATGGGCCGCAGCGGTGTCAGCACAGGGATGCTACGGTAAGCCTTCTCCGTTTTCAGCAGTTCCCGGTAGGGCTGATTATGGTCCCACGGCATGGCCTGTACCGGCGTGATCTTGCCCGCGTCCAGATCCACGTCCTTCCACTGCAAGCCGTTTGCCTCGCCCATGCGCAGCCCGGTGTACTCAAACAGCCACGCCCAGAAGCCGCAGCCCTCCGGGTGGGCGTTGATCAGATCGCGCTGTTCCTCGGTGGGCTCCACCCTGCGGCCATCCTTCAGCCCGGCGGGCAGTTTCGCCAGCAGCACAGGATTACCGGTGCCGTGGAAGTTCGCACACCAATAGGTGAAGATGCAGGACAGCACGCTTTTTGCGTTTTTGATGGAATGCTTGCTTTTGCCTTCCATCTTCAGGTGCGCCAGATACCCGCCCACCGCCTGAGCATCGATGTCGTTCATCACGGTATCGCCAAAATAGGCTCTGGCAGGAGCAAAGTGCTTCTTGTAGGCGTTCACCGTACCCCGCCGCACCGGCTTTTCCGGGCCCCGGATATACTCTTCATACGCCACCGACACCGCCCGGAACGTGTAGCGCTTTTCCTTCGGGTCCATGCATTCCAGTTTATACGCCAGCACCGCGTCCTGATATTTGCGCTCCGCTTCAGCCTTGGTCTTGCCATAAAACACCCGGGGCTTCGGCAGACCCACCGAACGGTGGATGCAGACACCGCCGTCCGGGCGCTTTGCGGGCTGCTTCTTTGATTCAGCCATAAAAATAACACCTCCATAAGGGTACACTTTGACAAGCCTGCCCAGAGGTGCTACAATACAGATGTCTGGTCTGTGCTCCCCACCTCTGGGTAAGCCGATCTATTCCAAACGCTCTCGGTGTTGGTAGCACCGGGGGCGTTTTTGCATTTTCAGGTTCACCCACCACATGCAAACCTGCGCAGCGCTCGCATATGGCGACAACAAAAATCTAGTTGATTGCAACAAAAAGGGACATACAAACTTTGTAGTCACGAAAAAGTGAGTGTTCATGCGGGCTTTTGGGTAAAACATATAGAGACATACTCAAACTCTTATCCTGACCCTGAACAGAAGAAAAGAAGAGTATACGCACGCGAGAACGCGCTTGATGCCCGCACGCGTAGGGTTTATAGGAATTTCTGTAGTCAAAGTTACACGTATGCAAGCGGGCGGTCAATACACTTTTCGGCACTCGACCACGCGGCCCAGCACCTGCACCGGTGTCTTTTTCAAATCATACACCTGCGGCTGGTGGGCGGGGTTGGAACTTCGGGGTGTCAGGATCACCAGATCACCCTCCCGGCGGAAGCACTTCACGGTGGCCTCATCACCGTTTACCAGAACCACTGCGATCTCGCCGTTCTCCACTTCGGGCTGTTCCCGCACAAGGATTTGATCGCCCTCGTTCATCCCGGCGGCATTCATGCTATCGCCCCGGATATTCAGCCAGAAATACTTAGCCCCGTCCGTCTGCCGGATCGGAATATACCCCTCGATATTTTCCACGGCGTACATCGGCAAGCCTGCACGAACGGTGCCCAGCAACGGCGCCACCTGTGCAGGATTGCACGGTGTAGCTCCCACCTGCTGCTTCCAATCAATGCTCTCGTGGTTTTCCGCCACGGGGGCGTTTTTATTTTTCAGCGCCGCCTCCTGATCGGCACGCCACATCTTCCGGGCTTCCTCGGCCTGCTCCCGGTCGATAGCTTTCCATGCCAGCCACGCCTTAGAGTAATCCCCGCCGCAGCTCTTCAGCACAGCTTCCCAGCGAGGGCCGTAGACGCTGTCCAAGCGATGATCCAAATCTCGCTCCCAGTCATAGGCATCTGGAGTCCAGCCCATCAGATACGCCGGGGTGGTTTGCAATACTTCTGCCAAGGGCTCCAGCACGTTCACCGGCATGTTTTCGATATCACCTTTCTCGTAGCGATACACAGTGGCACGATTTTTTCCCAGCCGCGCGGCTAACTCGTCTACGGACATTCCCATATCTTGTCTTTTTGCACGGATGCGGTCTCCAACTTTCATAGCCGTATCCTCCTTTACAGGTTCTATTATACATAGAATTCGCAAATTTGCAACAGTCATTTGCCAGTTTTGAAAATTTGTCGCTTAAAATGCGATTTTTGTCTTGACTTTGCCCGAGAGGGCTGGTACAATGCAGTTGTCGCACAGAATGCGACAGAGAGAAGGTGAACGCAGATGAACGTTTTGAAGCTCAAAGCTGCCATGGTTGAGCGGGAGGTTTCAACTGAAGCGCTGGCCGATAATATCGGCATCAACAGGGCCACTCTTTACCGAAAAATCGCAGCTGGTGGCGCAGGTTTTACCATCGGCGAAGCCGATGCCATCGCTAAGGCGCTGCATTTATCGGCAGACGAGCGCACCCAGATTTTCTTTGCCTAAAATGTCGCACGATACGCGACTATCAAAGGAGTAACCACACATGAAACGCTCAGACGCCTGGCACGACGCGTATCGCGCCATCTACTCCACCACCGGGTGCATCCGGCTGACCGTCGCACAGGCCGCTGCCCAGATGGGCACCAGCCCGAAGCGGGTCACGCAGCAGTATCCGTATGGTTGGAGCGGTCAGGGCCGGGGCAAGACCATCCGGCTGGACACCCTGCTGGATCAGGAATTCAAACTTTACTGAGGAGGAATCACAATGAGACTGAAACCCGGAGTTTTGCAGTGGGCAGCGGTCGCCTGCTTCTGCGTCGGCCTGATCTACGCCCTCGGCCTTGAGGGCGGTGCACAGATCGGCCAGCCCATCACAGACGGCGAGTTCATCACCGCGATGGTGCTGATCCTGACCTCCATCGCGCTGGGCCGTCTGAGCTTTGCGCTTGAGGACCGGCCGCAGCGCAGCCGCTACGGCAAGATCAACCGCACCCACGCCCGCAACACCGAATATCCTGCCCTGCCGGAGCACAGCAGCCGCAGGGACGCATGAGAGGAGGACACACGATGTTTAACGACAAACGCCGGGGCGACATTTGGTGGGCGCAGGACACCGCCCACAAACGGGAGGGCACCTGCCTGATCCGGGGTGACCGACCGGTGGTGATCGTCAGCAGCGACGAAGTTAACTGCAACACGCGCATCATTACGGTGGTTCCCCTGACCTCCAGCCCGGCGCAGCTGGCCCGCGGCGATGGCACCTACGATCAGGTTCTTTTGACCGGCTACGGCGCACCGAGCATGGCCCTGACCCGGCAGGTGCACGCAGTGGACACTGACGATCTGACTGAGTACCGGGGCCATTTGACGGATGCCGATATGCTCCGGCTGGACGCGGTCCTCCGCCGTGCGCTGGGGGTATGAAGTGGTACACGGCCTACCTCCACCGAACAGAGGAGATTCTCGCCTGCGGCACCGCGCAGCAGGTGGCCGAGGCTTTAGGGATGAAGATGGGCAGCTTTTACACGGCCGTCTCCCGGAGCCGGGCATGGAAAAACCGCAGATATGACTTCGTGATCGAAGAGATCAGCGAGGACGAATTTAAAAAGGAGTATGCCTCATGAAAACGTTTAAAGTCAGATTGATCTTTACCGAGCCGCTGCTCGGCACCTGGCCCGCCAATCAGAACGTGGCCCGCGAGTACATCGCGTCCAAGGGCCCGGACGCGGCCACCATCGAGGATGAAGTGGCTGCCCTGGGCGCGGATGCCGCAGCCGACAAGGCGATGACGGTATTCCCCCGCAACGAGGCCGGGCAGCCGATCCTGTATGATTATCAGGTAAAGGGATTCTTCAAAGACAGCTGCGGTATGCTGGGCCGCATCGGCGGCAAGGACGAGAAGGGCAAGAAGAAAGCCGTGAACGAATCCGGCAAGCTGACCGCCTACAAGAAGATCATCGACGGCCTGATCTTTGTCGGGCCTCGCCAGATCCCCCTGATCCTCAGCGGGGAGATGACCGATTGCCAGCGCCCCCTGCGGGCCCAGACAGCCCAAGGCGAGCGCGTGAGCCTTGCCAACTCCGAGCAGATTCCCGCAGGCAGCACCTGCGAGTTCGAGATCACCTGCATGGACGATGCCCACGAAAAGGCGGTTCTGGAATGGCTGGATTACGGCAAGCTCCGGGGCCTGGGCCAATGGCGCAACAGCGGCAAAGGCCGCTTCACCTACGAGCTTCTCGGCTGATCGCAAAGGCATTGGGCTGCCGTGCGACGCAACGGCAAAGGATGGCATTGCCGAGATTGGCAGCGGCAAAGCACTGCTGTGGAAGCATAGCAAAGGCGTTGATTAGCTAAGACATGCAAAGGCACGGCCCGGTTTCGCGGAGAAAAGCAAGGGCATGGCGAGGCCCGGCACCGCGGTGCAATGGCTATGCCTCGCAAAGAGAGGCGGAGCAATGGCGCAGCAGCGTAAGGAAGCGCTTGGCAATGGCACAGCAGCGTAAGGAAGCGCTTGGCAATGGCATAGCATTGTGACGCGAGGAGAGGCGCGGCAATGGCATAGACAGCTCCGAACTGCAAAGCGTAGATTCGACAGAATCTTTTTATAAAAGGAGCGTAACACTATGAATTTTGACCTTCACCTTTACGGCGAAACACCGGAAGAACTGCTGAACGTACTGGCTCACCTGGGCCACATGGACAGCAACTACCACACCCCTATCCCTGATGAGCGTCACCCTGCGCAGGCTCCCGCCCCGCAGCCCCAGAGCACGCCTGCGCAGCAGCCGGACAAGCCCAAGATGCAGACCCCCACCAAGCCCAAAAAGCCCGCACAGAAGCCCGCAGCGGCACCTGTGGAGGAGCCCGCAAACCCTACGGAACCAGCTTCTGCCCCGGACGAACCGCAGGAGCCTACTCCTGCGCAGACTGCCCCGTCGGAGGCAACTGCTACAGCGCCTTCCGCTGAGCCGGGCAAGGACCCCGCCACGCTGGACAAGATCCGCGAGCTGGCCCGCAGCTTGATCGTGGCTGGCAAGCGAGCAGGTGTTCAGGCAGCCATCAAAGCCACCGGTGCTGCATCCGTCTCTAAGCTGCCGCCTGACAGCTACACCAGCGTCTGGGAGGAACTGCTCAAGCTGAAAGACGAGGTGGGCGCAAATGCCTCCAATTAAACACGCCCTGCTGGGTGCATCCAGCGCAGCCCGGTGGATTGCCTGCCCGCCCAGTGCCAGAGCCACCGAGCACCTGCCCGAAGAGACCAACAAGTACGCCGAGGAGGGCACGAGAGCCCATGAGGTGTGCGAGGCCCACCTGAGGAACAACCTCCGGCAGTGGGAAGCAGGCTACGGGGCACTCCCGCTGTCCGGGTCAATCCGGCTGGACGGCGAGCCGGACGACCCGCCTGAAATGGTGAGGGCCGTCAACCAATACGTGGACTTTGTGCACCTTCAGTGGGGGCTTTACCTCCACCAGCCCAGTGTATTCATCGAGCAGGAGGTGGACGTGAGCCAGTGGGTGCCCGGTGGATTCGGTACCTGCGACTGCCTGCTGATCGGCGACGGCATCCTGCACATCATCGACTTCAAGTATGGGCAGGGCGTACCGGTGAACCCGGAGCACAACCCGCAGCTCATGTACTACGCCCTCGGAGCTTACGCCCTGTTTGACGGCATCGAAGAGGTAGACACAGTGCGCCTGAGCATCGTACAACCCCGGATGCAGGAGGAACCCCAGACATGGGAGCTGCCGCTGGCCGATCTGCTCACATGGGCACGGGAGGTGCTGCAGCTTGCAGCCGAACTGGCATGGAAGGGCGAGGGCGTGTACCACCCCGGAGGTCATTGCAGATTCTGCAAAGCTTATCCTTCCTGCCGGGCATGGCAGAAGCAGTACGGCCCGCTGGCCGGGTTTGAACCGTATCCTGAGCCCGCTACACTCTCCGACGAAGAGCTGGGCGAATGGCTGCAGAAGCTGGAAGGGCTGGCCGCCTATGCCAAAGACCTGGAAGAATACGCACAGCAGGCGCTTCTGGATGGCCGCAGCCTCCCCGGCTGGAAGCTGGTACAGGGCCGCAGCACCCGCAAGTGGACCGATCAGGACGCCGCGTTCCAGCAGATGGAGCACGACGGCATCAATGAGGCCATGCTGTACACCCGCACGCCCATTTCCCTGACCGCTGCCGAGAAGATGATCGGCAAAAAGAAGTTTGCCGAGACCATGTCGGCCTTTATCACCCGGGCACCCGGCGCGCCTAAGCTGGCAGCAGCCAGCGACCCGCGCCCTGCCTACAACCGCTTAGAGGGATTCACTCCCGAGGAGGACTAACTATGAACGCAAACGAAGTTATCATTCCCTGCCGCCTGTCTTACGCCAACATCTGGGAGCCCAAGCAGGTGAACGGCACCGGCGACCCCAAGTATAGCTGCTGCCTGCTCATCAAGAAAAGCGACACGGCAGCCATCGCCAAGCTCAAGGCTGCCATCGAGGCCGTCAAAAAGGACCCCAGGGCACTGGCCCGCTGGGGCGGCTCAGTGCCCAAGAACCTGAAGCAGCCCCTGCGCGACGGCGACACCGAAAAGGACGACGAGAACTACGAGGGCTGCTACTTTCTGAACGCCAACGCCAGCGAGAGCCGCCGTCCGAAGATCATCGACCGTGCCTGCAACGACGTACTGGATCAGGACGAGGTGTACAGCGGCTGCTACGCCAAGGTCAAGATCGGCCTGTTCTCCTACAGCGCCAGCGGCAATAAGGGCATCGGCGCAGGGCTGGAGGTCATCCAGAAGGTCCGCGACGGCGAGCGGCTCTCCGGCGGCAACTCCACGGACGGCTTCGAGGTCCTGAGCGACGACGATGACAGTTTCCTCGACTAAACACCCGTACACCGGAGGCCCCTGCAAAGGACCTCCGGTCTTTTATCAGGAAAGGAGGAACCCATGAAACCGATCATCACGGTGGATATTGAGACCTACTCGCCGCAGGACATCACCAAGGTCGGTGCCTACCGATACGCCCAAGATCCAGACTTTCAGATCCTGCTGCTGGGCTATGCCAACGAGAACTCGGACACGCCCAGAGTGCTGGATCTGACCAGCTGGCCGGACACGAAGCACTTCCTTCGGGAGCAGCTGCCGTGGCTGCTGGATGACAGCTACACCAAGCGGGCCCACAACGCCGCTTTTGAGTGGTGGTGCCTGTCGGAGGCCATGGGACTAAGCTGGGAGCAGCGGGTACTCTGGCTCCAGCAATGGGAATGCAGCATGGTACACGCACTGTACTGCGGCCTACCTGCCCAGCTGGGGGCCCTCGGTGCGGCCCTGAAGCAGCCGGAGGACGCGCTCAAGATGAAGGAGGGTAAGGCGCTGATTGCCTACTTCTGCAAGCCCTGCAAGCCCACAAAGCGCAACGGCGGGCGCACCCGCAACCTGCCTCAGCACGACCCCGACAAGTGGCGGCTGTTCTGCAAGTACAACGGCATGGACGTGATCGCCGAGCGGGCAAATGACCGGAAGCTGGCCCCATGGCCGGTGCCGGAGGAGATCATGCAACAGTGGCGGGAGGATGTGGAGATGAACGCCCGGGGCGTGGCGGTGGATATGGGGCTGGTAAAGGGGGCCCTCGCCTGCTCCGCGCTGATCACGGAGAAGCAGACCGCCGAGTGTAAAGCCCTGACCGGTCTGGCCAACCCCGGCAGCAGAGCCCAGCTGCTGGGCTGGCTCCACAACCGGGGCGTAGAGATTCCCGGCCTAACCAAAGAGGATGTGGGCAAGGCTCTGGCTGGCGACCTGCCCAGCGACGTGCGCAGGGTGCTGGAGCTCCGGCAGCAGCTGGGCAAGACCA
>OOAH01002751.1_pt1 | contig 11353 bp, 6 predicted proteins | sample 1671801 | NCBI WGS metagenome assembly OOAH01 (sample SAMN06348194, study PRJEB24527) | human gut metagenome | biome: human gut; feature: ankylosing spondylitis patient; material: feces | host: Homo sapiens | place: China | collected 2015-10 | reverse complement strand
CTTTTTCCTCCGTCTTCCTTGCGACTTCACCGCCCGATAAAGGCGGAATCGGGGGTTCTTGCTTGTATTCTAACCCCTTCGCCCTCCTCTCCCCCTATATTCCTTGTAGGAACACAGGGGGAGAGGAGGGTTAACTCTATTACTCCCACTTCTGGTATTTTTAACCCCTCTCCTCGTCGCTACGCTCCTCAGTTCTCCCCTATATTTTCTTGCACCACACCCCGCAATGCTTCGGGGCACGGCAGGGGGAGAAGGTTGGATACTAATAATTTTCTTTCCCTGCCAAAGATAGTCTCGGTTGCACTAATTTGCGTTATTTGTTCATTCTTCTCAGCAACGAGAAGAACGAATCAAGAAGCGCCGCCGTTTTTATTAACCCCTCCGTCCTTGCGGACACCTCCCCTATATTTTGCTCTACAAAACACAGGGGAGGAGGGGGAGATGTATTTTTTTGCCTTAATTTCGGTGAAATGCGACACAATGGGAGGAGAGATTGCGTTTTTCTTTTTCGGGATATGAGGGTTATTTCATCAATCGTTTAAGCCATTTGAGTTTGTCGGCGTATGGCGGGAATTTGAAATTGGGATAGAGGTGCAGGGAGGAGTCGACGATGCTGCGGCGATGACTGAATGTCTCGAAACTTTCGCGGCCGTGGTAGGCTCCTATTCCGCTGTTCCCGATTCCTCCGAAGGGGAGGTTTCCGTTGGCGGTTTGTACGATGGTGTCGTTGATACAGGCTCCGCCCGATGTGGTGTGTTGTATCATGTAGCGTGCCCGTTTTTTGCTGCGGGTAAAGTAGTAGAGGGCAAGGGGCTTTTCCCGGTCGTTGACGTATTCGACACAGTCGTCGATGTCGTCGAACGGGAGTACGGGGAGTATGGGGCCGAAGATTTCGTCGGCGAGCAGGGGGGATTGCGGGGGTATGTCGGTGAGCAGCGTGGGGGCCATGTATCGGTCGGCGGGATCGCTTGTGCCTCCGCAAAGTATCGTGCCGTGCGATAGGAGCGCCGACAGGCGGTCGAAATGCCGAGCATTGACGATACGGGGATAATCGGGGCTTTGTTGTGGATTTTCGCCGTATTGACGGGTGATTTCGTCACGAATATGTTCTGTGAGTTTGTCTTGGACTTTGCGATGTACCATGAGGTAGTCGGGGGCTACGCAGGTTTGTCCGCAGTTGAGGAATTTGCCCCATACGATGCGGCGTGCGGCGGCTTTCAAATCGGCATCGTCATCGACGATACAGGGACTTTTTCCTCCCAGTTCGAGTGTGACGGGGGTGAGGTGGCGAGATGCGGCTTGCATGACGTGACACCCGTATTCGACACCTCCTGTGTAGAAGATGTAATCGAACCGTTCTTGCAGGAGTAACTCGGTGGTTTCCCGATCGGCATCGGTAACGGCGATGTATTCTTCCTCGAAACATTCGTCGATAAGTTCTTGCAGAGCGGCAGCCGTACAGGGTGCTTCGCCCGATGGTTTGACGATTGCACAGTTACCGGCCGCTATGGCTCCGATAAGGGGAGATAAAGCTAATTGCAGCGGGTAATTCCACGGGGCAATGATGAGTGCGCAACCGTAGGGTTCGTAGTGAATGCGACTTTTCGAGCCGAAGAGAAAGAGGGGGGTGGGACGACGTCGGTCACGAGCCCAGCTTTGCAAGTGATTTTTTGTCGTCCGTATTTCGTGAAGTAGGAATCCGATTTCGGTGGCATAGCTTTCGAATGCGGATTTTCCCAAGTCGGCATGCAGGGCTTCACCGAGTTGTTTTTCCCGACTAACGAGAGCTTCGGCCAAGCGGTCGAGAGCACATAGCCGGAATGGAATTTCTCGTGTGATGTGTTCGTTGAAGAATGCTTTTTGAAGTTTTACCAAACGGGTGTATTTATTATTTGTCATCATTCGATTTTTTTTGATAAAGATAGCGAATTGTTTCGTAGGAAGGAAAATTAGGAACTGAATCTTTGAAGAGGTCGATTTTCTATGGTGTGACTCGATAAGCGTTTTTTCGCATTCTCTTACAGGTGGGAGTGGTTCGATAAAGGCGGAAGGAGGCAGGAGTTTGGATTTTTGTAAACTATTTCGAATTACGACCGTTATAATTTATTATCGAAAAAGGCGTTGTCTCGAAAATTTATTTCGATTGAACGATATAAATCAATTAAGAAGCTGTTTAACGTTATGTGTAAAGTTTTTTTTATTCGAAGTCGGCTTGTTGCGTCGGTATTGATTCTCCTTTGCGGAGGGGCTGTTTATGCCCAGCAACCGGCTACTCGTTATTTGTCTGACGACATACCGAAGGCGTGGACTCCCGATACATTGTTTTCGCAGCAGTTGCCTCCTGAGAATTTATGGTGGAGCGGATTTAACGATGCTTGTCTTGACACGTTGATTCAAGAGGCGGTGGACAGTAACCATAATTTGTTGGCGGCCGCTGATCGTATACGTATGGCCAGAGCGGCTTGGCGTATGGAACAGAGCGGTTTCTATCCGTCGGTGAATTTTTCGGCCGGTTGGACGAAGACCCGTAATAGCGGTTATCTGGGGCGAGAGGCTGCCGATAACACTTATTCCCAATATGCTTCGGGTGATTTGTCGGTGAGTTGGGAAATCGATTTGTTCGGTTCGATACGTCAGAGGGCCAAAGCGAAGAAAGAGTTGTTCCGTGCTTCCCGGGACGAATATAACGGGACGATGGTGTCTCTGTGTGCCCAAGTGGCGACTGCTTATATGACATTGCGCACGTATCAGCAACAGTATATCGTGGCCGAGAGCAATATCCAATCGCAACGGAGTATCCTGCACATTACGGAGGTGAGGTACGAGACCGGATTGGCGTCGCAACTCGACGTTTCGCAAGCCAAGACGGTTTATTTCAATACAAAGGCTTCTTTGCCGTCTCTTGAAGCGGGTATAGAGAAACAGATCAATATTATCGCTATTTTGTTGGGGAAGTATCCCGATGAGTTGCGTCCGATGCTTCGGACGACAAAGCCGTTGCCCGATTATCAGAGGTTAGTGGGTATAGGTATTCCCATGAATTTGCTCCGCCGCCGTCCTGATGTGAGGCAGGCCGAACGGACGGTAGCATCGTATGCGGCTTCGGTGGGTGCAGCCAAGTCTGATTTTATGCCGAAATTGTATTTGAACGGCAGTATCGGATTCGCTTCCAGAGATATGGACCATTTTTTCAATAAGAGGAGTATGACCTATCAGTTGGCTCCTACGGTCTCGTGGCCTTTGTTTCAAGGGACACAGCGCATACAGGCTTTGGCATCGGCGAGGGCTCAGCTCGATAGCGGCATAGAGCAGTATAACCAAACTGTGTTGACGGCTGTCCAAGAGGTGGAGAATGCCATGAACAGTTATACGCATATCGTCAAACAAATTGCAATGTTGAAAGAGCTGGTGGCCGAGGGTGAAAAGACGTTGTCGCTCTCGCTCGACTTGTATAAGCGAGGCTTGTCGGGGTTCCAAAATGTACTCGATGCGCAGCGCTCATTGCTTTCGTATCAAAATTCTTATGTGTCGGCGCAGGGAAACGCCATCAATGCGCTTATTCTTTTATATCAATCGCTGGGTGGCGGTTGGATAGATTCGAGTCAACCCTAAAATTAAAATTCATATTTTATGAGATGTTTGTTTTCTTATATGCCGATAGTGGCTGTGGCTGTATTGTTTTCGCTTTTTTCCTGCCAATCGAAAAAGGGGGAGAAGCAAAGTGGCGATGTTCGGCTGTCCGAAATATCGGTGGCTTATCCGGCGGTCGATTCGGTGGTTTTGATAAAGAGTTATCCGGGTTACCTTACTTCGTTACAAACCGTCGATCTGGTGGCTCGTGTGAACGGATATCTGCAACAGGTGGCCTATACGCCGGGTGAGATCGTAAAGAAGGGACAGTTGCTTTTCGTTATCGAACCTTCGCAATACGAGGATGCCGTGGAACAGGCCGAGGCAGCGTTGAAAACGGCTCAGGCACAGTATGATTATGCAGAGAATAATTACACCCGAATGAAAGAGGCGGCGCAAAGCGATGCCATCAGTACGATCGATTTGATACAGGCGGAGTCGAAATTGGAACAAAGTAGGGCCTCTGTTCGGAATGCCGAGGCTGCGTTGTCGACGGCTCGCATACAGTTGGGGTATTGTTATGTGAAAGCCCCGTTCGAGGGCCGGATATCACGCAATTTGTACGATGTGGGTAATTATATCAGCGGGTCTTTGCAATCGACGAAGTTGGCGACTATTTATCAGGATAAGAAAATGTATGCCTATTTCAATATCGAGGATAATCAATATTTGAAAATGTTGCTGAACCAGAGCAAAGGTAAACATTCCGTACCGAGCGACCGGGTGGAGATTCTTTTTCAAGAGCCTACCAGCCGCAGTTATTACGGCAGACTCGATTATTTGTCGCCGAATGTGGACTTGTCGACGGGAACGCTTTCGATACGGGCCGAGGTGGATAATCCTGCCGGCGAGTTGAAGAGTGGTTTGTATATTTCTATCCGGTTGCCGTATGGTAGCCGCGAGCATGCGATATTGGTGAGGGAGGCTTCTATTGCCACAGACCAACTTGGCAAGTATATGTATGTGGTGAGCGATTCTAATGTGGTGGAATATCGCCCTGTGGAGACGGGACAGTTGGTTAACGATACTTTGAGAGTGATCGACAAGGGGATTTCACCGACCGATCGTTATGTTACGAAGGCTTTGTTGAAAGTGAGAGCGGGCATGCCGGTTCGTCCGGTTTTGGAAAAGAATTAATGGTTCCTAAAAATGAATGGGTATGATTTCGAAATTTTTTATTAACAGGCCTATTTTCGCTACGGTCATCGCCATTGTTATGGTGCTGGTGGGATTGGTTACCATCTATACGCTCCCGGTCGCCCAGTTTCCCGATATAACACCTCCTACGGTACAGGTGACCGCTGTATATCCCGGGGCGAGTGCCGAGACGGTGGCGAAAACGGTAGGTGTACCTATCGAGGAGCAGGTGAACGGTGTGGACGGAATGATTTATATGAGTTCTTCGTCTTCGTCGTCGGGGCAATATACGCTGACCGTTACTTTCGAGGTGGGAACCGATATAGATATGGCGACCGTGTTGGTACAGAACCGGGTGAACATAGCGCAGGGAAATTTACCGGAGGCTGTCATACAACAGGGAATTATCACGAAGAAGCAGTCTACCAACATCGTCATGTTCTTGGCGTTGGAATCGGATAATCCATTGTATAACAGTTTATATCTGTCGAATTATGCCAAGTTGAACATTACCGACGAGTTGTCCCGTTTGCCGGGAGTAGGCGGTGTGACGGTGTTCGGCGCCGATAATTACAGCATGCGTATCTGGCTCGACCCGGAGTTGATGCGTATACGGAGCCTTACGCCGGCCGATGTCTATTCGGCTATTCAGGCACAAAATATGGAGGTGTCGGCCGGTAGTGTGGGACAACCTCCTACGGATACGGACGAGGCTTTCCAGTTTACATTGGTTTCGAAAGGCCGCCTTTCTACGCCGGAGGAGTTCGGACGGATCATCATCAAGTCGTTGCCCGGCGGGGAATATCTGAGGTTGCGCGACATCGCTACCATAGATTTGGGAAGTGCGACTTACCATACGACATCGACTATTAACGGTAAGGAAACGGCGGCTATCGCCATTTATCAGTTGCCGGGGTCTAATTCTCTCGATGTGGCGAAAGCCGTGAAAGCGAAGATGATGGATTTGAGCCGTTATTTCCCGAACGATGTGCGATATAAGGTGGTGCTCGATACGACTCAATTCGTGAGTGCGTCTATCGATGAGGTATTGGTTACGTTTGTGGAGACTTCTCTTATCGTGATGCTGGTCATTCTTATTTTCTTACAAAATTTCAGGGCGATGATTATTCCTTCTCTGACCATACCGGTTTCGCTTATCGCGACATTTGCCGTGATGAAGTTGATGGGATTTTCTATCAATACGCTTACTCTCTTCGGCCTTGTTTTGGCGATAGCTATCGTGGTGGACGATGCGATCGTAGTGGTCGAAAATTCGACCCGGCTTATCGATACGGGAAAGTATAGTCGCAAGGAGGCGGTCGAGAAGGCCATGGAGGAGATTACGAGTCCGGTTATCGGCGTGGTATTGGTGTTATTGGCCGTGTTTATCCCGACAGCTTTTATCGGTGGTATCACAGGAGAACTGTATAAACAATTCGCTTTGACGATCGCTGTCGCTACCGTATTCAGCGGGTTCAATTCGCTGACGTTTACTCCGGCTTTGTGCGCATTGTTTCTCCAACCGACCCGCGAACCTTCGTTTTTCTTGTACAAGTGGTTTAATAAGGGATATGGCGCGACTTTGAACGGATATGTGAAAGTTATCGGCTCGATGTTGCGTAAACCTTTGGTGTCGTTGTCGGCTTTTATCGTGTTGGCTTTGGCTGCTTTCTATGGATTTGCCAAGTGGCCGACTTCGTTTATTCCACAGGAAGATCAAGGTTATTTTATCGTATCGGTGCAGTTGCCCAATGCTGCATCGATGGAACGGACCCGCAAGGTTTGCGATGATTTGAATCGAATTATACAGTCGTACCCCGAAGTGGAAAATGCCTTGAATATCGTGGGTTTTTCGGCGTTACAGGGTGGAAGTTCGTCCAATTCGGCAACGTTTTTCGTGGTGCTGAAACCTTGGGACGACCGGAAGGGGAAAGAACATAGCGTGTTTAATGTGGTGGAGCGGCTGAACCGGGATGCATCTGTTTTGCAAGAGGCTATCGTGTTTGCCGTCAATCCGCCGGCTATCAGCGGACTGGGTGTTTCGGGCGGTCTCGAAATGCAACTCGAAGATCGCAGCAATTTGGGGGCGGGCGAATTGGAATCCGCAGCGAATGCTTTGATCGGTAATATCGGTAGCGAGCCGGCCTTGATGCAGATAAACTCGATGTTTCAAGGGAATACCCCGCAATATACCTTGAATATAGATCGCGATAAGGTGGAGATGCAGGGGCTTACTCTCAGCAGTGTTTTCTCGGCTTTGTCGTATTATATGGGATCGGCTTATGTGAATGATTTCGTGGAGTTCGGCCGTATCTATCAGGTGAAGTTGGGCGCTCAGGCCGGAGCGAGGGCTCATATCGACGATGTGATGAAACTGAGCGTGCGAAACCGGGACGGTAGCATGGTTCCGTTTTCTTCGTTTACACAGGTCGAGGAGACGATGGGACTAAATTTAGTAAGCCGGTACAATATGTATTCATCGGCTGCACTCACGGCGATACCGGCTCCGGGGATAAGTTCGTCGGAGGGTATGGCGGCTATGGAGCGATTGGTCCGGAATACACTGGGTACGAATTTCGGATATAGTTGGACGGGGGAGGCTTATCAAGAGAGCCGGAGCGGTTCTACGGTAGGGCTTATCTTCGGACTTGCGATATTGATCGTGATTCTGGTGCTGGCTGCCCAGTATGAAAGTTGGACTAACCCGATAGCCGTGATACTGAGTTTGCCCACTGCCATATTGGGGACGGTGCTGGGGTGTATTGTCATGAGTTTGTCTATCAGTATTTACAGTCAGATAGGGTTGATTTTGCTTATCGCTTTGTCGGCCAAAAATGCTATCCTCATTATCGAGTTTGCCATGGATTACCGTAAGCAGGGCGAGTCTATCCGGCAATCGGCGATGGAGGCGGGGAGGTTGCGCCTGCGACCTATCTTGATGACTTCGTTCGCTTTTATCTTCGGGGTTCTTCCGCTGATGTTCGCGACAGGTGCGGGAGCCGAAAGTCGTATCGCTCTGGGTACGGCTGTCGTGTTCGGTATGGCGATGAATACGGTATTGGGTACGTTGTTCGTTCCTAATTTTTATGAATTGATGGAGTCTGTTCAAGAGCGCTGGTTGTCGAAGGTATTCAAAGATAGGGGTGAAAAGGGAACGACCGATTCGGCAGATTAGGATACTATATCTTTATTCCTTTTTGTTATTCTTGCAACCCCTCCGTCACTTCGTGCCACCTCCCCTATATTTTTGCGTTGCAAAAACACCCCGCCATGCTGCGGGACACGGCAGGGAGAGGATTGTGCTACAAAGGACTTTCTTTCCCTGCCAAAGAAAGTCCTTGTTACACTAATTCGCGTTATTTGTTCATTCTTCTCAACAGCGAGAAGAACGAACCAAGAAGCGCCGCCGCTGTTATCGGGCTTTTGGGTTCGTCGCCGCAGTCGCCGTCGGGGTCTGCGGAACTCGCTTCGCTCGGACAGTCCTCGCCCTTTTTCCTCCGTCTTCCTTGCGACTTCACCGCCCGATAAAGGCGGGGATTTTGCTCGTGCTTTTGCTGGTCTTTTTAACCCCCTCGCCCGATGGGCACTCCCCCTATATTCCTTGTAGGAACACAGGGGGAGAGGTTTAAAATAAAAACAGGTTATAAATACTTCGAGAATAGGGGGTTAAAGAAAAGGCGGCGGATATGCCTCCGCCGCCTTGCCTGAAAAAAGGAAGAACCGGAACTGTTATTTTACCGCCACTTTCTGCGAGCGGTCGCCCGTGTGCACGATATACATACCGGGGGCAGATAGCGTCACGCTGCTGTCGTTGCCCGTATAGACCAACCGGCCGGCGGCGGTGTACACCCGGTAGTATTCCCCGCCGTTCTCCACATGCAAGGTGCGGCCAGTCGCATAGATGCCTCTCTCCCCGTTTTCCAGTGTTTCCACGGCAGAGCCGACCGGCGCGAACTCGGCGGTGAATGTCATGTCGCCCGTGACCGTTATCGTGCGGGGATTGTCGGTATTGCCATCGTTCCATCGCACGAAATAGTTCTGCCCGAAAGGTACGGCGACAAGGGTCGCCGTGCTTCCCTGCGGATACTCGCCGGCACCTATCACATATCCCATCGTCTCGTCTGTGGCATTGGCCGTAACCGTGTGCAGGGTTACGCCGGTCTCCCGAATGTCGGTGAAATTGCGCCAGTACTTGGTCTCGGCATATTTCGACTTACAGCCCGCCGGGACATAGAGTGTCATGGCATAGTCGTCGAAGGTCGTTGCCCATATTTGGGGAGGTGTCACGGCTTTGGAAGTCACTGCGGTCAAACTGTTGCATTTGGCGAAAGCCGACTCGCCGATACTTTCCACTTTTTCGCCAATAGTTACACTCTCCATTTGGGTACAACCGTTAAATGCCCCGTCCTCGATAGTTGTTACGGAATTGCCTATCGTCACTGTTTTCAAGCCGGTGCAACGGGTAAATGCGTAGCCCTCGATAGTCGTCACGGCATTGGGTATGGTTATCTCAGTTAAACCGCTGCAACAGAAAAATACATGGCTTCCGATAGAGGTCACGGAGTTGGGTATGGAGACTTCAGTCAAGCCGGTACAATCGGCAAATGCATAGTCTCCGATAGAGGTCACGGAATTGGGTATGGTTATCTCAGTCAAACCGGTACAATCGTAAAATGCATGGTTCCCGATAGAGGTCACGGAATTACCTATGACAAGTTTTTTCAGTGATGCAAGTTGATAACACAAATAGGCCGGAATATATTCCACCTCTTCCCCGAATACGAACTCGGTCAGTCGATCAGAGTCTGGGAATGGAGGTTTTGGTATCCAAGTTTCACTTAGAAAAGTATCTTGAACATTACGAGCATTCCATATCACCGTTTTCAAGCTGGTGCAACCGTTAAATGTCCCGTCCCCGATAGTTGTTACGGAATTGCCTATCGTCACCGTTTTCAAGCCGCTGCAATCTTCAAACGCACCGCTTCCAATGGAAGTCACGGAATTGGGTATGGAGATCTCAGTCAAACTTGTGCAAGAGTAAAATGCAATGCTTCCGATATTCGTTACGGAACTGCCTATCGTCACCGTTTTCAAGCCGCTGCAACCGTTAAAAACACCGTTTTCGATAGAAGTCACGGAATTGGGTATGGAGACCTCAGTCAAACTTGTGCAAGAGTAAAATGCCCCGTCCCCGATAGTTGTTACGGAATTGCCTATCGTCACTGTTGTCAAGCCGTAGCAATTGTAAAAAGCCAAGTCCCCGATAGTCGTTACGGAATTGGGTATGGTGACCTCAGTCAAGTCGCTGCAACCGTCAAATGCCCTGTCCCCGATAGTCGTTACGGAATTGGGTATGGTGACCTCAGTCAAGTTGCTGCAACCGTCAAATGCCCCGTCCCCGATAGTCGTTACGGAATTGGGTATGGTGATCTCTTTCAAATGGAGGTTCCAGAGAAATGCTCTGTCCGCAATACTTGTCACCGGGTAATTTTTCCCAACATACAGCACCGAATTGGGAATAATGATCTTGCTTCCGGAATAGTCTCGATTATCAGATACCCGGGCCTCACTTCCGTCAAGGTAATAATTGATACCATCGACTTGAAAAGTTGTTTGCGCTTTTACTTCTGTTAGGAAACCACACATGAGGAGTACCAACAGATACCGAACATACTTTTTCATATTGCCTATCGTTTAATTAGTTCATCGACCAAGTTCAACATGTTGTCCGCAAAGATACGGTTGAGGAATTTGTATTCGTCCTCATTGCCATAAGGCCCGGTATAAACGGTGGTATAGCCGTTCTCCCGAGCAATCCGTTCGATATTATCCACGGTATGGCCGGAGTTACGGCAAGCCGCCACGATAACCTCGCACTCATACTCCACACATTTTTCCAACCATTCGTTTTGCTGGTAGCCGGGAGGATCCCCCTCGCTGCAACATCCCACAAAAGCATCTTCGCCTCCGTTCAGGGGAGATTTATGCCGGGCAATGAGCAACCGGTCGCCATTGTGATGCTCTTCATACACTTTTTCCCGGTCGAGCAGGGATTCCAGCGCAAGAATAGACGAGCTTTTCCCCGAGCCGGTACTCCCGTAAATCGCAATAATCGTTTTCATGATAAACTTATTTTTTTTGCCCCCTGCTCCCCAACGGTAGGCGTTTAAAAATAGAAAAGCGCAGGGAACATTCTGTTTATCTTTTACGAGGCATCGCCAAACGCCCATACGGAAATAAACAGCCCACCCCACGCCATGCCGATATATCTGCCACCCCCTTGCCGGGGTGGATATAGGCAAGCATGAGCGTTCTTTGACTGCTTATCCTTCCGTAAGAAAAATTTGGCGAATTTCGTAAAAAGGATAAAGCAAAAACGCTTTTATCAAAATGTCTGCCTTCTTGCCGGTAACCCGGCAAGAAGACCTTGTGAAAATGGGACAAGCTGAAATGTATTTATCGGGCTTTACCTGTTTTCACGTTTGCAAAGGTAGTGCGGGCAGGGGATAAAAACAAGATTTTCAGTCTTTTTCCTGACTTCGTCACTCAAAAAGTATGCGTTTTATAACTGATTAACAAACAAAGT
>OOAH01002741.1_pt1 | contig 11422 bp, 5 predicted proteins | sample 1671801 | NCBI WGS metagenome assembly OOAH01 (sample SAMN06348194, study PRJEB24527) | human gut metagenome | biome: human gut; feature: ankylosing spondylitis patient; material: feces | host: Homo sapiens | place: China | collected 2015-10 | reverse complement strand
TAAGGTGCGCACGCCGATGACCGATCCGGAGTTGGCAGCAAAGCTCAATGTTCCCGAAGAAGTCGAAACCGATATTATCGACGAGCATTCGGCCGAACACCCGAGCTTTACCGAGCAGCTGCTCAAGGCGGGCGGCATGATTGCCATCTGCATGGCTTTGGGCACGATCGTGAGCCACTTCCTCGGTCAGTTCATTACGCTGCCCGCCTACATCGGCTCGATGATCGTGGCGGCCATCGTGCGCAACATTGCCGACTTCTCCGGCAAGTTCGAGATCGACAAGGTGGGTTTAAATGCTGTGGCCGACATCAGCCTCGTGCTGTTTGTGACGATGGCAATCAACTCGCTCAAACTTCATGAGCTTGCGAATTTGGCGCTGCCGCTTGTGGTGACGCTGTTGTGCCAGACCGCTCTGATGATGGTTTTTGCCTGGGCGATTCTGTTCATGTGCTTCGGGCGCAACTTCACCGCCGTGATGCTCACCGTGGGCGGCATCGGCTTTTCGATGGGCGCGACTGCCAACGGTTTGGCCAATATGCAGGCTCTGAGCGAAAAATACGGCCAGAGCCCGCAGGCCTGGCTGATTGTGAGTGTGGTGGGCGCCTTCCTCATCGACTTGATCAACGCGCTCATCATCACCACAATGGCGCAGATGGCGCTTTAGCGCTTTGGCCAACTTGAGCATCGGAAAGGCTGCCTGCGGGCGGCCTTTTTGCTGTCGGGCAGACATGCACGCATTTGGAAATCCTTGCTAATCTGACGTCCGAATTTAGTTGCTTTCGGTTTTAGGAACACAAAGAAATTGCAGGAACTTTCTTCGACTTTGGCTCAATACGCACCGACGATGTTGGCTGCGGTGCTTGCATTGGTTGTTGTGCTCGCCGGCTTCGTGATTGCTCTGGCGCTTCGCACTTCGGAACTCAAGCGCGACCTGCAGGCAAGTACGGATACCGTAAAGGCGCTCTCGGGGCAGGCTGCGGCCGCAACGGTCGATCGGCTTGAAGCGCTCTCGCGTCAGATGATGGCCTCGGACTCGGATCTGAAGACAGCAACAAGCACCCACTTCGTGAATTTCCTCAAGCTTGTCAATCAAGGCAGCGAAGCGCAGGAGCGGCGGCTTACGCAAATGAACGAAACCGTTGCCAACGCCATGCTCAACGTGCGCGCTTCCTTGAGTCAGGAGCTTGCGGCCATTCGCGAGGCCAACGACAAAGCGCTTGAGTCCATGCGAAACACCGTCGACGAAAAACTCTCGACGACGCTCAACGCTCGCCTGAGCGAATCGTTCAAAACTGTGGAAGGGCAGCTTTTGGAAGTGCATCGCGGCCTGGGTGAGATGCGCGAGATGGCGCAAAACGTCGACGGACTGCGGCGCGTGCTTACCAATGTCAAAACCCGCGGTACGTTCGGAGAAGTGCAGCTTTCTATGATTCTTTCGGATCTGCTTACGCCCGAGCAGTATTTAACCAATGTCGCAACGCGGCCGGGCTCGCGCGAGCGAGTGGAATTTGCCGTAAAGCTTCCCGGGGCCGAGGAGGGCACATACGTGCTGCTTCCGATCGACGCCAAGTTCCCGACCGAAGACTACGAGCGGCTTCAGGAAGCTTCCGAAAAAGCCGACCCTGTCATGGAGGAGGCAGCCCGTAAGGCGCTGCAGACGCGCATTCTCACGGAAGCACAGAAGATTCGAGACAAGTATGTCGAAGTGCCGTACACAACGGAGTTTGCCGTGCTTTATCTGCCTGCGGAAAGTCTTTGGAGCGAAGTGCTCAGAATCAACGGTCTTGTGGAGCGCGTGCAGCGCGAGTGCCATGTGACGATCGTGGGACCGACGGTTCTCGCGGCGTTTCTCAACAGTCTGCAGATGGGCTTTCGGACGCTTGCGATCGAACAAAAGAGCGCCGAAGTCTGGCGTTTGCTGGGCGAAGTCAAAGCCGAGTTCGGACGCTTTGCCGACAGCGTCGAGAGCATGGAAAAACGAGTGGATTCGGTCAAGACGGCCGTTTCGGCCATGCGTACCCGCACCAACGTGATGCAGCGCAAACTCAAGGGGGTGGAATCGGGACAACCGGACGCAGGCGACGGCAGCGAGCAGTGACTTGCAAGCCGGCTTTTGCAGGAACAGACAACGCAAACCGCTAAAATTACGGTCTTTCGAGAAACGATTCGCTATTTTTAGAACGCAGACATGGCTAAGAAAAAGAATATTCCCGACGTAATGCCCGATCTCTTTTCCGATCTGACCGAAGCTGACGGCAATACTCAGAGTGCAGAGCAGGAGCCGTCCGAGCCGCAAGATTCGGTGCCCGAAGCGGGACTCGAACCCGCACACCCCGCGATGTCGGAAACACAAACGCCTGCAGACGTTGAAGCCGACGAGACGGCTGCCGAAGCACCTGCGTCCGGCGACTCTGTTGTTGCCGGTGATGGGCTGCAGTCAGGAATCGTTGAGCCTGTTGTCAGTGCCGAAGAACCGGCAGCACAAGCCCAGCCCGAGCAAGGTAAAACCGCAGCTGGCAAAAACGCAATTCCTGCCATTCTCTGCGACGATACGCCGCCCGAATTGAACGGAGAGCTCACGCTGGCGCGCTACGCCGCCAGTGCCTATCTGGAATATGCGCTCTCGGTCGTCAAGAGCCGCGCTCTGCCCGACATCTTCGACGGCATGAAGCCCGTGCAGCGCCGCATTCTTTACGCCATGGACCGCATGCGGCTCAATCCGCCGGCCAAGGCTGTCAAATGCGCCCGCGTGGTGGGCGACGTTCTCGGCAAATACCATCCGCACGGCGATCAGGCTGCTTACGACGCGATGGTTCGCATGGCGCAGGACTTCAGTCTGCGTTATCCCTTGGTCGACGGCGAAGGCAACTTCGGCTCGCGCGACGGGGACGGGCCGGCTGCCATGCGCTACACGGAGGCACGGCTTACCAAAATCTCCGAACTCGTTCTCTCGGAGCTCGACAGCGAAGACGTCGAGTTTGTACCCAATTACGACGGTTCTTTTAAGGAGCCCGTGCAGTTGCCCGCCAAACTGCCTTTTGTGCTTTTGAACGGAGCAAGCGGCATTGCGGTGGGTATGGCCACCGAGATTCCGTCGCACAACTTAAACGAAGTGGCGCAGGCGGTGCTTCTGCTTTTGAAGAACCCCGAAGCGACGCTAGACGACATCCTCGCCGTGATGCCCGGGCCCGACTATCCGGGCGGCGGACGCATCATCTCAAGCCCCGCGGATATCCGGCAGACATACGCGACCGGCCGAGGCAGTCTGCGCGTGCGCGCCTGCTATCACTTTGAAGAGCTGCAGCGCGGCCAGTGGCAGCTGGTGGTCGACGAACTGCCGCCGGCGGCCAACGCCGAGCTCGTGCTTTCTCAGATTGAAGAGATCACCAATCCCAAGCCCAAGGCCGGAAAAAAGGTGATCTCTTCGGATCAGGCCAACGCCAAGGCCGCCATGCTTTCGGTTCTGGACGGCGTGCGCAACGAATGCGACAAGGACACCAAGGTGCGCTTGGTCTTTGAGCCAAAGAGATCCAAGGTCGACCGCGAGTTCTTCGTGCAGATGCTGTTGAGCCAGACGAGTCTCGAGTGCAATGCACCGATGAATTTGGTGATGATCGGCAACGACGGCCGGCCGGCGCAAAAGGGCTTGCAGCAGATTCTTTCCGAATGGGTGCAGGCGCGTCTTGACACGGTTCGTCGCCGCTCACAGGCGCGCTTAAATAAGGTCAATGCCCGATTGCATATCCTTGAAGGCCGCGTGATCGCCATCGACAACATCGACCGGGTGATCGAAATCGTGCGCTTTGAGGAAAAACCCAAGGAAGTGCTGATGGCTGAGTTCGGACTAAGCGAACTGCAAGCCGAAGACATTCTTGAACTGCGCCTGCGTCAGCTTGCCAAACTCGAGTTCGAACGCGTCGAAGAGGAAGTGAAAAAGCTCCAGGCCGAACGCGAAACGCTCGAAAAAATCCTTTCCGACGAAAAGACGCTCAAAAACGTTGTTGCCAAGGAAACCAAGGAAGCGGCCAAACTCTACGGCGACGAGCGCCGCACAAAAATCGAAGAAGCAAAGAAGGCAAGTTCCGAACCCGTGCAGATTTCCGAGCCCGTCACGGTTGTGATTTCCGAAAAGGGCTACGTGCGCTGCCGCACCGGCCACGGTCACGACGCCAAACTCATGAGCTACAAGCAGGGCGACGAATACGCATGGTCGACCGAGTGCGAAAGCACCGACACGCTCATCGTCTGCGGCAGCAACGGCCGCACATACTCGGTGCCTGTTTCTCAGCTGCCGTCGGGCCGAGGCGACGGTCTGCCGATCACAAGCTTTATTGAGCTTGAATCCGGCAGCGACATCGTCGGCTATTTGGACGGCCCCGATGCGCTTCGCGTGATGCTCTACACCACCGAAGGCTTCGGTCTGGCCTGTTCGCTCAAGAATCTGGTGGCCCGCGTGCGCTCGGGCAAGGCCTTCATGAGCGTGGGCGAGCAAGCCCGCATGTGCGCGCCGGTTATCCTGCCCGAGTCGGCGCAGTATGTCGCTTGCCTCGCGCAGGACGGAAGACTGCTCGTGTTCGGGCTCGACGAACTCAGAACGCTTGCGGGCGGCGGCAAGGGCGTGACGCTCATGGGCGGCATCGATCTCTTCTGTCTCTTCGGTTCGGCATGCGCACTTAAGCATATCGATTCGATTACGGTCTACGGCGCCACAAAGAGCACGGGTGAACTTCGCAGCAAGGTTCTGCGCCCGGCCGAATGGCATATGTTCATCGCGCATCGCGCCCGCAAGGGCAAGGTGGTGCCGAGCCGCTTTGAGCCGATGAAGCTCGAAGCGCTTCCTGCCGAAGAGCCCGAAGAGGCTAAGCCGCTGGAGAACTCTGTTCCCTAAGCGCATCTGTTGGTATTGAGAAAAGACAGTCGAAATGAATCCGCTTCGCATCATCCGCTTCTACGATCGGCTCTCGACGCGCCTATTGACGCTCACAGCGCTGTGGGTGACCTTCATCATCTGCGCGATCGGCTACCAGATGTACTTGGGCCAGCAGATTCAAAGCGCGGGCGCCTATCAGTATGAAGTGGGGCGATTGCCGGCGCGTGTCTATCGACTGAACCTTTTTGCCGACCGTGTCTTTCACGGCGAGCAGTTCGCTTCGCAATACCGCGCCATCGATGAGGCGATGAATCGAATCGAATCTCGGGATTTGGAAGAGCAATTTTTCATTGACCGAAGCCGCGAGATTGAGGCGGTCGACAGTCTTGTCGCGCAATGGCAAGACGTGATGGGACCTCTTTTTCTGCTTGCCCGCGAGCGATCCAATCCGATCGGTACCGATGAGCTCGAAGGGTTTGTTCAAAAAATCGACGAAGTCAATTTGTATATTGCGCAGAACCGAGACCGCGCGCTCGTGATTCAGAAAGCGGTGCAGGCTCTTTTGATGGTGCTTGCCGTCGGCAGCCTTTTCGGGATCATGTACTTCTTGATGCGATGGGTGATTCGGCCGACCGAATACGTGCGCACGGGGCTGTCGGCCGTGCGCGAGGGGAAGCTCGACACTCGATTGCATCTTAAAGGCGCCCGTGAATTCGAAGCCATTGCGGCCGACTTCAACGCGATGGTTGACCGTCTGCAGGATTTGGTGGAAAACCTCGCGGCCAAGGTAAAGGAAAAAACGGAGGCGGTGGAGGAGAAAAACCGCAATCTTTCGCACCTCTACGAGATGACGAGCTTTGTGACGCAGCAGCATTCCGTCGACGAAATGTGCGAGGGTTTTGCGGCGCGTCTGATGCAGCACACGCCTGCCGACGCCTGCGCCGTATTTCTGATCGATCGAAAGCGCAAGCTCGTGGAGCTTGCGGCAAGTCTTGAGCTGCCTCCCGATATTTTTACGTGGTTTTCGCTCAATCCGCTGCCGCTTGAAGCGATCGAAGACAGCCTGCGGGGCGACGTACCGCTGCGCATCACTTCGAGTACGCCGGCCGACTTCCTGCCTGCGCTGCGTGTGCAGGGGCGGAATTACTACCGTACCGCCTACATCTTTCATGTCAGAAGCGGCACCAAGGACTTGGGGTTCTTTGTTCTGTACTTCAAGCCGGATACGCAGCTTTTGCCGCAGACCTACAAGCTCTACGAGAGCTTCGGGTCGCATCTGGGCATTGCGGTCGATAGTCTCAGACTTGTTGAACGCGAGCAGCAGTATGCCGTGGTGCAGGAACGCAACCTGATGGCGCAGGGACTGCACGACTCGATTGCGCAGTCGCTCTCATTCCTGAATCTGCAGGTGCAGCTACTTGAAAGCGGGCTTGCGACCGACGATAAGGAACTCATCAACACGACCGTGGCGCAGATCAAGGCGGGCGTGCAGGAGTCCTACGAGGATGTGCGCGAGCTGCTTTTGAATTTCCGTGAGCGCGTGCATACCGAAAGTTTTGCCGAAGCCATCGATACCGTGATTGATCGATTCGAGGCGCAGACGAAGCTGCCTGTCAAGCTCACCGTTACGGGCCCCGAAGCGCAGCTTACCGATCGACAGAAGATCCAGGTGATCTTCATCATGCAGGAAGCGCTTGCGAATGTGCGCAAGCACTCAAAAGCCACGCAAGTGCTCATTAACATTGATAACGGAAGGGAATTCAAGCTTTCCGTCATTGACAACGGCATCGGCATCGATGAGGCGATTCTCAAGAAGCGCAGCAAACGGCACGTGGGACTTAACATCATGAACGAGCGGGCCCAGCGCATCGATGCGCAGGTGACGGTGGGTTCGGTTCCGCCCGAAGTGTTTGCAAGCGGTACGTGCGTAGAGCTTGTGATCGGTGAAAACGTAAAGGAAAACCGACGCAGTGCGGAGGCAGATAAGACTGAGGCCAAAGTCGAAGATCGAACGGAAGAGTAAGTTATGCGCTTTGTGGTGATTTATCTCGCGCTTGCGCTTGTGATCTATTTGCGCGGCGTGATGCCTGCGGTGCACGACCGCAAAAAGCAGCTTTGGTGCATGCTTGTCGTGCTTCCCGGAGCGTTTTTTCCGAGCGTGACGCGCTTTATCGGCGGCTCGATGGTGGCTCCCGATTTGCCGGCGGCGGTGATGATCGTCGGAAGCCTCTTTCAGAATTTCACGCTTGTTGCGGCCATTTTCATCATTGCCCGCGATGTGCTCAGCATCCTGCTTCGCATTGCCGGACTGCCGTATCCGTTCCTGAGCAAAAGCCGCGTAGCGGCTGTGACAATTGCCGTATTAGCTGTGTTTTTCTCTTGCTTCGGGCTTTATAAGTCGGTTGCAAGCCTTGAGGTCGTTGAGCAAACCGTATCGGTTCCTGATTTGCCCGCCGAGCTTGAGGGCTTTCGCATCGCGCAGTTGAGCGACCTGCATGTTTCGTCCGTCTTCAGACGCGCCCGCATCGAAGAGATCGTGCAGCGAACCAACGAACTTAAACCCGATCTGATTGCTCTCACGGGCGACTTTGTCGACGGTACGCCCGCGCGGCGAGCCGGCGATCTGATGCCGTTGAAAGACTTGAGAGCCAAATACGGTGTCTTCGGCATTGAAGGCAATCACGAGCACTACGTCGACTATGAGGGGTGGACGAAGTTTCTGCCGACGCTCGGCATGAAGCTGCTGCGAAACGAGTCGTCTGTAATCAACGTCAACGGCCGCAAGCTTGCCGTGATCGGACTGCTTGATCCGATGGCTCAGCGCTACGGGCGCGAGATGCCCGATTTTGCCAAGGCGACGGCAAAGCTGCCCGCCGAGTTGGATTTCAAACTGCTTCTCTCGCATCAGCCCAAATATGCGCCGATGTATGCGGACAAAGCCGATCTGATGCTCTCGGGGCACACCCACGGAGGTCAAGTGCTTGCGCTCGAGCCCGTGGTGAGCAACCTCAACAACGGCTTCGTGCGGGGACTTTATTCGGTGATGGGCATGCAGCTTTACGTCAATCAGGGCACCGATGTGTGGAACGGCTTTTTGCTGCGCCTAGGTACGACAAGCGAGATTACGGTTTTGAAGCTCGTTCGGACTCCTGATTTCGAGGCACAAAATTCGCTTGCTCACGTCGCTCGCTAAACTGTCGCACACACGGGCGCTGCGGGCGCCCGAATCTTTGAGGAAAAACGCAATGCAGAATGTTTGTTTGCTCGGCGCCACCGGTTCGGTGGGAAAAAGCGCGCTTGAGGTGCTCGAGCTCTATCCCGATCGCTTTCGCTTGCACTCGGTGTGCGCTATGCATCAGGTTGAGAAGCTTGCGCAAATTGCCGCAAAGTTCGGCGTCAAGCGGGTCGGCATTGCCGACGCAAGCCGTGTCGACGAACTCGCGCGGCTTCTCGATGAGCTCGGCTGCCGGGATGTGGAGATTGTTTCGGGCCCACAGGCCTCCGTCGAGCTTGCTTCCGACCCTGAAGCACAGGCCGTGATTGTGGCTGTCGTGGGCGCTGCGGGCGTGCCGGCGACTTTTGCTGCGGCGCGTGCGGGCAAGCGCATTCTTCACGCCAACAAGGAAAGCGTGGTGTGCGGCGGCGCGCTTTTGATGCAGACCATCAAGCAGTCCGGAGCGGTGATTTTGCCCGTCGACAGCGAACACAACGCCATTTTCCAATGTCTGGCTTCGGCAAGTCCGTCCGACCGCGAGCTTTGCCGCCTGTGGCTTACCTGCTCGGGCGGCCCTTTCCGCGCCAAGAAGGATCTGGACCTTTCGACGGTAACGCCCGCTATGGCCTTGGCGCATCCCACCTGGCAGATGGGCCGCAAGATTTCGATCGATTCGGCCACCCTCATGAATAAGGGCTTGGAAGTGATCGAGGCTCGATGGCTTTTTGACATCCCGCAGGATCGCATCAGCGTCGTGATTCATCCGCAGTCGGTCGTGCACTCGATGGTGGAGTACGGCGACGGCTCGTTTATCGCGCAATTGGGCACCGCCTCCATGCGTCATCCGGTTGCTTACTGCCTGGGATGGCCCGAGCGGTTGTCTGCCGGCGTCAAGCGTCTTAATCCCTATGAGCTCTCGCAGCTTACGTTCGAAGAACCCGATCTGAAGCGCTTCCCGCAGCTGGCCTATGCATACGAGGCACTTGCCGCGGGCGGTACGGCTTCGATTGTTCTTAACGCCGCCAACGAAGTGGCCGTGGAAGCGTTTCTGGCCGAACGGCTTTCCTTTACGGGCATTGCCGAGGTGTGCCGGCGTACGATGGACGCGCTTTCGGGGGCTCGTGCTCCCGTTTCGGTCGAAGAAATTCTTGCATCCGACTCCGAGGCCCGCTACTGCGCAGCTAAAGAGCTGACAAATTTGTCATAGGCAGGAGCTATTGAAAATTTATTTTTTAGGGACGAAAACCTATGGACTTTTCGTCCTGTTTTCGTCTTTGCCCGCCGCATGGGGAAAAGAACGGGGACTACCCAATCGGGACGATCGTTTTGTCTGTCTTGACGTAGGAAAATTGCGACGTAGAATAACAAGCCATTGTGGATTCCTTCGCAAACGGCGCTAGATAGGGTAGTGTCGGGCGAGGGAATTTTTATCGCCCGCATGTCCGAAAGCGTTGATTTTCGAGGGCTTTCCGGACAGGTTGCGGTGTTTCGACCTATTCGTTGTACGACCCGATTCGAGGGTCCTGAGCCAGATGCTGAAAGTAGTAAAAAAAGACAACACGATCGAAAGCTTCAATGCCGAAAAGATCAAGAGCGCCGTCAAGAAGGCGGCGTTTCGCTGCGACAAGGTGATTGACGCCGATCATTTGGATCAGATTGCCGACGAGGTTTTCAGCCGTGTAGAGCACCGCGATCATGTGACCGTGGCCGAGCTGCACGAAATGGTGATCGCGGTTCTGGCCTTCCTGCAGTACAAGGAAGTGGCCGACGCTTATGCCGAATACCGCTACTACAAGCAAACCTATGCCAAGACCTTCGAGCAGCTGCGTCAGGACGCCGACGACGTGCTGCGTCTGGGCGATCGCGAGAACGCCAATTTCGACAGCTCCCTCGTGTCGACCAAGGGTTCCCTCATCAAAGGTTATCTCACGAAGTCGCTCTACAAGCAGTTCTATCTGTCCGGCAAGGAAAAGGAACTGATTGAGCGCGGCGACATCTACATTCACGACCTGCGCGACATGATTCTGGGCTGCATCAACTGCTGCCTCTTCGACATCGGCAACGTCTTGAAGGGCGGCTTTGAGATGTCCAACGTGCAGTACACCGAGCCCAAGACGGTGCTTTCGGCTCTGCAGGTGATCGGCGACGTGACGCTGGTGGCGACGGCTCAGCAGTTCGGCGGCTTTACCCTTGCCGAACTCGACAAGGTGCTGCTGCCGTATGTTCTGAAGAGCGAAAAGGCGGCCGTGGAAAAGTACATGGAGCTGGGGCTCGACGAAGCCAAGGCCATGGAAGTCGCGAGCAAGGATGTCATTCGCGAGCTCGAACAGGGCTTCCAGTCGCTGGAACTTAAGCTCAACACGGTTCCCTGCAGCCGCGGCGACTTCGCCTTTACGACGATTACGTTCGGTCAGTGGGATCCCGCCAAGTACGACGAGCGCGAAAAGGGGTGGCTCTACATGATCGGCAAGGTGATGCTGCAGGTGCGCCGCAACGGCCACGGCAAGGATCACAAGCCCGTGGTGTTCCCCAAGCTCGTGTTCCTTTACGACGACAAGCAGGTCAAGGCCGATCCGTTCTCGGCAGGAATTTTCGACGAAGCCGTCAAGACTTCGGCCGAATGCATGTATCCGGACTACCTCTCGCTTTCGAGCCAGTACGGCAGTGTTTCGCAGATCTTCCAGAAGTACGGCGCTATCACGTCTCCGATGGGCTGCCGCGCGTTCCTGTCGCTTTGGAAAAACGAAGAGGGCAAGGCCATCACGATCGGCCGCTGCAACATCGGCGCGGTCTCCTTGAACCTGCCCATCATTCTGAAGCTTGCGCAGCTCGAGCACCCCGACGACTGGGAAAACAAGTTCTGGGATATTCTCGACGAGCGACTTGAAGTGATCCGCTCGTTCTTCAAGAAGCGCTACGACATCGTGCGCCATCAGAAGTGCTCTTCGAATCCGCTTGCATTCACGCAGGGCGGCCTTTACGAAGGCACGAAGAGCCCGGACGACACCGTGGGCGATCTGGTGCGCTACATGACGGCTTCCTTCGGCATTACCGCTTTGGACGAGACCACGTATCTCTGGACCGGCAAGCGCCTTGTCGACGAAGGCGGCAAGGTGTCGGCTTCGATTCTGCGCCACCTGCAGGAAAAATTGGCCGAGTTCAAGAAAGCCGACGGGGATCTCTACGCCATTTACGGCACCCCCGCAGAGAGCTTGTGCGCGACGCAGGCCGCTCAGTACGACCGCTTCTGCGCCAAACGCGGCATCGAAAATGTGTTTGCCGTGACGCCGCACTACAGTCCCGAGTACTTCACGAACTCCTTCCACGTGAACGTCACG
>OOAH01002696.1_pt1 | contig 11634 bp, 10 predicted proteins | sample 1671801 | NCBI WGS metagenome assembly OOAH01 (sample SAMN06348194, study PRJEB24527) | human gut metagenome | biome: human gut; feature: ankylosing spondylitis patient; material: feces | host: Homo sapiens | place: China | collected 2015-10 | reverse complement strand
CGCTGCGAGTCAGGAGGTGACCCACAGCGCCGTTGCTGTCTATGGTTTGATTATATCCCGGAACGGCTCAAAAGGCAATTGACAAAACTAACGATTCTGCACAAACACGTTCTCGTTTTTTTGGGAGATATCGTATTTGGTATTACTTTTAGATCACCTGGAACAGGAAGAACTTCAGGTAATTGGTCTCGGGCACGCCCCACAGGATGGGGTGATCCGGGGCCTGCTGCTTCACCTCGATCTGCCGCAGCTGCCGGTGGGCATCCTTTGCGGCGGCGTGCAGCATCTTGATGAACAGCTCCTCGGTGGCAAAGTGAGAGCAGCTGGCCGTGGCCAGATAGCCGCCCCGGGGCAGCAGCTTCATGGCGCGGTAGTTGATCTCCTTATAGCCGCGCATGGCGTTCTCCACCGTGCGGCGGGCCTTGGTAAAGGCCGGCGGGTCAAGGATGATAAAGTCGTAGGGGTGGCCCTCCTTTTCCAGCCGGGGCAGCAGTTCAAAGGTGTCCTCGCAGAGAAAATCCATGTTGGTCAGATTGTTGCGCTGGGCGTTCCGCTGGGCCATGGCAATGGCCTCGGCGCTGATGTCAGCGGCGGTGACCCGGGCAGCCCCGCCCTTGGCGGCGTTCAGCGCAAAGCTGCCGGTGTGGGTAAAGCAGTCCAGCACAGTGTGACCGGCAGCAATGCGGGCCACAGCCCGGCGGTTGTATTTCTGGTCGAGGAAAAAGCCGGTCTTTTGGCCGTTCTCAAAATCGACGTGGTAGAACACGCCGTTCTCGCAGATCTCAGTCTGGGTGCTGTCGGGGTGCGTCTCGCCGGGCAGGTCAAACCAGCCCTTGTTCTGTGCCAGGCCCTCCTTGGCCCGCAGAGCCTCATCGTTGCGCTCGTAGATGCCCTCAATGGTCTGGCCGTCAGCGCGCAGGACTTGCACCAGCAGGGGCAAGAGGATGGGCTTGAGCTTTTCCATGCCCACGCTCAGGGTCTGGGTGACAAGGATATTGTTGAACCGGTCCACAGTCAGGCCCGGGAACTGGTCAGCCTCGCCAAAGATGACACGGCAGGCGGTCAGGTCGGCGGGCTCCAGCACGGTCTTGCGGTAGGCCCAGGCGTATTCGACACGGCGCTTCCAGAAAGCCGCATCAAAGGTGTCGTTGGCGTTGCGGGAGATGAGCCGCACCCGGATCTTGCTTTTCAGCGAGAGAAAACCGGTGCCAAGATAGGCACCCTTTGTGCTGACCACATCGACCAGCGTGCCGTTTTCAGGCTCTGCTTCCGGGGAACTCTGGATGTCGTTTTCGTACACCCAGGGGTGGCCGCCCACCAGCAGGCCCTCGGCGTGTTTGTTGACGGTGTAAACGGGGTAATTGCGAGAAGATTTCATAGTTGCTCCTGTTATAACTGGCTCGCCCTCTCAGTCTCGCTCCGCTCGCCAGCTCTCCCAAAGGGAGAGCCTTTGGCGATTTTCGATTCAGTCTCATCAAGCTTGAATACAGAGCGGCTCTTGGCTCCCACTTTGGGGGAGCTGACAATGCCGTTAGGCATTGACTGAGAGGGTGAGGATGCTAAAATTTCATACTGATATTTATTCTAACATAAAAACGTGCTAGAATAAATACAAAAACACAGAAACGAGGAAAACACCATGGAGATCGAACGCAAATGGATGGTGAACGGCTGGCCGGAGGGTGAAAACTTCCCGGCTCTGCCGCTCAAGGAAGAGTTTGCCATGCGGCAGGGATATATCAGCGTGCGGCCCACCGTGCGCATCCGGGAAGAGGCGCTCAAGGGCGGCGAGACGGCCTATATCCTCTGCTTCAAGTCTGGCGGCGGGCTGGCCCGGGAGGAAATCGAACGCCCAATCGACAAGAAACTGTTTGATGAACTGGAAACAAAGATCATCGGCAAGCCCCTGATCGGGAAGGTCCGCAGGAGCTATCAGCTGCCTGATGGGCTTGTGCTGGAGGTGAACCACGTGGATGAGGGCCAGCCCACTGCGTTCTGGTACGCTGAGGTGGAATACCCCACTGTGGAAGCCGCCCGCAGCTGGAAGCCGGAAGCCTTTGGCCTTGCAGACTATCTGAACGATGATGTCACTGACCAGCCCGGCCAGAGCATGGGAGCCTACTGGGAACAGACCCGGAAATAAAAATGACCCTCTCCGTCACGCAGATGCGGCCGCCTAGCCCTTGGGGGAAAAGACGGCAGTGCAAAGCAATGACAGAGAGGGTCATTATTTTTTACTTCTTGTGGTACATCCGGTCTGCTTCCTCATAGGTGGGTTCGCAGGTCAGATACATGCCCAGCTTCTTCACGGTATCCATATCCACGCTGGACAGGATGACGGTGGAGTGCATATCGCAGCCCTTCAGGTGGGAGAGCTGCTTGAGGGCGGCTGCAGCAGTGGGATTCTGCGCGGCCGAGCTGGACAGGGCAATCAGGATCTCGTCGGTGTGCAGACGGGGGTTCTTGCTGCCCAGATAGTTGGTCTTGAGGGTCTGGATGGGCTCGATGGCGGCAGCAGAAACGAGGTCAAGCTCCTGGTCGATGCCGGCCAGCTTTTTCAGCGCGTTGAGCAGAGCGGAGGAAGCGGCACCCAGCAGGGGGCCGGTCTTGCCGGTGACAACGGTACCGTCCGGCAGCTCAATGGCGGCAGCGGGGGCACCGCCGGTCTTTTCAGAGACTGCATGGGCGGCCTGCTCCACCGGGCGGCTGCCTTGGGTCAGCCCGGCCTGATTCATCAGCAGCTCCAGCTTGTAGACCTCACTCTGGATCTGTGCGCCGTTCTTGAGGTCGCACAGTGCCTTGAAGTAGCGGCGGACGATCTCGTTGCGGGAAGCTTCGCAGCAGGCCGCATCATCCACGATGCAGTTGCCGGCCATATTCACGCCCATGTCGGTGGGGGAGTGGTAGGGGCTCTTGCCTGCGATCAGTTCAAACATGGCGTTGACCACGGGGAAGATCTCAATGTCGCGGTTGTAGTTGACCGCGGTCTTGCCATAGGCCTCCAGATGGAACGGGTCGATCATGTTCACATCGTTCAGGTCGGCGGTAGCGGCCTCGTATGCCAGGTTGACCGGGTGCTTCAGGGGGATGTTCCAGATGGGGAAGGTCTCAAACTTGGCATAACCGGCCTTCACGCCCCGCTTGTATTCGTGGTACAGCTGGGACAGGCAGGTGGCCATCTTGCCGCTGCCGGGGCCGGGAGCCGTGATGACCACCAGCGGACGCTGGGTCTCAATGTACTCGTTGCGGCCATAGCCCTCGTCGCTCACAATGCGGGCAACATCGTTGGGGTAGCCGGGGATCTTATAGTGCCGGAAGGTGCGGATGCCCAGGCTGTTCAGCCGCTTCTCAAAGGCTTCCACCTCGGGGGCAGCGGTGTACATGGTCACGCATACGCTGCCCACAAACAGGCCGCGCTCCTGGAATGCGTCGATGAGACGCAGAACGTCCAGATCATAGGTAATGCCATAGTCACCGCGCACCTTGCTGCTGACGATGTCCTCAGCGTTGATGACGATAACGACCTCGGCCTGATCCTTCAGCTGCAGCAGCATCTGCAGCTTGGAATCGGGCTGGAAGCCGGGCAGCACGCGGGAGGCGTGGTAGTCATCGAACAGCTTGCCGCCGAATTCCAGATACAGCTTGTTGTCGAACTGCGCGATCCGCTCCCGGATGTGCTCCGACTGCATCTGCAGGTATTTGTCGTTGTCAAATCCTTTTTTCATTCGTTGCTCCTCTTCCTGATTTCGGTTCCCATATCCTGCCCGGGCAGTTGGTTCCACAGCGGAAGCGTGCCCGGGGAATTGCACAATACAAAAATCAGTATATCATATCAGCGGGGCGGGCGCAATAAAAAATCAACAAAAATCCCGCTCCTTCCAGCAGAGAGCTTCTGCCGGAAAGAGCGGGGCAGGGAGGAACGGTGCGGATTACAGGGTCAGCTGGATGCCGCTGAGGGTCACGGTATCCGGATCGGGCTCCTCATCCTTTGCTTTGGCGCGGGTCTGTTTGGGCAAAGCGTCCTCGTGGACTACTTTGCCGCATTCCAGCTCAGGGATGGCAAAGAAGGCCGCTTCCAGAGCATCAGGCAGCTCTACTTCACCGGTAACATGCAGGAATTCGATCTGAGCCAGCAGGTCTGCGCTCTCTGCGGGGATAACAGCATCACCCAGCACATAGAGACGGGTGCCATACCGGCGCAGGGAAGAGGCGGTCAGCTCCAGGTCGTCCTCCACCACGGCGGTGCCGTCCGGCACGATGATCAGCTCGGTGGAATCCGGGAAGAGCGGGGCCAGAACGGGCGCAAGGCTTGCGCACAGGATGGCCTTTGGAGCGGAAAAGCTGCAGCCCTTTGCGGCCAGTGCGGCAGTGTCGAGCCTGGGGTCAACCGCCAGGAAGCGATGTTCATTCCAGTACAGGCGGCTTTGTGCCCGCAGCAGGAAGGTGTTGTCTAGCTTGATGGAGCTTCCCGGCAGGAGCACTGCATCATCGGGGTAGACCGCCAGCTTTCCGTTCAGGATGCAGCGGGCGGATACCACTGCCGAGAGGCACTGCGGGCAGTAGATCATACCGTTGACCAGAATGCAGGCGTATTTCTGTAAAACCTCCGCAGCATCCGGTGTGATCATCAGCTTGCCGTTGACCACCAGTACCTGCCCGGCGGCGGTCTGGCTGGCAGAGCTCAGCGTGACCTTGCCATTGACCACACCCACCGAGACCTCCTCCGGGACATTTTTGCAGAGCATCGAATCCAGAGAAATGTTGTGCTGGCTCAGGAGCGTCTGCACCCGGGGCGAGGTCAGCGCGATCATGCAGTCCAGCTTGATCTGTTCATAGCGGTCAAGAAAATCCTCCTGCACATTGCGCAGGTCCAGGATCATAGCGTCCACATTCAGGTTCTTTTTCATCATTTATTCCTCCGTAAGTTCAGTTTTGAGGCGATGGCGTATCTGGGCAAGGCGGCTGCGGACCGTGCCGGGCGGGAGACAGAGCAGCTGACCGATCTCGCTGGCATTGTAGCCCGCTGTATAGCGCAGGGTGAACAGCCGCCGCTCTTCCGGGGTGAGCAGAGCCAGCAGACTGGCGGCTTCCACTGTGTCCAGCGCGGAATCCGGTTCAGCACTGTCCTCTTCCGGGAAAAAGGTGCTGAGCAGCTGCTCCTCTTTTGCCGCCCGGCGGAGTTGGTCGTAGTAGAGATTCCGCGCAGTGGTAAACAGCCAGGCCTTGCACTGCCGCTCTGTAAAGCTGTTGATAAGGCTCCGGTTCTGCAGTGCCCGCAGAAAGACTTCCTGGGTCAGATCCTCCGCCCGGGCTTCGTCCCGGCAGAGATTGAAACAGAAGTGTTCCAGCCTGTCCCAGAAGGTCTCGTACAGCAGCTCCCACATGGGGCTTCCTCCTTTCATTGCGTCGTTCTGCCTGTAAGACGAAGGAGACCGGGGAAGTGTTGGATAGATTCGGAAAAAATAAACCCTCAGTCTCGCTGGCGCTCGCCAGCTCTCCTACCAGGGGAGCCTTTGGCATGGCGGTAAACAGCGTGAAACTGAGGGAAACTCCTTGATTTAATGTTTTGCTTCCAGTGCTTCGAGATCTTCTTTGATCTCTTCCACATCTTCTTTCAGGAACATCAGGCAGAAGCTGACGGCCAGCAGCAGGCAGGAGAGCCAGATGGCCTTTGCGCCGCAGAGGTCCAGCGTCAGGCTGCCCAGGCCCGCGCCCAGCGCAAACAGGAGGATGATGCCCCAGTAATAAAGGGATTTTTTCAGGGCGGCAGGATTGCGGTTGAGCACCCAGCTGCAGAGGGAGTCCATGCCGCTGCGCATGTTGCCGATGCACATGGTGCTGGCAAAGGCATAACCGTTCACCTTGCGGAAGGTCTGCACCTGCATCGCACAGGCAAACGAGACCAGCGCATTGGCCATAAGATTCCACTCCTGCGGGAAAAAGCCCACCACGAACAGCATCACGATCTCACACAGCACCACCAGCTGCCGCCAGTGGAGCCGCTGCAGATTCTGCAGCTTCTGGTGCATCAGCTCTGCCGCGAACACGCCCAGCGCAAAGAAGCACAGGGGCACAAGATAATGCAGCACACGCCCCCACTCCCCGGCAAAGGCATGGACAGCCATCAGCACGATGTTGCCGGTCTGGGCGTTGGCAAACACCTTGCCCCGGAACAGATAGGTGTATACGTCCTGCAGGCCGCCGGACAGTGAAAGGAACATTGCCGTGCAGAAGGCTTCCGACATCTGGCCGCGGCGCTTTTTCTTGGAATTCATGCAAATTCCCCCTCTGATTTTTTACCCCTATACTATAGCGCGGGTTGACGGATTTGTCAAAAACAAAAGGTGATTTTTGGCGGTTTTGACTATGTAAAACGAATATGCCTGCCATGTATTTTGCAATTGCATCCGGGTTGTGCTACAATAAGACCATTCATACAGAAAAAGGAGAATCTCCCCATGCCCAATATCATCGAGATCACGGATTTTCACGCGCCGGAGCTGGACCCCTACGCCCGCCTGACGCAGAACCAGCTGCGCAGTCGGCTGGAACCCGAAAAAGGCATCTTCATTGCCGAGAGCCCCAAGGTGATCTCCCGGGCACTGGATGCAGGCTTTGTGCCGGTCTCCCTGCTGATGGAGCGCAGGCAGATCACCGGCCCAGCGGCGGAGATCCTGACCCGCTGCGGGGATGCACCCATTTATACTGCTGACCGGGAGCTGCTGGCTGCACTGACAGGCTACGAGCTGACCCGGGGCGTGCTCTGCGCCTTTCAACGTCCGAAGTCCCGCACCGTGGAGGAGCTCTGCCGGAACGCCCGGCGGGTGGCCGTGCTGGAGGGCATTGTGGATTCCACCAACGTGGGTGCCATCTTCCGCAGCGCGGCAGCGCTGAACATGGACGCTGTTCTTATCAACCCCTCCTGCTGTGACCCGCTCTGCCGCCGGGCCGTGCGCGTGAGTATGGGCACGGTATTTCAGGTGCCCTGGGCGCAGATCGGTGAAACTCCTGCTGATTGGCCCGAAAAGGGGCTTGCTCAGCTGAATGCCCTGGGCTTCAAGACGGCTGCCATGGCCCTGAGCGACCGTTCGGTCAGCATTGATGACGAAGCCCTTGCCCGGGAGCCGAAGCTTGCCATTGTGCTGGGCACGGAGGGAGACGGCCTTTCCCATACCACCATCGCATCCTGCGATTACACAGTCAAGATCCCCATGTCCCACGGGGTCGATTCCCTGAACGTTGCCGCCGCCAGCGCCGTGGCGTTCTGGCAGCTGGGAAAACAGTAATTCATAAGCCATACAGCAACAAAACTCCCGCCCGGAGCCGGGCGGGAGTTTTGCTATGCCTTAGAAGGATTCAAAGGAGAAATTACTTTTTCATGTAGATGTGGTGGGGCAGACCTGCAATGTACAGCGGAGTCAGCTCAGCCTGGATCAGCGGGCGGGCATACTCGAGGAATTCCTCGGTCATCTGGGTGTGATTCTCGTTCATCCAGCTCAGGGGGACCTTCTTCTCGAGGTTTGCAACTTCACTGATGGGGTGCAGCTCGGTGATGTACTGATAGGGGCTGTTGGAGATGCGCTTCAGGGCGACCATCTGACCGGTGACACCCTCAAAGGCAGCCTTGGCAGCAGCGCCGCCCACCTGGTAAGCCTCGGTGATATCGGTGCGGCTGGTCAGGTGACCAGCGCAGCGCTGCAGGGTAGACAGCTCGATACAGCGGGTCTTGGTATCCAGATTGCGGGCGACCACATTCGCCAGATAGCGTGCGGTACCAGTCAGTGCCTTGTGGCCGAAAGCGTCCACTGCGTGCACATCATCGGCCAGCTCACAGACATAACGACCGTCCTCGAGCTTGACACCCTCGGAAACAGCGATCACGATGCTGGGCTTCTTCTCCTGCATGGCGCGGACCTTCTCAATGAAGTGCTCCACGTTGAAGGGGACTTCGGGCAGGCAGATCATATCCACGCCCTCGCAGTCATCACTCTTGGCCAGAGAGGCAGCAGCGGTCAGCCAGCCGGCGTTGCGGCCCATGATCTCGACCACGGTGACATAATTGGTGCCGTAAACAGTGGCATCGCGGATGATCTCCTTCATCACCACACCGATGTACTTTGCCGCAGAGCCGTAGCCGGGGGTGTGGTCGGTCACCATCAGGTCGTTATCGATGGTCTTGGGAACGCCCATGAAGCGGATGTCGCTCTGGATGCGGTTGCCGTACTCGGCCAACTTGCCGATGGTATCCATGGAGTCGTTGCCGCCAATGTAGAAGAAGTAGCCAATGTTCAGCTTTTCCAGAATAGCGAACAGCTTCTTGTAAACCGCCTCGTCGTCGTGCCAATCGGGCAGCTTATAGCGGCAGCTGCCCAGGAAGCTGGACGGGGTGCGCTTGAGCAGCTCGATATCCAGGTCATCGGTCAGCACGGTGGAAAGATCCACCACGCGCTCCTCCAGCAGACCGGCAACACCGTTGCACATGCCGTAAACGATCTCAGCGCCGCGGCTCTTGCAGCTCTCGAATACGCCTGCCAGACTTGCATTGATGACGGAGGTAGGGCCGCCAGACTGACCAACGATTGCATTTTTACCCATGATGATTTCTCCTTTTCTTCTGTTTCGGCTTTTATATTATCGTGCAGGAGCACGAAAACAGACCACGAGGGGGGAGGAAACGCGCAAATAAAACTTACAGGCAGATATGGCGCGGGGTACCGTTGACATAGACCGGTGTCACTTCGTCCAGGATGAGCGGACGGGCATACTCCTCAAATGCCGCCGTCACCTGCATTCCGTCCGGGGTGATCCAGTCCAGCGGCACCTTTTTCTCCAGGTTTGCCACCTGCTGGACATCCACCGACTCGGTGATGCACTGGTAGGGGTAATCGGAAATACGCTTGAGCGAGATCATCCGCCCGGTCTCGCCCGCAAAGGCAGCGGAAGCGGCAGCGCCGCCCACGGCGTAGGCCTCGTTCACATCGGTGCGGCTGGCCAGATGGCTGGCGCAGCGCTGCAGAGTCGAGAACTCAATGGCACGGCTCTTGCAGTTCAGATTGTCGTGGATGAGGTCAGAAAGGTACCGGCTGGTACCGCTGAGGATGGCCTTGTGGCCAAAGGCATCCAGCTGCCCGGCGGTGGAGACCAGATCGCACAGATAGGTGCCGTCTGCAGTCTTAACACCCTCGCTGGCTGCAATGATGACATTGGGCTTGACCCGCTGCAGCTCGTCCACTCGGGTCAGGAACCTGTCCGGGTCAAAGGGAACTTCGGGCAGCAGAATGAGGTCGGGGCCTTCGCAGTCATCGCCGCCGGCCAGACAAGCCGCACCGGCCAGCCAGCCCGCGTGGCGGCCCATGATCTCGGCCACCGTCACGCTGCGGATGTTGTAAACGGAGGAGTCACGGATGACCTCCTTCAGGATGGTGGCAATGTACTTGGCGGCAGAACCGTAGCCGGGGGTGTGGTCGGTCAGGCAAAGGTCGTTGTCGATGGTCTTGGGCACACCGATGAACCGGACGCTGCTGCCCACCTGGGCACCGTAACGGGAGAGTTTTGCAATGGTGTCCATCGAGTCATTGCCGCCGATGTAGAACAGAGCACAGATATCGTACTTGTCAAACAGGGTGAACAGCTTGATGAACGGGGTAGAGTCCACATCCGGGTCCGGCAGCTTGTAGCGGCAGCTGCCCAGATAGCTGGACGGGGTGCGCTTGAGCAGCTCAATGCTCATGCGATCATCCAGCAGAACATTCAGTTCCAGCATCTCTTCCTTTAAAAGGCCCTCGATGCCGTACTTCATTCCGTAGACTTTATCGGCCCCCAGACTGCAGGCAGCTTTGTATACGCCTGCCAGGCTGGAATTGATAACGGCGGTGGGGCCGCCGCTCTGGCCGATGATGACATTTTTTGACATACGTCCTCCTTATCCAAAAGAACAACATTTCACGTCCTGCAAAGCGCGGCAAGTCCTTCTGTGTCCTCCCAGAGCCCTGCACTGCCCGGGGAAGGAGATTGCGGATGCGCGCCGCAAGTCGTACAAAAAGAATGCAGGATGTGCATCTGATTCAATGAAAACTGTGCAATTCCTGCAACAATACTATTGTAAACTATTTCTCTGTTGTATGCAAGACCTGATTGGTTGCATGGGCAAAAAAATTATGATACAATATTTGGCGTATCCTACAAAAACACAGGGTCGGTCGGAGTGCAGAATGCAAACTTTGCAATTTTTCGGGGATACTGACCGTAATGATAGAGAAAAGAAAACAGGGAAAGGCGGGAAAAAGAATGGGAATCTCACACGAATATCATTCCACCCATGGCCGGAGACGGCGCAGCAAGGCAGGCACCGGCCTGCGGCTGGCGGGGGTCATTGCAGCGATCCTGCTGCTGTCGCTGGCCATCACGGCCATTCTGGAAAATGGCGAAAAGCAGAGCGAGGCTGTCCAGCAAAGCCCGGCGGCGGGCACAGCGGCCAATATCCTGGCTCCGCTGCCCATGCAGGGAGATACGGGAGCCTCCGCGGCAGACAGCGCCGGCGGTACGGCAGGGGAAGGCAGTGGAGCCGCCGATGCGTCGGCTGTCACGCTGGAACAGTTCGGCCCCGCCCGGCAGGCAGCGGGGGCCTATCAGGTCAAGGCGTATGACAGCAGCGTGATCCGTCAGCCCAGCTGTGGGCAGGTGGATCTGAGTTACTTTTCGGATGCGGCCCTGCTGGGTGACAGCCTGACCGTGGGTTTTTCCGATTACAGCATCAACCTGGGCGGGGCGCTCATCTGTGGCTATACCGGTGTGGGCCCCGATGCCATCGTGAACCGCAGCGCGGTCAAGAGCAGCGTGCGCGGCTCAGAGGTGGCAATGGATGTGCTGACAGCGGCCCAGCCGAAAAAGCTCTATATCCTGCTGGGCACCAACACGCTGACCACGCTGGGGGCAGCAGACCGCTTTCTGGCCTACTATGGCCAGATGTTGGATCAGCTCAGGCAGGCCCTGCCCGGCTGCGTCATCTATGTCCAGTCCATCCCGCCGGTGCGGCCCCAGGCCGCTGCGGAAAAGCCCGGTCTTGCGTCCGATGTCCTGCGCTCGGTGAACGAGCAGCTGGCAAAGCTGGCTGCAGACAAGGGCTGTGTTTACCTTGACCTGTGGGAGACCTTTGCCGATGAGAACGGGAATCTGAAGGAGATGCTGGCGGCTCCCGATGGAGTCCACTTCTCGGCCGGAAACGGCTACGGTGCCTGGGTCACCTACCTGCGCAACCACGCAAAGTATTCGGCTTCCAACTCCTGGACCATGGGCAGCGCATACAGCGCTGAATAAAGAGCAAAACGCAAAAACGGCATCGCAGACCGATCGGTTTGCGATGCCGTTTTTTATGTTGATCGGGAAGGAAAGCAGCTTACTTCAGCTTGCTCTTGGCCTTCATGCGCTGGTCGTGGTTCAGGATCTGCTTGCGGATGCGCAGATTCTCAGGGGTGACCTCCAGCAGCTCATCCTGTGCCAGGAACTCCAGGCAGCCCTCCAGGCTCAGCTTGCTGACGGGGATCAGGCGCAGAGCGTCATCGGAACCGGAAGCGCGGGTATTGGTCAGGTGCTTGGTCTTGCAGACGTTGACATCCACATCCTCGCCGGAAGCGG
>OOAH01002694.1_pt1 | contig 11640 bp, 11 predicted proteins | sample 1671801 | NCBI WGS metagenome assembly OOAH01 (sample SAMN06348194, study PRJEB24527) | human gut metagenome | biome: human gut; feature: ankylosing spondylitis patient; material: feces | host: Homo sapiens | place: China | collected 2015-10 | reverse complement strand
CAAGTTGTCAACGGGCTGAGGTAAAGCGGGTCCTGCACTGCGATGCAACAGCAAGTGTGGATATGAACGTTCTTCTATTAAAAACTTTCCAACTGCCAAATCATTTTCACCCCAACAAATACAAATTTATACTCTCTTCATGCAGGTAATCGCCATCGCTCCCGGTCCAATATGGCATGCAATGCTCAGTGACAGCGGACCTTCTACCAGTTCGTAATCCGGAAACCGGGTCTGGATTTCATTTTTCCACTCATCTGCTTCTTCTTTGCTGCACGTATATGCCATTCCGAGAACCATCTGATCTTTTACATCTGCAAAGCGGTCTGTCAGATCTTTTTCGATAGCATTGAGCATCGTCTTCTTCGCTGCCTTCCAGCCTCTGACTTTTGCAAATGCATCCAGCTTCTCTCCCTGGATCTGAAGAACCGGCTTTAAATTCAATACCGTTCCAATAGCTGCTGCTGCCGGAGTGATTCTTCCACCCTTTTTCAGATACTTCAACGTATCTACTGTGACATAGATACTCGCCTGCATTTTTTCTTTTTCCAGCACCTGTCTGATCTCTGCGGCAGATTTCCCTTCATCACGCAGCTTGATCGCATCGTAAACTGACTGTTCCTGCGTAACGGAAATCCTCTGATTATTGACAACCTGTACTTTTTCATCATAATCCTGTGCCAGTGAAAGAGCCGTTTCACAGGTACTGCTCAAACCACTTGACATCGGAATGCACACGATTTCATCATAATCCACTAAAAGCTTATCCCACAGATCCATGACATCTCCCGGCGATGGCTGGGATGTGGAAATTTCAGAATCAGCTCCCAGTTTTTCATAGAACTGTTCCTGTGAAAGCGTAATATCTTCTAAATATAATTCACCGTCAATGAAAAACGGCATCGGAAGCACGTAGATCCCCAGTTCTTCACCCTGCTTCTGCGTAATTCCACTATTGCTGTCCGTTACAATTGCAACTTTACTCATTCAACTTCTCCTTATCAGGCGGGCATTCCAAAGTGTCCGCATTCCTTTCTTCGCATCCCATTCCCGGGACTCTTGCATTTTAATTCTTAAAACTGTGGATCGGTGCAGGGATTCTTCCCTTTCTGTTAATAAATGCATCACATCCGAACTCATTTACCGGCATGATCGGAGCATATCCGAGAAGTCCTCCAAACTCTGCCGTATCCCCTACATCTTTTCCGATCACCGGAATCAGACGGACTGCCGTTGTCTTCTGGTTCACCATACCGATTGCCATCTCATCTGCAATGATACCGGAAATTGTTGCAGCAGATGTCTTGCCCGGAATTGCGATCATATCCAGTCCTACAGAGCATACACAGGTCATCGCTTCAAGTTTCTCCAGCGTCAGTGATCCTGCATGAACTGCATCGATCATACCCTGATCTTCACTGACCGGAATAAAAGCACCGCTTAACCCTCCCACGTAGGAAGATGCCATAACGCCACCTTTTTTCACCTGATCGTTCAGCATAGCAAGAGCCGCTGTTGTTCCCGGAGCTCCTACCCGCTCAAGTCCGATCTCTTCCAGAATCTCCGCAACACTGTCTCCAACTGCAGGAGTTGGTGCAAGGGAAAGATCTACAATACCAAATGGGATTCCCAGTCTTGCAGAAGCCTCTCCTGCCACAAGCTGACCCACTCTCGTAACTTTGAATGCAGTCTTCTTGATCGTCTCGCAAAGTTCCTCAAATCCTTTTCCACGCACTTTTTCCAATGCCTTCTTAACTACACCCGGTCCGCTGACTCCTACATTGATAACTGCATCTGCCTCTGTCACTCCAAGGAATGCACCCGCCATAAATGGATTATCATCCGGTGCATTGCAGAAAATCACCAGTTTTGCACATCCAAGGGAATCATTGTCCTTTGTTGCTTCTGCCGCTTCTTTTACGATCTGACCACAGAGTCGTACCGCATCCATATTGATCCCGGTTTTCGTCGACCCGACATTTACGGAACTACAGATCCGTTCCGTCTCAGCCAGTGCCTGCGGAATGGAACGGATCAGATTCTCTTCACTCTTCGTCATCCCTTTTGAAACAAGTGCTGAATATCCGCCAATAAAATTCACACCGACTTCTTTCGCTGCCTTATCCAGTGTCCTTGCGATCGTCACATAATCTTCCGGAGTCTTACAGGCTGAGCCGCCGACCAGTGAAACCGGGGTAATGGAAATTCTCTTATTCACGATCGGGATTCCAAATTCTTTTTCGATATCCTGTCCTGTAGATACAAGATCCTTTGCAACTGTCGTGATCTTATTATAAATATTCTGATTTAACTGATCCAGATCAGAGTCAATGCAATCCAGAAGGCTGATTCCCAGGGTGATCGTACGGACATCCAGGTTCTCATGCTCGATCATCTTATTTGTCTCTGAAACTTCATACATATTAATCATAATCTTATCCTCATCTTCTATGTCTCTTCACTGCTGTACGGTAAATCCTATAATCTGTGCATTTTCTCAAAGATCTCTTCTCTCTGGCAACGGATACTTACTCCAATTTCTTTTCCGAGTGTATCCATTTCATCGCATACCTCTGTAAAATCTTTTTTCAGATTTGAAACATCAACGATCATCATCATATTAAAATATCCTTGCACGATCGTCTGAGAGATATCTAAAATATTGATCCCGTTCTCCGCCAGATATGTACACACTCTCGCAATAATTCCCACCGTGTCTTTTCCAAGTACTGTGACAATACATTTTTTCATTTTCATTGTACCTCCGCTTTTTGTTATAAATCTGATCATACCGTAACAATCTCTGAAACTGAATCTCTGCTTGCAACAAACATATCAAGATCTTCTCCCTTATATTCATTATCTGCCAGAGTCACTTCCAGTTTTACTGTCTCATAAGCAAGCTTTGCATAATTATTCTCCCTGCTTAGGTGTCCCAGCATAATATATTTCAGATTATCATGTAGTATATCACAAAGGAGCTGTCCTGACAATTCATTTGATAAATGACCTCTGTCTCCGAGAATCCTCTGTTTCAGATAATATGGATATCCACCTACCTCCAGCATATGGATATCATGATTTGCCTCCAGCAGGACTGCATCCAGATTCTGTAAATTTTTCACTGTATACGAATCATACTTGCCGAGATCCGTTGCAACAGCAACTGATTTTGCTCCGCACTCCAGCCGGTATCCCGCCGGTTCGTTCGCATCATGTGAAATCTCAAAAGGATGAATATCAATATCCCCCAGCGTAAACGGCTCATCTGTATGGATCGGATGATATAATCCCTCCGGCATCTTTCCGAGTCCTGAATAACTTTTTATTCCTTCTAATGTACCTTTTGTGGCATAGATCGGGATCTGATACTTTCTGCTGAACACTCCCAGCCCCTGAATATGATCTGAATGTTCATGCGTGATCAGGATTCCATTCAGATCATCTCCTTTCAGATCCAGTGTCTTCAGTCCCTCTTCGATTCTTTTTTTACTGATCCCAGTATCCACAAGCAGATGCGTATGATCACTTCCCACATAAATACAGTTCCCGCTGCTTCCACTTGCAATGCTGCACATTCTCATTTTATAACTTATCTCCTATTTGTCTTTTTGTATCTTCAAAGTCTCCACTGTTATCAATCACTGCCTGACATGCCTGCCGGAATGTATCTTCCGACGGCTGTGAAGCAATCATATCTGTAATCTTCTCATCTGTATAATGCCTGGAGGCTTTCAGTCTCTGCCTGCGGATATTTTCAGAAGTATAAATATACCACAACCCATCGCACAGCTCTCTTCCTGTATCCGTCAGAAGTGCCGCTTCTACGACATATAGAGACTTTCCCTGCTTTCTCTTCTCATCAATATCCTTCTGCACCCATTTCAGCACTGCCGGATGCACGATTGCATTCAGGCACTGCAATTTTTCCACACTTGAGAATACTATTTTACCCAGTTCTTTCCGATCTAGTTCCCCGTCTTCTCCAACGACCGCATCGCCAAATTCATCTACGATCTTTTGGAAACATTCCGTTCCCTTTCTTTGAAGCTGCTTTGCAACTTCGTCCATCTGACAGATACACGCTCCATACTCCTGCTCCATCCAGGCAAGTACTGCACTTTTTCCAGAGCCTACTCCTCCGGTGATCCCTATTACTTTCATATTATTTTGCCTCATACCAGTTCTTTCCTGTATGCATATCTGCCAGAAGTGGAACTGAAAGACTCGCTGCATGTTCCATCTCTTCTTTTAAGATTTTTTTCACTTCGTCTACTTCCTCTTCTGCCGCTTCGATCAGAAGCTCATCATGCACCTGCAGGATCATTCTTGACTTCATATTTCGTTTCTTCAGTTCATCACTTACACGAATCATCGCAATCTTGATGATATCTGCCGCAGTTCCCTGGATCGGTGCATTCATTGCCACACGTTCTCCAAAACTTCTCTGCATAAAATTACTGGATTTCAGCTCCGGCACCGGTCTTCTTCGTCCGAATAATGTCACTGCATAGCCTTTCTCCTTTGCGTCTGCCACACATTGATCCAGAAAAGTTTTGATCCCCGGATAAGTCTCAAAATAATGCTCAATATACCTGGCTGCCTCTTTTCTCGTAATACTCAGATCCTGACTTAAACCAAAGGAACTGATCCCATAAACAATACCAAAATTAACCGCCTTGGCATTTCTTCTTTGAAGATCTGTCACCTCGTCAAATGGTACATGGAACACCTGGGATGCCGTCATCCGGTGAATATCCCTTGCCTCCCGGTATGCCTGGATCAGTTGCTCATCCCCCGAACAGTGAGCAAGGATCCTCAGTTCAATCTGAGAATAATCTGCATCCACAAATACACAGCCCTCTTTCGGCACAAAAACCTTACGGATCAGACGTCCCAGTTCCATTCTCACCGGAATATTCTGAAGATTCGGTTCTGTACTGCTGATTCTTCCTGTTGCAGTAATTGTCTGGTTAAATTTACCATGAATCCTTCCATCCGGCCCGATAAATGTAGCAAGTCCGTCAGCATAAGTCGATTTTAACTTTGTAAGCTGCCGGTATTCCAGAATCTTTGCCACGATCGGATACTCCGATGCAAGCTTATCCAGTACATCTGCTGCTGTAGAATACCCGGTCTTGGTCTTCTTGGCATGCGGCATTTCCAGTTTTTCAAAAAGGATCACGCCCAGCTGCTTTGGAGAATTAATATTGAATGTCTCGCCTGCCATTTCATAGATCTCTTTTTCCAGTTCTACGATCCGGCTTCCAAGCTGGTCTCCATAGACTTTCAATGCCTCGCCTTCCACGTGGATTCCTGCCTGCTCCATTTCATACAGGGTAAATACCAGAGGCATCTCAATTTCCCGGAACAGTTCTGTCATCCCGGCTTCTTCCATTTTCCGGTTCAGCGGTTCTACTGCCATATATGCCGTATAAGCTTCATAGCATGCCTTTGTACTTTCCTCTGCCTTTTCATCGATCAGAAGTCCCAGTTGCTCTCTCGCTACATCCTCATAATCATAATCACTCTTTAATGGATTCAAAAGATAGGCTGCCACGATCACGTCAAAACTGTTCTCTCTCTTTGCCTGCGGTAAATAATTGAGATATTCTTTCAGTCCGCACATAGAAAATACTTTTACCTTCCCTGCCAGATCAGAAATCATTCCTGCCAGAGTTTCAAGATCCATCTCCATATCACACGGAATCGTAACCGTCTTTTTCTCAGCATAACAAAGTGCGATTCTGCCAATTCCTGATGGATGTGCGAACAATGGTAATACATTTCCCTCATCTCTGGAAAATGCAACTCCAACCTTCCCTGTCTTCTCTGCCTCTTTAAATATCTTTTCAATCGCAGCTTTTCCTGTCACTTCACAAAAGGCTGCTTCTACATCATTTGCTGAAGTTTCTACATCGAACCGTCCCAGCAGATTCTTAAACTGAAGCTTTTGGAACAGCTCATGAGCTTCCTTCGTATAAGGGTTGCCATGTCTTGCCCCCTTCAGATCAAATCCTGTCTCCGCATCCAACTTAATAGTTGCCAGCATCTTACTCATCTGTGCCTGCTCCCAGAACTCTTTCAGATTCTTACTTGCTCTTGGCGGCTTTAATTCTTCTACATGCTCATATGCATTTTCAATCGTCTTATATTCCTGGATGATCTTGGTCGCCGTCTTTTCCCCAATTCCCGGAACTCCGGGAATATTATCCGATGTATCACCCATCAAAGCTTTTACGTCAATAAATTCTGTCGGAGTCACTCCATAATGCTCTTTCACATCAGCCGCAAGATAATCTTCAATTTCAGTCTTTCCCTGCTTTGTCTTCGGAATCCGCACTTTGATATGCTCCGTGGCAAGCTGAAGTGTATCACGGTCTCCAGAAATGATCGAGACATCCAGTCCTTCTTTTTCACACTGATGAGAAATCGTTCCAAGAAGATCATCCGCTTCCAGTCCTGCCTGTTCAATAATTTCAATATTCATCGCCTTCAGGACTTCTTTGATCACCGGAACCTGCTGACGCAGTTCTTCTGCCATCGGCTTTCTTGTTCCTTTATATTCCTGATACATTTCATGCCGGAAAGTTGGTGCATGCACGTCAAATGTCACCGTCAGATATTCTGGTTTTTCCTCATCCAGTATTTTGAACATAATATTCAGGAAACCATATACCGCATTCGTGTGAAGTCCTTCCGAATTTGTCAAATCCGGCACGCCATAAAATGCCCGGTTCAGTATGCTGTGTCCATCGATCAGTACAATCTTCTCTCTCATCTGAAACTTCTCCTCAATCTTTGCTCTTTACACTGCTGATCCACTGCCCGTGAGTCCTCAGTTTCTTTCATAACCTAACAATAAATTATACACCAAAAACCTTCTTTTTAAAAGGCTCATTTTATGGTATTATGTACGCATCATTAAAAATAAAAGAGGAATTAGATATGGATAGCATTATATTTGACGTAGATGGAACTTTATGGGATTCTGTAGATCCCGTGGCTGAATCCTGGAATCTTGCACTTGCCGAAAATACTGATATGACACCTGATCTGACACGGGACTCCCTTTCATGGCTCTTCGGAAAAACCATGACCGAAATTGCCGATGCACTTTTTCCCCAGCTTTCACTGGACGAAAGAATGAGACTCCTTACACTCTGCTTTGATTATGAGAACCGATATCTCGAAATGCACCCGGGAAAAATGTACGATGGTGTTGTTGATACAATCAGAGAACTATCCCACAGATATCCACTGTTCATTGTCAGTAATTGTCAGTGCGGGTATATTGAAGTCATGATGAAAGCATCCGGAATAGAACCTTACATCAAAGATCACCTCTGCTTTGGAGAAACTCAGCTTTCAAAAGATCAGACACTTTTACAGTTGATCGAGAGAAATGATCTGAAATCTCCGGTTTACGTCGGTGATACACAGGGCGATGCCGATTCCTGTGCCAAGGCTGGTGTTCCTTTTATTTTTGCTGAATACGGACTGGGTGATGTCCCGGATGCAAAGGTAAGAATTGCACGCTTTGAGGAATTACTGAAGATTGCCGATAAATAAGGGTAAAATACCACCAGCATTGAGGGAGCATCCTTCGGCTGGTGGTATTTTATCCTCTTTCCTATGAAATTCATTTTGAGGTTTCTTCAGTCAGTAATAATCACCTCACGAAATCCGGTAACTCTTTCTTTATTTTCAGTGCTTTTTTAATATCCCTTACATAATCTTTATAATCATTTTTGCCATATTCCAATTCCTCATGCCCTGATGGAAAATGTCCAAACATTTTATAATATTCTTCTGATAACTTTTCCAACTCCGTTGTCATTTTCCCATGATACATAACTTCATCCTCTTAATTTTTCACTCTAAAATAGTTACTTTATCAAACATTTTTCATCTTTTTTATTTTTGTATACAAAAAATCTCCAAACCCCTTGCAAACACTGGATTTACAGGAGATTCAGAGATTCAGTCTAATGCCGCTGGCCGGACTCGAACCGGCACGGCTACTAACCGCTTGATTTTGAGTCAAGTGCGTCTGCCAATTCCGCCACAGCGGCTTATTTTATCGGTTCGTTATTCCCCGAACCGACTTTTTTATGATATCATATTTGCTTATTTATTTCAACCACTTTTTTATTACTCACCAAGTTTTTTGCCTATCTCAAAGCAATCAAATGTAGCGAAATAATCCTTCGGTGTCTCAGCACGACGAATCATCTGCACGCTTCCATCTTCTTTCAGCAACAACTCCACTGACTTTAATTTTCCATTGTAATTGTATCCCATGGAAAAGCCGTGAGCCCCCGCATCATGAATCACCAGATAATCTCCTCTTTCAATCTCCGGGAGCATTCTGTCAATCGCAAATTTATCATTATTCTCGCACAGAGATCCTGTCACATCGTATTTATGGTCACATGGTTCATTCTCTTTTCCAAGAACCGTAATATGATGATAGGCTCCATACATTGCCGGACGCATCAGATTGACTGCACATGCATCTACACCGATATAATCTTTATAAGTCTTTTTCTCGTGAATCGCTTTTGTAACAAGGCAGCCGTAAGGTCCCATCATGTAACGTCCCAGTTCTGTAAAGATCGCTACATCCCCCATTCCTGCAGGAACTAATACTTCCTCATAGACTTTACGCACTCCTTCTCCGATCGCATAAATATCATTCGGCTCCTGATCCGGTCTGTAAGGAATACCAATCCCACCTGACAGATTAATAAACTTAATATTTGCACCTGTCTCATTTTTAAGACGTACTGCCTGCTCAAACAAAACTTTCGCAAGCATCGGATAATAGTCATTTGTCACCGTATTGCTGGCAAGAAATGCATGGATTCCAAACTCCTTTGCACCTTTGCTTTTCAGAAGCTTAAATGCTTCCGTAATCTGTTCTGTTGTCATACCATATTTGGCATCTCCCGGATTATCCATGATATCATTGCTGATCTTAAATAAGCCGCCCGGATTGTAACGGCAGCTGATCGTCTCAGGAATATGTCCGATCGCACTTTCAAGGAACTCAATATGGCTGATATCATCCAGATTGATGATCGCACCAAGTTTATCCGCCAGACGGAAATCCTCTGCAGGAGTATCATTTGACGAGAACATAATATTATGTCCCGTTACACCTACTGCTTCTGAGAGCATCAGTTCCGTATAAGATGAGCAGTCACATCCACAACCATACTCTTTCAGTATATCCAGAAGGAACGGATTTGGAGTTGCCTTTACTGCAAAATATTCTTTATATCCCGGATTCCATGAAAATGCTTCTTTTAATGCCTTTGCATTCGCACGGATTCCTTTCTCATCATAAAGATGAAACGGCGTCGGGTAGGTCTTTACGATCTCTTCAACCTGTTCCTTTGTAACAAATGGTTTCTTACTCATCTTTCTTCTCTCCTTTTCGTATCTTTATCAGCTCAATTTCATTTGCAAGTGCATTTTTAAATACCGTCACAAAATTTCTCTGACCGGAATAGACACACGTATTCATGCTGCCCATTCCATATTCTCCTGAAAGAACATAGCGGGAATCTACAATCAGTCCGATCTGCTGCTCTTTTTTCCTGGTTACATAAACGATAACTTCTTTCACCGGAAAAGGTTCATCCGTAATCAGAACAACCTTTTTTCCTCTTCTCACCAGTTGTAGAAGTTCCTCTTTAAATTCCTCCAGGCATCCTTTAGAACAGGAAAAATAGACCCGTTCTTCTGCCCCGGTCAATAAATGATGAATTTTGTCTGCAATATTCTTCTTACCTTCAACCGTAATATATCCATCCTCTTCCACGGACTCACTGGGAAGATTCTGCTGAAGCCATTCCAGCTCTTTTTCAAGTCTCCGGATCCGGTTTCCACAAAACTCCTGTGGAACAATGGGGATATAACGCTTTGCATCGCCTTCTACCAGATATGCAGCACCTTTTTCCACCATTGCTGCAAGCGAAGCATAGGCATTCGACCTGGAAATCCCGATATCTCTCGCAATCTCATACCCGGTCTTTTTTCCCCCTTCAAGAAGCTTTCTGTAAATAAGAGCTTCCTGCCTGGATAACCCGAAATGCATCAGGTATTCAATTTCTCTGCTTTCATCCATTCTCTGCTCTTCTCCATAGTAGTTCTTTACAGGAACACTATACATCACAGCCTGTCTGCTGTCAATGAAAATACCTTTGAAAAGTTATTTTTGAGAATCTTTTTCATTTGCTTTATCTATCACTGGCAGGTTCCTTACGGATGCATGCCATTTAAAATCATTCTGACAACCTCTTCCGGTGTCTCTGCAAGCCCGTCAGCTCCCGCTTCCTCCAGTTCTTCTTTCGATCCGTACCCGTACAGAACACCGATGGCACGGATTCCTTCTCTATTTGCACCTTCAATATCATAGCACCGGTCTCCGACCATTCTGATTTTTTCCAGGTCTTTTTCTTCGCACTGTCCCAGGACATATTGGATCACTTCCTGCTTTTTTGTTCTTGCTCCATTCATGCAGGCTCCACCGATCAGGTCAAAATACTTCGCAAATCCAAAATGTTCTGCAATCATTTTTGCAAATTTTTCAGGCTTTGACGTTGCCATTACGATCGTCAGTCCGGCTTCTTTCAAAGTCTTCAGCATTTCCATGACTCCCTCATAGACCCAGTTGTCAAAAATTCCTTTTTCCTGATAGTATTCCCGGTATAATCCCACCATCTCTGCTGCCTCTTTCTCTTCTATCTCACAGCATTTCATAAACTGTTCCTGCAAAGGAGGTCCAATAAATTTGCGTAATTCATCCTCCGGTGGAATTTCTCTGCCAGCCTTTTTCAGTGCATACTTCACTGAATTTATGATCCCTGATCCCGAATCAGTGAGCGTTCCGTCCAGATCAAACAATACAGTACTGATTTCCATCTCTGTTCACATCTCCTCTCTCACAGTACTTTTCTTCTTTTTGAAACCATCTTTTTAAAAGCTTCTGATATGATCTTCAGCTTCATCTTCTGTCTTGATCACTTTGCGTATCACTACATAATATCCAAAATCATCATTGACTTTTATATAAACCCGGTCGCCCTCTTTATGTCCCAGTAACGCCTTGCCAATCGGAGATTCTATACTGACAAGGCCATTCAATGAACTTCCCCGGACAGAAGTGACGATCCGGTAAGTTTCCACTTCATCATCATCCTCGCAATACAGTTCCACTGTATTATTCAGTCCAATTTCATCTGCTTTGGAATGATCTTCTACAATTTCCGCAGTCTTGAGCATTCTCTCCAGGTAACGGATTCTGCTTTCATTCTGATTTTTTGCTTTTTTTGCCGCATGATATTCAAAGTTCTCACTCAGATCCCCATGAGATCTTGCTTCTTTTACCGCTTCGATCAATTCTTTTCGTTCCACCAGCTTACGGTGTTCGATCTCGGCTTTAATTTTTTCAACGTCGCTTTTCGTTAATCTTTCACGCATAATGAGTCCTTTCTGTATGAAATTAAAGATTTGTATTTGTTGGGGTGAAAATGATTCGGTAGCAGGAAGGCTTTTTGACAGAAGAGCGTCCATATCCGCACTTGTTGTTGCATCGCAGTGCAGGACCCGCTTTACCTCAGCCCGTTGACAACT
>OOAH01002692.1_pt1 | contig 11649 bp, 7 predicted proteins | sample 1671801 | NCBI WGS metagenome assembly OOAH01 (sample SAMN06348194, study PRJEB24527) | human gut metagenome | biome: human gut; feature: ankylosing spondylitis patient; material: feces | host: Homo sapiens | place: China | collected 2015-10 | reverse complement strand
AGGGGTCGCGGGCTTCGCGGTCCATCTTGTTGATGAAGGTGAAGATGGGGATGTGACGCAGGGTGCAGACCTTGAACAGCTTGATGGTCTGGGCCTCAACGCCCTTTGCCGCATCGATGACCATGACAGCGGAGTCCGCTGCCATCAGGGTACGGTAGGTATCCTCCGAGAAGTCCTGATGGCCCGGGGTATCCAGAATGTTCACGCACTTGCCTGCATAGTTGAACTGCAGGACAGAGGAAGTGACAGAAATACCGCGCTGCTTTTCGATGTCCATCCAGTCGGACACAGCGTGCTTGGCGCTCTGCTTGCCCTTGACGGAACCGGCCTGATTGATGGCTCCACCGTACAGCAGCAGCTTTTCGGTCAGGGTCGTTTTGCCGGCATCGGGGTGGCTGATGATCGCAAACGTCCGGCGGCGCTCGATCTCTTCACGATTTGTCATATATTGATTTCTCCTGAATCAGAATGGCTCTTTATTCGGTCAATCTCACGTTACATTGGTGATTCTCCGTAAACTGGCTTGCCCTCTCAGTCTGCTTCGCAGCCAGCTCTCCCAAAGGGAGAGCCGGTTGCTGCTCCAGGTACAGGCCCTGCAGATCGGCAGCACTTCTCCTTCCAGATGCGTTGGCTCCCCCTTCGGGGGAGCTGGCAGAGCCGACAGGCTTTGGCTGAGAGGGCAAGGATGCCAAAATTACACACAACTTATATTTTACCAGCAATTCCACCTAGATGCAAGAGTTTTTGTTATTTTTTCAGGAGGAAGCAGGGCAAGGGGGCGGTATCGGCCCAATTGGCGAAACTGCAGACGAGGGCGGTGCACTGTTTCAGGGGCCGGGAGCGCATCCACTGGAGGATCTCGGTCTTTTCGTCGGAGCCGATGACCTTTCCGCTGTACAGGATGGCGCTGAGCACCCCGCCGGGCCGCAGGGCCTCGAGGGCAGCTTCCAGCGCCGGGATGCTGCTTTGGGCGTGGGAGAACACCCCGTGGTCGGCACCGGGCAGCCAGCCGAAGTTGAACATCACGGCATCGACAGTGCCGGGCTGTACATATTGTAAGAGGTTGGCGTGGCTGTCGCAGTGAAGCTCTGCCGCAAGGCCTTTCTGTGCAAGGTTCTGCCGGGTGGAGGCAATGGCTTCCGGCTGGATGTCAAAGCCCAGCACCCGGCCCCCTTCGCCCACAAGGCGGCAGAGAAAGGCCGTGTCGCCCCCGTTGCCGCAGGTGGCATCGATGCAGAGCCTGGGGTCAGCCAGCCGCGCGGCGAGGAAGTCCTGCACAAGCTTCACGGCCGTCAGGTCGGGGGTGCGGCGGCGGCACAGGCCGCTGCCCTCTGCCGCAAAACCGAACTTTGCCCAGAAGGCCCGCTCCCCCGCATCGGCAGGCAGAGGAGCCGTGAACACCGTGGCGCTCTCTTTGTCATAGCCGCCCAGGCTACGCAATACCTCTTTTAACAGGTAGGAGCCGTAGCCCTTGCGCCGCCATTCCGGCACAATGGTCAGGGCAGTGATGTCCGCGCCCTGCTCCGTGGGCCGGGCCTGGCAGGTGCCAATGATGGTTTTCTCTTTATACAGGGCATAACCGCCCGTGGTCTTTTCCAGTTTCATAATTTGCTCCTTTTCGCGGGCTTGCCCTGCTGGGCTAACCTCTCAGTCGCGGGCGCTGCCGCGACAGCTCCCCTAGTAGGGGAGCCCTTGGCAGAAGATTCGTTTTTTCGCAATAATCGCTGACGCTCCAAAACCAATACCTGCCGCAGGGCAAACAGGAGCGAAGCGCCGACCCACGAAAACGCGACGGTATGCCAAGGCCTCTCCTACTAGGAGAGGTGGCATCGAGCAAAGCGAAGATGACGGAGAGGTTTCGCAACGCTGCCGGCTTCTGCGCTGCACCCTTAAAATACCAAGCCCCCGCGCCGCTGTCAAGGCTTCCCGCTGCGACCTTATTTCACATATTCTTCACCCGGTCAGCGATTCCTTTTCACAATTACCGGATACAATAGAAACAGTTCCAAGGAGGTGCGGCAAAGCGCCCCCCTCCGAACCATTCCCTTTGAGAAAGGAAGTAACCAGTATGGATAACGAGAACAAGTGGGAATACGATTATTCCTCTGAACATAGCCAGACCGGCGAGACCGGCTACCCCAACGTCGGCTCCTCCGGCATGAACACCGCCAACACGGCAGGCACCTACGGCGAGGCCGCACAGATGGCCCCCCAGGCCGAGCCGAACGGCGGCAGCGATGGCGGCGCGGTGCCGCCTCCGGAAGGCCCCCGGTATCAGGCCGCGCAGGGAAGCCCCAAGCAGCCGCCCAAAAAGCGCCGCCGGAAAAACGGCAATATCGCCCGCAGTGCAGTTGCGCTGGTGCTGGCCGCAGCCATGGGCTTTGTCGGCGGCTTTGTGGGAGCCCGGGTGGGCAACACAGGCGGCAAGGTGGTCATCCAGCAGGCGGCACCTTCCTCCACATCCAGCAGTGATTCCGGCTCTGCCTCCGCAGTGAACACCGCTTCCGGCATGACCACCGCTCAGGTCTCTGAGATGGTCAGCCCCAGCGTTGTGGTCATCACCACCGAGCAGGTGGTCTACTCCCAGTGGTCCTGGTACGGCCAGAACCAGGTGGAGAGCGGCGCAGGCAGCGGTGTCGTGATCAGCTCCGACGGCTATATCCTGACCTGTGCGCACGTTGTGTCCGGCGCATCCAACATCACCGTGACCATCGGCGATACCGATTACCCCGCCACCGTGGTGGGCGAGGATGACACCAGCGACGTGGCTGTCCTCAAGATCGATGCCACTGACCTGACCCCCGCCACCGTTGGCAACAGCGACAGCCTTGCCGTGGGCGAGAGCGTGCTGGCCGTGGGCAACCCGCTGGGTGAGCTGGGCGGCACCGTGACCAGCGGCATCGTCAGCGCCCTGAACCGCAGCGTGACCATCCAGGGCACCAGCTCCACCAACACCATGTCCCTGATCCAGATGGATGCCTCTGTCAGCCCCGGCAACTCCGGCGGCGGCCTGTTCAACATGAACGGCGAGCTCATCGGTCTGGTCAACGCAAAGTCCTCCTCCAGCGATGCGGAGGGTCTGGGCTTTGCCATCCCCATCAACGATGCCATCAAGGTGGCACAGGATCTGCTGGAGAACGGCTATGTCTCCGGCCGCCCCTACATGGGCATCACCTATCTGGCTGTGACCGATGCCCAGACCGCAGCACAGCTCAACGTCAATGCCTACGGCGTTTACGTTGTGGATGTTGTGCAGGGCGGCCCCGCCGACAAGGCCGGTCTGAAGACCGGTGACCGCATCGTAAGCATCGATGGCACCGAGATCGCCCAGAAGGACGACCTTGGCACCCTGATCCAGCAGCATGCCGCCGGTGATACCCTTTCCATCACCGTGGCCCGGGAAGGCCAGATGCAGACCGTCAGCCTGACTCTGGGCGAGAAGAACGCCCAGACCCAGCAGGCACAGAAAAACTCCTGATCCTCCCAAATCTTTTTCCTGATCCATAAATCAAAAATCCCCTGGCCGGCGTGAACTGGTCAGGGGATTTTCAATTGCAGGTTGTCAAGCAACGGCAGACCGTATTTTTATACCTGCCCGAACACGGTGGCGCTCAGGGGCAGGAGGACGGTCTGGCCGGTGCAGATGCGGCTGCTGCCCCGCCACAGGCTGGAGGAGATGCCGTCGCTCAGCAGCTTCCAGCTGCCGCCGGGCAGGGTGACGACCTGCGCCGTCTCGGTGGGGTTATAGTAGACGCACAGGGCGCTCCACGCTGCGCCGTCGCCCCACTGGGCGGGGAGCCGCCAGCCCACAAGAGGCTGTTCCAGCGGGAAGAACTCGATGGCGGCAGGGCCGGCCTTGTCCAGCGCGCCCAGCCGGGGGAACGCCGCCCGCAGACCAATGAGCCCGCGGTAGTAATCCACAAGGCTGTGGAACTGTTCGGCCCGGTGCCAGTCCAGCCGGTTGAGGGCCGGGCTGGAGTGGTAGCTGTTGCCCTGCCCCTTCTTGGTGCGGGCAAACTCCTCGCCCGCCTGCCAGAAAGGCAGGCCCATGCTGGTCAGGTAGATGCCCGCCGCCAGCCGGTTCTGGGCCAGGGCGGTCTTGTCCACAGCGGCAAACTCCGGGCGGGCGTAGCGCACCATCAGGAGCTTATCCCACAGGGTAAAGTTGTCGTGGGCCGAGACATAGCTGATAATCTGCCCCGGGGCGTGGGGCGGCAGCTTTTCACTGCGGCACCACGCCGCCACCGAAGCACCAATATCCCAGAAACTTCCCGGCCTGCCCTCCACATAGCCCGGCTCCCGGGCATCGAAACAGCCGCCCTTGATGGCATCCCGGGTGTTGTCGCAAAAGATGCCGATGCGCTCGTTCAGCATGTTCAGGTTGTTCTTGTTGGCCTCGTACCGGTGCAGGGCGCTGCAGCCGCCCTGCCACGGCTCACCGTACATCAGGATATCCCGCCCGCCGGGCAGCTTGTCCAGTTCAGCCCGGAGGAGGTTCATGGTCTCCACGTCATACAGGCCCATCAGATCAAACCGAAAGCCGTCGATGTGATATTCTCGCGCCCAATAGAGCACCGAATCAATGAGATAGCGCCGGGCCATGGGCCGCTCGGAGGCGAACTCGTTGCCGCAGCCGCTGCCGTTGGAGAGGGAACCGTCGTCGTTCTGGCGGAAGTAGTAGAGGGGCACCGCCCGGTTCAGCACATTGTCGGAACGATACATGTGGTTATACACCACGTCCATTACAACGCCGATGCCCGCCGCATGGAGGGCCGCGATCATCTGCTTGCACTCCCGCACCCGCACCTCACCCCGGGTGGGGTCGGTGGAGTAGCTGCCCTCGGGCACATTGAAGTTGGTGGGGTCGTAGCCCCAGTTATACTGCCGGGTCAGGGGGCGGCTCTCGTCCACGCTGCCAAAATCGAAGATGGGCATGAGCTGGACATAGCTCACCCCCAGCCGCTTGAGGTAATTCAGGCAGGTAGGGTGGATGCCGTCGTTGCTCAGGGTCGTCCCCTGCTGGGTAAAGGCCAGGAATTTGCCCCGCCAGGCCGTGTGCACGCCGCTGGCCGGGTCCTGCGAGAAATCCCGGACGCTGACCTCCCAAACGCTGCGGCGGGCCGGCGGGATCACCGGCCGCACATCCCGCTCCCAGCCCTGCGGGTCCACCCGGGCCGGGTCAAAGATCATGCTGCGCACCCCGTTCACCCCTGCCGAGCGGGCGTAGGGGTCCGCTGCATTGCAGGTGCCAAACGGGGTGGTAAGGGTGAAATCGTAGTATTTTCCGTGCTGGTCGCCGGGCAGATAGATGCTCCACACGCCCTTGTCCTGTTGCTGCAGGGGCAGGGTGCCCACACAGGCCCCGCCGGTGCCCCGGCGGTACAGGTTCACTGCTGCCTGTTTTGCCGTGGGAGCCCACAGGCGCAGGTGTGTCCCGGCGGGGGTATATTCCACCCCCAGCGGGCCGTAGTATTCCGTCTGGCGGGCAAAGGCTTCGCTCTCAAACAGCGTCTTCCATTCAGCAGGTGTTCTTGGCTCCATGGCAATCCATCCTTTCGTTTGACAATAGTGTAACGAACTTTGTCCTTTATTTCAACCCTTTCCTTGCAAAACGTACCAGACTCCACTATACTGAAAGAAAAAACACTGCACGGAGGGAAGTTTTATGGCATACACCGATGATTGGGAAAGTCTGATGAACGGCGTGTTCGGCCCGGGGGGCAGATTCAAGGCCGCCCCCGGCACTTCTGCACCCAAAACAGGCGGCAGCGCCGCCCTGCCTGACCTGAACGCGGCGCTTCTGGAACAGCAGAAACGGCTGGACGAGCTGTTGAAGCAGCAGAACGCCCAGCTCAAAACCCAGAGCGATGCCACCGCCGCCGCGCTGGAAAGCAGCCGCCAGATGCTGCGGGACATGGAGGACGAAGGCCTGCTGGCCAGGGGCACCACCGATGTGAAGCCGGAGCACCTGGGCAGCTTTGAAGGCCTTGCCGCCGAGGTCAGGCAGACGGTGCTGGGGCAGGATGCTTTTGTGGACAGCGTGGTGCGGGCCATGCGCCGCCCCTTTGTGCTGGGCACCGAAGCCCCCGCCGCCCGCAACGTCATCCTGCTCACAGGCGGGGCAGGCACAGGCCGGCATTTCGCGCTGGAAGAGACTGCCCGCTGCATGGCGGCCCGGGGTCTTTTGCAGAGCGACAGGATCGCCACGCTGGATCTGGCCCTTTACCCCAATTCCGGAGCCGAGAAGCTCTTCCTGCAGGACCTCTACGCTGCCCTGCACGCACCCGGGGAGATCCTTGCCTTTGAGCACTATGAGAGCTGCTATCCCGGCTTTCTGAAGACCCTGTCCGATCTGGCCGTCAAGGGCAGCGCCCCCCTGTCCAGCCGGTATCTCGTAAACAAGGAGGGCATCCTTGTGGATGCAGGCACGGCGCTGGCCCCGGGAGCCGTCAGCCGCATCGACCCCTGCGGCAAATACCTCATCTTCTACTCCCACAAGGGCCGGGAGGCACTGGCCGATAAATTCGGCGCGGCGCTGGTGTCGGCGCTGGGGGATGTCTGCGAAACGGCCTCCTACACCCGGGAGGACCTGGCCGCCCTTGCCGCGCAGCAGCTCAACGCGCTGGCCCAGAAGATCCGCACCCGGCTGGGGCTGACCCTTTCCGCCGGGGCCGACGTGCGAGACTATGTCGCGGCCCAGTGCACTGCACAGAAGGGTGCCGCCGGGCTGGCCGAATGCTGTGACCGCATCTTCCGTGCCCTGAGCGAATACTGCCTGCAGACCGATGAAACCCTTACCGGCACGGCGGCCCTGACCGCCCGTCCGGAAGGGCTGCTGTTCCGGCTGAACGATGGCCCGGAGGAACCGCTCTTTGACCTGCTGCCTGCCGCCTACACCGGCGCACTGGATGCCATCCGGGCCGAGATCAACGAACTGGTGGGCCTTGCTCCCGTGAAAGAGTATGTGTTCGGTCTGGCCGACAACCTGCAGGTGCAGCAGCGCCGGGCCGCTGCCGGGCTGAAAACGGCCAGCCTGTCCATGCACATGATCTTCACCGGAAACCCCGGCACCGGCAAGACCACCATTGCCCGGCTGGTGGCGAAATACCTGAAAGCCATCGGTGCCCTCAAGGGCGGGCAGCTGGTGGAGGTGACCCGTGCCGACCTGGTAGGCCGCTACACCGGCCACACCGCTCCCCTGACCAACAGCGTCATCGAGAGCGCTCTGGGCGGTGTGCTCTTCATTGACGAAGCATACAGCCTCTACCGCGGCGAGCAGGACAGCTTCGGGCTGGAAGCCATCGACACGCTGGTGAAGGGGATGGAGGATCACCGGGACGAGCTTGTGGTCATTCTGGCGGGTTACACCAAGGAGATGGAGACCTTCCTCACCGCCAACAGCGGCCTTGCCAGCCGTTTCCCCAACAAGATCGAGTTTCCGGACTACACCGCTGAGGAGCTGCTGCAGATCACCCACGTTCAGGCAAAGAACAAGGGGTATCGTCTGGCCGAAAGCTGCACCGAACCCCTGCTGGGCTATTATGCCCGCTGGCAGGCAGCCGATGCCCGCACTGCCGGCAATGGCCGCCTTGCCCGCAACACACTGGAAAAGGCCATCTTCCACCAGAGCCGCCGCCTTGTCGCCGAGCCCGCCGCCGCGCTGGATCTGATCCTGCCCAGTGATCTGGAATTGAAGGAACCGGAAGAATAAAACGGAGAAAGGAGTTTCTGATGAATACCAAAAACCTGCACCAGATTTTCGCAAACTATATTGACCGTTTTGAAGAGCTGAATGACCCGGAGCACAATGAAACATTCAAATGGTGGGCAGCAAAACAATTCCGGAAGCAAATGGATGCTGCCTTCAAACAGTCTGGACATAATTTTGCAGTAGCCTTAGATCATATCAAGGGTCACAAAAAAGAGGAACGTGTTGTAGAAACAATCATTGATGGGAAGATGCAGCCTTTTGGCGGATTGGTAAAAATTTCCCAGAAGAACGAAGAAGCAGCTAATTCTGTCAAGCGGCTGTTTCAGGATTTGTTCAAGGATGACTGCGGTGATTTGGAAAAGCGAGAAGAAAAAATCGCAGCATTTCTTGAGGACAGTGAAAAACTACGGCTGAAATATTTTCCGAACTATTACAGCTATAAACAGACGGCTCGTTCCGTTGCCGGATATCTGTTTCTCTATGAACCGGATAAATACTATATGTACAAAGCAAATGAGGCAAAGCTTTTTGCGGATTGCGTGGAGTACTATGGCGATTGGGGCACTGGCGACCAAATTAAACTGAAAGAATATTACCGGATGTGCGATGAACTTGTTGCAGAGATTAAGAACTGCAAAGAATTGATGTCCACGGATAAGAGCCGTTTTGATGGTCATTTCCAGTATATTCGTGATGATCTTGCTAATGATGAAGCAAAACACATACTTGCATATGATATCATCTATTGCACATCTGTGTATAACTTGTACAAAGGACTCACATTCAAAAATATCACATTCAAAGAGAAAAAACTATATCAGGAGCGTTTGAACAAGGCACTGGCACTGCAAGAAGAATATCAGAAAGCGGAAGAAGAGTATACTCTGCTGGATCAGGCAGTACAGCACTATGACGCAGTCTTTGTGCCCGGTACTGCTGTGGCAAATCTCAAGTATGGCCCTGGCAGAATCGTTGCCCGGAGGGATGCGGTTCTTGATGTTCAGTTTGAATCGCAACCGGATTTAATCAAATATGACTTCTGGCAAACTGTTACTGGGCATTATCTTAAATTTGAAGATTCGCTGGACAAAGAAACTGCTCAGCAATATGAGGATATTTTCCGCCGACATGACGGTATCAGCAGTGGACTGGTACGCCTTCAGAAAGAGCTTGAAGGATATCAGGACGTACTGGAATAATTAAAAGCAAGCTATACACAATAAAAGGTGCTGCCCCGTCAGATCAACCTGCGGGGCAGCACCTTTTTGTGTGTATGATTTTTTACTGATTTGCCTTTGCAATTCTGCTGCTCAGGTCAAACAGCCCCTGCCGCACTTCGGGCGGGGCAACCACTTCTATCTTGCCGCCAAAGCCGCAGACCCAGCCATAGAACTGGTCACTGACGCAGATGGGGACATCAAAATGGAAGCAGCCATTCTCCTCGGGTAAAAACATGGGCGTTGCGCCAAAGCGCTCCCGCATGGCACCTTGCAGATCAGCGGTGCACCGGAGGGTAACACGATGCTCCGGCCCGCCGTACATTCCAAAGTGCTTGCGCAGATAGGCAGGCAGGTCAAGATCCGCAAACTGTTCCTGACCCCGCCGGGGCGCATCCAGCACCCGGACCCCGCTCATCTTGTCCACCCGGTAATGGCGGATGCCCTTTTCATCGGCAAAGGCAATGAGGTAGTAGCACCCGTTCTCCCAGGCCAGCTGCCACGGGCTGACGATCCTTTTCTCTTTCTCGCGGCTGTCGGCTTTTCTGTAGAGGAACTCCACCATTTTACCGTTGTTGATGGCCTCGTGCAGGGCATCGATGCTGTACAGCAGGCTCTTGCTGTCGGTCTTGGGGCGGCCCTCCACATAGACCTGACGCTGCAGCTGGCTGCCCTCGTAGTTGGAGCAGAGCTTTTCCAGCTTGTGGATCAGCCGCCTGCTCGTGGTGCCGGATACCACCCGGCTTGCCTGCACGGCATCCACCAGCAGCTTGAGCTCCGCCAGATCAAAGGTGCGGCTGGCAAGGAAATACCCGCCGCCCCGGCCCCGGCGCAGCTTGATGTCATAGCCCAGCGCACCCAGTGCCTCAATATCGCTGTACACGCTCTTGCGCTCACAGCGGATGCCCTGCGCCTCCAGCAGCTCCACCAGCTGCGGCACGTTCAGCAGGTGGTTTTCATCGGTCTGCTGCTCAAAAATGCGCAATAGCGCCAGCAGCTTGGATTTCTGGCCTTCCTGTTTGGGCATTCGGTACACCTCATTTTTTCGTGTTGTGCCAAACCTCTCAGTCTCGCTTCCAGCTCTCTCCTAGCAAGGGAGCCAGAAAAAAACAGCAGTGCTGTGTGCTGAAAAGGTTACGGCGCTTTCTTATCAAACGCCGCGCGGCGCTGGGTGGACAGGCGGAACATCTCCTCCAGCTTTTCCCGGTCATCGGCCACAAGGGCGTTGCGCATCTCGTTCAGCGCCCCGCTGAACTGGTCGATCTCGGAGATGAGATTTTCCTTGTTCCAGAGGAACAGCTCCGCCCACATCTTATCGTTGATGCGTGCAATGCGGGTCAGGTCCCGGAAGGAATCTCCGGTGTACTCGCACAGCGAGGTATTGTCGTTGGCGCACATCAGGCTGACAGCGATGGCATGGCAGAGCTGGCTGACATAGCCGATCATCCTGTCATGCTCCTGCACGGTCAGGGTGCAGATATGCTTGAAGCCCAGCACCTCGGCCAGCTCCCTGGCCCACTGAATGGCCTCCGGGGTGTTCTTTTCCGTGGGGGTCACAATGAAGTTGGCCGGGGCAAAATTCACCTCGGCGGCGTGCTCCACGCTGGAGGTCTCACGGCCCGCCATGGGGTGGCTGGCAATGAACTCCACGCCCGGCCTGCACATGGCCTGAATGGGCTCCACCAGACCGGTCTTTACGCCCGACACATCGGTAAAGATGCAGCCCTCCTTCAGCAGGTGGCCGTAGGTCCGGAACCACTCGATCAGGGCCGTGGGGTACAAACCGAAGATGATGTGATCGGCCTGACGCACCAGATCCTCAAAATCGTGGGTCTTGCCGCTGGCGATATAGCCGTGGTCGAGGGCATACTGCAGATGGCCCTCGCTGCGGTTGATGCCGTCCACATGGAACCCGGCTTTGGAGAGTTCCAGCGCATATTTGCCGCCCAGCAGGCCGAGGCCCACCACGAGATAACGTTTCGTTTTATCCAACATCTTCTACCTCCGCGCCCAATGGCTTGATGGCTGTAAAGAAATTCGGCCAGCTCTTCGTGATGGCCTCGGCGCCGTCGATGGGCAGCTGCAGCCCCGCCGCCAGTGCCAGCACCGACAGGCTCATGACGACCCGGTGGTCGTTGTGGCCGGAGAGGACGCCGTCCGGCGCATGGAGCGCCCCGGCACAGCCCTCGATGGTGATGGTGCCGCCCGCACTGGACAGCACCCCGCCGCATTTGCGCAGCTCTGTTTCCATGGCCTCGATGCGGTCGCTCTCCTTGATGCGGAGGCGCTCCGCGTTCCGGATGACCGTCTGCCCCTCGCAGAACAGGCCCAGCACCATCAGCACCGGGCCGAGGTCGGGGCAGTCGGCCAGGTCGATGTCCGTGCCGTGGAGCGGCGCTTTCCGGAAGACGATGCCCTGTTCGGTGCGGGAGAAGTCGGCCCCGCACCGGCGCAGGATGTCCAGAATGGCCGCGTCGCCCTGCAGGGTCTCGGCGGCCAGCCCGGTAAGGGTGATGCCGCCCTTGACAGCCCCCAGCACGGCGAGGAACGCTGCCTGGCTGTAATCGCCCTCCACGATGTAATCGCGGGGGTGGTACTGCTGCCCGCCCGGGATGCAGAGGGTGGTGTCGTCCAGCCAATGGCTGGTGACGCCGAATGCCGCCTGCGCGGCCCGGGTCATCTCAATGTAGCTGCGGCTCTCCACCGGCGGGATGAGGTGCA
>OOAH01002679.1_pt1 | contig 11706 bp, 10 predicted proteins | sample 1671801 | NCBI WGS metagenome assembly OOAH01 (sample SAMN06348194, study PRJEB24527) | human gut metagenome | biome: human gut; feature: ankylosing spondylitis patient; material: feces | host: Homo sapiens | place: China | collected 2015-10 | reverse complement strand
TAAAGTTATAAAAAAAATATTCAAAAATAATACAGAGATTTTAATTGCTAAAAGATTACCATATTGGGCTGAAATAACAGGACTTAAGTATAATGAAGTAAAAATAAGAGATGCAATTACTAGATATGGAAGTTGTATGCCAAATAAAAGAAATTTATATTTTTCGTCAAGACTTATAATGTTGCCAATGGATAAAGTTGATGCAATTATAGTTCATGAGTTATGTCATATAAAATATAAATATCATAATAATGATTTCTATAATTTAGCTGAAAAATATATATCAAATTATATAGAAATCGATAAATGGCTAAAGAAAAATGGTGATAATATATTATTTTAAAAAATAAAGAGAAGCAAAGTAATGCTTCTCTTGTTTGTTTATGAAATTACCGAATAAAGTGCATTTTTATTGTTTTAGCCATGTATTTATCAGGACAATTTAAAACAATAAGATTTTTTCTTTCAATTGCTTTAATATGTAAAGAATGAGCTAATGCAAAAATTTCAGTTCTATAATGGTTAGACCAATCTCTTTCAGCAGAACAAAACTTAAATGTAACAATATTTTTTGTAGCTTTAATTTTAAGTTTTTTCTTATTTTTCATGTTAAGAAATTTAGAAAAAATTTTTACGTTCATCATTTTTTTCTCCTTTGTGAGTTGTCTTTCATAGACAAAAAACAAGGTACATTGTACCAACAAACAATGTAATATTATACTATATTTTACATAAAAATGCAATACATTGTTTAAAAATAATTGTAACACTACAATAAATTCTGAAGATAATAAAAAACTCAAGTACATCTTACGAGCTACTTGAGTTTTTTATGGTGCAGATGGCCGGAATCGAACCGGCACGGTTTATTCAACCGCAGGATTTTAAGTCCTGTGCGTCTGCCAGTTCCGCCACATCTGCATAAATGTAAACTGGCTTATGTCTTACGACAATGATTATTATAAGACAATTGTGAATATTTGTCAATAGAAAAAACAAAAAAACTAAAAAAAATTTTAAAAATGAAAAATAAGGATTATACATTGCAAAAAAAGAATACAAATGATAAAATAAAAATATATAAATATAAAATTAGGAGGAATAAAAATGGGATTAATAAAAGCAGCAGTAAGTGCAATAGGAAGTACTTTACATGATCAATGGAAAGAAGCAATCAGATGTGAAGAAATGGGAAATGATATACTAATGATGAAAAAAACAACTAAAAATGGAGTTATATCAAATGGAAGTACAATAATAGTAGGACAAGGTCAATGTGCTATTATATATGATAATGGAAAAGTAATAGATGCAACAGCAGAAGAAGGATATTATAAATTTGATACATCATCTACACCATCAATGTTTGAGGGTGAATTTAAAGGAATGTTTAAAGAAATGTGGGAAAGATTCACATATAATGGAGCTTCAAGTAAGCAACAAGCAGTATTCTTCTTTAATATAAAAGAAATTATAAATAATAAATTTGGAACACCAACACCAGTTATGTATGATGATTGGTCACATGCAATTCCAAATCAAATGACAGGAGAGCTTTTACCATTAGCAGTTAATATAAAATGTTTTGGAAACTATACATTTAAATTAACAAATCCAGCTACATTTATGAGTGAAATTGCAGGAATGAGTGAAGTATATAAAAAAGATCAATTATTAGAACAAATGAGAAGTGAAGTAATGGACTCATTTGAAAAAGTATTAAATGAATTAGGATATGTTAATAAAATTCCTGTACGTGCATTACCAAGTCAAAAAGCTAAAATAAAAGAAATTATGGCTCAAGATAATTTTGATAATAGAATTAAAGGAAGAGGAATTTCAATAGAAGGATTTAACATAGAATCAGTAACATTAGATGATGCATCACAAGAAAAAATTAATAATTATGAATTAAGTTCAAATGCATATATGCAACAAGGAACAATGGTTGGTGCATATGCTCAATCAATGAAAGATGCAGCTAATAATGCAAATGGCGCAACAACAGGATTTATGGGAATTGGAATGGCTAATATGGCATCAGGAGGTGTAATGGGAGGTGCTACTACAGCTCCTTGGCAAAATACAAGTAATTCATCAGTAAACAATAATAGTTCAACATCAGATATGTGGGAATGTCCAAATTGCAAGAAACAAGTAAAAGGAAATTTCTGCCCAGACTGTGGACAAAAAAAGCCTGAAAAAGTTTTTTGCTCTAATTGTGGTAAAAAAGTAGAAAATGGTGCAAAGTTTTGCCCAAATTGTGGAAATAAGTTAAACTAAAGGAGAAAAACAAATGAAGATTACAATAGATAACAAATGTCCAAGTTGTGGTGCAAATGTAAAATTTAATCCAACAACACAAAAATGGGATTGTGAATATTGTGGTAATTCATATGAAATAGGGGAGTTTGAAAAGCAACAAGAAAAAGAAACAAAGGAAAATTTAGATTTTGAAATAGATGAATATACATGCCCTAATTGTGGTGCAACAGTTGTTACAGATGCTAATACTGTTGCAACACATTGTGTATATTGTGGAAATACTACAATTATGAAAAATAGACTTCAAGGTGAGTTTAAGCCAGATAAATTAATTCCATTTAAAACAACAAAAGAAGAAGCAATAGAAGAATTTAAAAAGAATGTAAAGAAAAAATGGTTTGCACCATCTGACTTTCATGATGAAAAAAACATAGAAAAAATAACAGGTGTATATATACCATTTTGGCTTTATGATAGTCAAATGAATGGAAATATACAATCTAGGGCAACTCAAATAAGAAGATGGAGTTCTGGAAATTATGATTATACAGAAACATCAACATTTAGATGTACAAGAAGTGGAGAATTAGAGATAGAAGATTTACCAGTAGACAGTTCAACTAAATTCAAAGATGAAATAATGGACTCAATAGAACCATATAATTATAGTGAATTTAAACCATTTAATAGATCATATTTATCTGGTTTTTTAGCAGAAAAATATGATTTAAATAAAGATGAAGTATATGATAGGGCAAAAAATAGAATGGAAAATACAATGGTAGATGAATTAAAATCTACAATAAGAGGGTATAATTCAGTAACTGTTGATAATAGTGATGTAAATATTAATAGTGGAGAAGTTGAATATGCATTATTACCAGTATGGATGTTAAATATAAAATTTAAAGAAAAAATGTATACATTTGCAATGAATGGACAGACAAAAAAAGTTGTAGGAACAGTGCCAATGGATAGTGGAAAAGTTATAAAAAAAGGTATACTATTTTTTGGAATTAGTTTTATTTTATTTTTTATATTTAATTTAATGAGGGGAATGATGTAAATGAGAAAAAAATTTAAATTTTTGACAGTATGCATAATTTTTATAATTATACTTGGATTTGGAAAAGCCTATAATGTATATGGATATACAAAAAAAACAAATGTGTTGGAAGATAATTCACAAACTTCATATGCAAAAGATAAAACACCAAGTGCTGATAATACATTAAAGATATATGATTATGCAAAATTAATACCAGATGACAAAGAAAAAGAAATTTATAATATGATTAAGAAATTTATTTCAAAGTATAATATGGATATGGCTATTGTTACAATAAATGAAAATCCAAAAAGTAGTTCAATGGGTTACGCAGATGATTTTTATGATTATAATGATTTTGGTGTTGGGGTAAATAAAAATGGTTTATTGTTTTTAATTGACATGGATAATAGAAAGATGTGGATTTCAACAACTGGAAAAGCAATAGAAATATATAATGATAAAAGAATTGATGCTATTTTAGATTATACATATGATAAAATTTCTAAAAAGGATTATTCTGGATGTGCAGAACAATTTATAAAATATGCAACATACTTTGCTAAAAAGGGAAGAAATGGCGGAGATACAATAATATCTACATCAAAGATGATAAAAAGTTCTTTGATATGTAGTTCAATAGCAACAGCAATCTTTATAATTATCGGAGTGTGTTCACATAGAAAACCACAAAAAAACAGAGAGGCTAGTAAGTATATTTCTAAACCATTAAAATTGACAGAACAAACAGATCAGTTTTTAGACAAACATGTTTCACAAACAAGAAGAGTAGAAAGTAGTTCATCTAGTGGAGAAAGTAGTGGAAGCTCAACACATTCTGGAAGTAGTGGAACATCTCATGGTGGAGGCGGAAGAAGTTTCTAATATAAAAAAGTGATTTTATAAAATAAAATCACTTTTTTAGTTTACATTTTCAAAAAATAATGATATAATATGCAAAGATTATAAAGAAAATCCATAGAAAAAGCAAAGTAGATATATTGTAAAATATTACAGAGAGAATGGTAAAGATGAGAACCATTTATATTAAATATATTGAAATTTCACTTTTGAGGTCTTTTTTTCAAAGCAAAAAGCAAGTAGAAAGAAGCGGTAGAACCGTTAAAACTATAAAGAGGTTAATTAGGCGAGCTTATAGAGAGATATTATGCATAAGTAAGCCATTAATAAAATTAGGTGGTACCACGAAAGAGCCAATCGTCCTAAAAAATAGGAAGATTGGCTCTATTTACGTTTTGTATAAAAAGGAGGAAATAAAAATGCAAAGCAAAATTGACGAAATTAAAAAATTAGCAGAAGAAAAAATATCAAAAATAAAAAATTCACAAGATTTACAAGAATTAAAAGTACAATTCTTAGGAAAGAAAAGTGAATTATCAAATTTATTAAAAGGATTAGGAGCATTAACAGCAGAAGAAAGACCCAAAGTAGGAGCATTAGTAAATGAAGCAAGAAAAGAAATAGAAGAAAAACTATCAATTGCTGAAGAACAAATAAAATCAAAAATGTTAGAAGAAAAAATAGAAAAAGAAACAATAGATATAACATTACCAGCAACAAAAATTCAAAGAGGAAGTAAACATCCAGTAAATAGAGTAATAGAAGAAATAGAAGATTTATTTGTATCAATGGGATATGATGTAATTTCAGGACCAGAATTAGAAACAGATGAATTCTGTTTTGAGAGATTAAATTTACCAAAAGGACATCCCGCAAGAGATATGCAAGACAGTTTTTATATAACAAATGAATATTTATTAAGAACACAAACATCAGCTGTTCAAGCAAGAACAATGCTAGCAAATACAGAAAAAACACCAATAAGAATGATTTGTGCTGGAAAAACATATCGTAGAGAAGATGATGCGACACATTCACATCAATTTGGGCAAGTAGAAGGACTTGTAATAGATAAAAAAGAAAGACATGTATCACTTGCAGACTTAAAAGGAACACTTGAAATATTTGTAAAGAAATTAATAGGAAAAAATTGTGAATTAAGATTTAGACCAAGTTATTTTCCATTTACAGAACCATCTTATGAAGTAGATGTAAGTTGTTTCAAATGTGGTGGAAAAGGATGTAGTTTATGTAAGCAAACAGGCTGGATAGAAGTTTTAGGAGCTGGAATAGTACATCCAAATGTATTAAAAATGAATGGATATGATCCAGAAGAATATGGTGGATTTGCATTTGGAACAGGACTTGAAAGGTTAGCAATGTTTAAATATGGAATACCAGATATGAGATATTTATATGCAAATGATATTAGATTCCTAAGCCAATTTGACAGAAAGGACGAAGAATAATTCGTAGATAAATAGAGATATAAAAGAACTTTTGTATTATGTGTGCTTTTGAAAAAAGCAAGAAAGGAATTGAATAAAAATGAAACTAAGTACAAACTTTTTAAAAGACTATATAGATATAGATGTAGATGTAAAACAATTAGCAGAAGATATGACGAGAGTTGGAAATGAATATGATTCAGCAAGTAACTTAATAAATGCAACAAAATTGGTTATAGGACAAATTACAGAATGTGAGCCACATCCAGACTCAGACCATTTACATTTATGCAAAGTAAATATTGGAACAGAAGTATTAGATATAGTATGTGGTGCTCCAAATGCAAGAACAGGATTAAAAGTAATAGTAGCTTTAGATGGTGCAGTATTACCAGAAAAAACAATAAAAAAAGGAATGATAAGAGGTCAAGAATCAAATGGAATGTTATGTTCAATAGCAGAATTAGGACTTGAACATAAATTTTTAAAACCAGAGGATTCAGAAGGAATAGCAGAATTAGGAGAAGATGCAGAAATTGGTGGAGATCCAATAAAATATCTTCAAATGGATGATGGTGTAATAGATTTTGAATTAACAGCAAATAGAGGGGATTTATTAAGCATTTTAGGAATGGCCTATGAAGTAGGAGCAATTTATGATAAAAAAGTAAAAGATGTTGATTTAAAACACAAAGAATCAGGGGAAGATATAAACAAAACATTAAAAACAGAAGTAAAAACAGCAAATTGTTCAAAATTATTAGTAAAGAAAGTAGAAAATGTAAAAATAGAAGAAAGCCCAATATTCATAAAAAATAGATTAATTGCATCTGGAATAAGGCCAATAAACAATGTTGTAGATATTAGTAATTATGTAATGTTAGAATTAGGTCAACCATTACATTTCTATGATGCTGATAAATTAGGAAATAAACTAGTAGTAAGAATGGCAGAAGATGGAGAAAAATTAACAACATTAGATAATGTTGAAAGAACATTAACAAGTGAAGATATAGTAATTGCAGATGCTACACATGGTGTTGGTCTTGCAGGAGTTATGGGAGGACTTGAAACAGAAGTAGAACCAGATACAAAAAATATCATAATAGAATCAGCAATTTTTGATTCAGTAAAAGTAAGAAAAACGTCAAAGAAAATAGTAAGAAGTGAAGCAAGCAACAGATTTGAAAAAGGATTAGATCCAGAAAGAACAACAATGGCAATTGAACGAGCTTGTAAACTATTAGAAGAATATGCTGGAGGAACAGTTGTAACAGGAACTGTAGAATATGACAAAACAAATAATAAAGAAAAAGAAATTGAAATAACATTTAAAAATATAAATGATGTGTTAGGAACAGTTATACCTAATGAAGAAATATTAAATGTATTTAGAAAATTAGGATTTTCTTACAAAGTAAATGGAGAAACAATTAAAGTAACAGTTCCAACAAGAAGATTAGATATATCAATAAAAGAAGATTTAATTGAAGAAGTAAGCCGTATATATGGAGTTGACAATATAGAAGGAAAATTGCCAATTGTTCCAATGAGAAAAGGAAGCTATGATAAAACACAAAGAGAAATTAGAAATAAAATGATAGCATTAGGATTAAAAGAAACATTAACATATGTTTTAATAAATGATAAAGAAGTAAATGGATATACATTAGATAAATTTGAACCATTAAAATTATTAGATCCAATAACAGAAGATAGAAATACATTAAGATATAGTATGATACCATCATTGTATAAAGTATATGAGTATAACAAAGCAAGGGAACAAAAAGATATATCAATATTTGAGATTGGAAAAGGATTCTATAAAAAAGGCGAAGTATATGGAGAAGATACAAAATTATGTGTATTAATGTCTGGAAAATACTCAACAGGATTAAACAATAATAAAACTGTAGATTTTTATGTAATAAAAGGAATTGCAGAAGAAGTACTTGATTACCTTGGATATTCAGGAAGATATAGTTTTATGAAACAAGAGATGCCAAAAGAAATGCATCCAGGTCAAAGTGCAATGATAAATGTAAATGGTTCAAATATAGGTATGATAGGAAAAATACATCCAAGTGTAACCAAAGATGATGTATATGTTCTTGAAATCAATTTAGATGAATTGTTTACAAAAAAAGTAGGAAAGATGAAATATAAAGAATTTTCAAAATTTCCAAGTATTAATAAAGATATAGCACTTGTAGTTGATAAAAAATCAGTATCAAAAGATATTGAAAAAGTAATTAAATCAGCAGGAGGAAGCCTACTTACAAATATTGAAGTATTTGATGTTTATACTGGTGTTGGAGTTGGAATTGACAAAAAATCAATAGCATATTCTTTAACATTTTCAGATATGAAGAAAACATTAACAGATGAAGAAATTAATGGATTAATGGACAAAATAATTGATGCAGTATCTAAAAAATGTGGTGCAGAACTTAGAAAATAATATAAATTGGGCATGAACAAAGGAAAACTATGTTGCCTTGTTCAAATTCCTTAAATAGAATGGAGGAATAAATGGAAACAATAAAAACATTTATCGAAGGCATAAAAGCAAAAGATATAGCAGATATATTTATATCAATAGCAATTTTGGTGATATTTTTCGTATTAAGCATATGGCTTCCAAGATTATTATTAAAAATTTGGAAGGTAAATGAAAAAGATAAAAAAGTATTAAAAGAAAATGATACATATAAAGGATTAAGAAGTATATTTTTATGTTTTGGAATATATTTAGCATTAATAATATTAGCATTACCAGCAACTGCGATGGCATTTTGCATAAAATTAATAAGGGTTGCAGTTATATTAAGTATTGCTAAAATATTGGTTGGAATGATATCACCAACATCAAAATTAATGAAAAAAGTAAAAGGTAATGAGAAATTACAAGAAAATCAAAAATTAATCCAAACAGGGACAAAACTTTTAAAAGTATTAATTTATATTGTTGCTGGATTTATGATTATATCAGAATTTGGATATGATCTAAATGGTATAATCACAGGTCTTGGTTTAGGAAGTGTTGTAATTGCATTAGCTGCTCAAGAACTAGTAAGTAATTTGTTAAGTGGAATGGCAATTGCCTCAGAAAAACCATTTGAAATAGGTGACTGGGTAACTATTGGAGATATATCTGGTACGATTGTTGATATTAAATTTAGAAGTATAAAAATAAAAACAGTAGAAAATACAACAGTTACAATTCAAAATACAAAAATATTATCAGAAGCAATAATAAATAGTGCAACAATAAATGCAAGAAGAATAGAAATGACTCTAAGATTACCATTAGACACAAGTTCAGAAAAAACAGAAGAATTAATGAAATCAATAAGAAATATTTTAGAAAGTATGCAAGAAATAAATAAAAATACAATTCAAATAAATGTAACAGAAATAGGAGCAGAAGCAATAATAATAAAAGTATTTTTATATACAAGTATTGTTGATTATGATAAATTCTTAACATTTAGTACAAAGCTTAATTTAACAATTATGAAACTTCTTGAAGATAAGAGAATAAAACTAGCTAATCCAAGTGCAGATATTTATTTTTCAAGAAAATAATTTGCATTAATGGAAGGGTTATAAATATGAAAGCAAAAGAATTATCATTAAAAGAAAAAATAGGGCAAATGGTTATGATTGGTATGGATACTAATTACATAACAGATCGAATTAAAAATATGATAATAAATTATAAAATTGGTGGAGTAATTTTATATAGAAAAAATTTTTCTACATATTCAGAGATGTTAAAACTAATTAGAGAATTAAAAGAGTTAAATAAAAATAATCAAATACCATTATTTATAGCAATAGACCAAGAAGGTGGAAGAGTAAATAGAATGCCAAAGGAGTTGAAAAATTTACCTTCTGCCAATGTGATTGCAAATGTTGGGGGAGAAAAATTAGTAAAAGAAGCTTCTGAAATAACAGGAGAGTTATTATACAAATCTGGATTTAATTTGAATTTTGCACCAGTATTAGATTTAAGAAGATATGAAAAACAAAAAGTTATTGGAGATAGAAGTTTTGGCTATGATAAAGAAAAAGTATCTGAGTGTGGTATTGCCGTGATGAAAGCATTACAGAAAAATAATATTGTTTCTGTTGTAAAACATTTTCCAGGCCATGGTGCAACTAAACAAGATTCACATTATTTTTTGCCAGTAATAAATATTCCAATGAAAAAAATTGAAGATGAAGATGTGTACCCATTCTCACAAGCAATACAAAATGGAGCAGATGCAATATTAGTAGGACATTTATTAATTCCTAAAGTGACCGGAATATATCCAGCATCATTGTCAAGAAAATTTATTTGTAAATATATAAGAAAAAAATTTAGATATAATAGATTAATAATTACAGATGATCTAAAAATGAGAGCTATAAAATTGTTTTATGGACCAGATTTAGCTGTAAGAAAAGCGTTTGAAGCGGGAAATGATATTATTGTATTTAGATTTAATAAAGATGAAGAACAACGTGTGTTAAACAATATAGTTCAATTAGTTGAATCTGGAAAAATAAAAGAAAATAGAATTGATAGAAGTGTTAACAGAATTATAGAAATAAAGGAAAAATATGATATTTCTGATAAACAAAATTTTGAAGGTGTTAATGTAGATAAAATTAATGAGAAAATAATAGATATTAGAAAAAAATGTAATATTGAAAACACATAGATATATATTCTATGTGCTTTTTTTCGTATATTTGCAATTTTACATAAAATATGCCATAATAAATAGTAGCATGGCAAACGGCCATAGCTGAAAACAACTGACGAAAGTCACAAAGCCCAATAATAAAGGGCGGAGAGGAAAAACATTATGATTGAATACAAGAAGAAGTCCTATGCACCTGTTAACAGCTAAGCTGTAACCAAGAAGAGAGTTCAAAGAAGTAAAATTCAGAGAGCTCTCTTTTTGGTTTTATTATTTCTCATATCAATTGACAACATGTAAATGTAAGTGTATAATATTATAGCAATTCTGTTTTGGAATTGATATTCAACATTTACAATTAGAAAATTGGAGGAAAACAACTATGGTAGCTGCAGTAGTAATTGGATTAATTGTTTCGGTAATTGATGTATTAGTTTTGTTAATTATTTATTTTTTAGTTAATAATTCAAAAATCAGTAATGAAGAAAAGAGAAGATTTAATAAAAAAATATTTGGGAGTGAAGTTAAAGAAAAAATAAGAAACATTGTAATAATTGTATTTATTAATTTACTAATAGAGTACTTTATTTACAGTTTAGTATTTTTCCAAGGACCAAATTCTTGGAGAAAATATGAATATGAAGGTACAAAAATTTATTATTCTAGTGAAAAAATCGAAATTTCGCCAATGACAACATTTGTTTTTGAAGAAGAAAAAGAGGAAAAACAGTATATTGTTGTTGAATATGAGGAGAAAATAAAATTAACAGATAAAGCACCATTAAAAAAACTGTTTGATTTCTTAAATATAGAAGTGAAAACAGGAAAAGTTGAGTATCATATAACATCCGTATATTAAGGATAAGAAAAAATAAGAAAAGAATTTTTTTAGAATTCTTTTCTTATTTTTTGAATAATATATATAACAGTAAAAAACTTTACATAATCGTTGCAAGATGAAAGAAAATATGATATAATTTTTTTTAATACTTTTTTAAGAAAGGATTAGAATATGATTAATAAATTTTATTTAGATAAAGAAAAAGATATTATTGTTAACTTAAAAAAAACAGATGCCGATGAAATTACATATATATTAGAAACACCAAATCACAATACAGGAAATCTAATAACAAATTTAGCAAAAATTTGTGGACTTCAAATACAAAAAAATAATAGGAAAGATACTTGCAAGTATAAATAGTAACAATGAAGAAGTATATATATTTAGATTAGGTGGAATAAAGATTGCAAATATATATGAAGACAGAATAGAAATAAAAGCAAAGATACCAGCAATAACCAAAACATTTATGTCACAAACAAAAAATTATAATTTGCCAATAGAAAAAACAATCGTAAAAACATATATATTAAAAAAATCAAA
>OOAH01002672.1_pt1 | contig 11736 bp, 14 predicted proteins | sample 1671801 | NCBI WGS metagenome assembly OOAH01 (sample SAMN06348194, study PRJEB24527) | human gut metagenome | biome: human gut; feature: ankylosing spondylitis patient; material: feces | host: Homo sapiens | place: China | collected 2015-10 | reverse complement strand
GTCCATCAGCATATTTGAAGTGTCTTCAAATTTGACGTTTACCAACTTTGTAAAACCTACAACGTCTTTGACCTTAGTCAGACGTGAAGAAGCGGTTTCAACACCTGCACTTGTTATGGTCTTCTTTTGCAGAACGATGTAAGGCGTCAAGCCCATAAGGTAAGTTGAATCGAACTTTGAACCGCCAAGCACTCTTACTTCTTGTTTCTGAGTTCTGAAAAGAACATCGGTGCACGGTTCAACTTCTTTCGTATATACGATTCTGTCTTCACAGGTCAACACATATACACCACCACCACCAAGTAAGTTGACCCTAAGTTCAAGTGCAACGGTGTGCCCTATAAGGTCAACAGGCAACGTTTCAAGACCGATGAACGGCACAAACATATTCAAGTCTGTATCATAGTCAGCCGTGCTTTCTGTGACGTTTGGAATGTCAACAGAACCGAATGAAATCACCTTTGTATCGTTCGCCAAGTTAAACACGTTTGTATCTACTTGGAAATTACCGCACATCAGTTTTGACGTAGAACCTTTTTCAACAGGGAAGAAGAATCTTTTGACCCTGTTCACGTAGTCGCCAAGGTCGTAAGAAATCGGGTCTTCTTTCGTACTTGCAGAGTCACCTGTGTACGTTACAAAACGAGCGGTGGCAAAGTCTTCAAGATTCTGTTCATTCAACACATAAGCGTTGATAAAACCGTACTTCTTTGTCGGTGTTGTCTGAGGGTTCGCCACACCGTCAACAACTATAAACCAATCGTCTGTTTCAGAAGTCCCGACCGTTGGTGTTATTGTACCCGTTGCAGTCAACTTGTCTTCACTTATAGTCATTTGTACTACACGACCACCTGTTAAACTGTTGTAGCCTGTTATGGTACACTTTGCTGCGTCATTAAATTCGTTTCCACTATCAGCCGTTAACGTAATGGTAAGCGGTTCACCAACGAAACAATATGTCGGCTTTTTCACAGGCGTACATCCCGACAAATTATAGTCTATACGCATAGCCTGTTTTGTTTCACCTGTAATAACTATCGGGTGATTAAAGTCAGCATCAGACAGAGTAACAGAAGCGTTTGACGTTGCGGTGTCCGTGTCTGCAACGTCATTGATTACAACGTTAACAGTTACAGGTACGTTCTTATTGCTTCCATCTTTGCCAACGTAAGCACAGGACACGTTCAACATCACCTTTTTTGAAGTAAGGTTCACAGTCACAGAAGAACCGTCCACGGTGTGTGATTCTGTAGCGTCTTTGATGTTGTTCGTCACCGTTGGCTCTGTAGGTGTTGGCGGTTCACTCGCTTTGGTCTTACCGTCCAAGGTAGCAAAGCCACCGTATGAATCAGTCGCAAGTGTGAATGTTGCAACGTTACCCGAAACACTCATATTTTCTGTTGTTCCGTCTGAAAACGGGTCGTCTGGGTCTGCACCGTAAGTTACGGTAGGCGCACCGTCAAAGGTGAATCCATTTTTACAGGTCAACGTTATAACGGTGTTGTTTCCCTGTAATTCTGTTTTGTAGGTCGTGTGAAGAACGTTGTTTGTAACTTTGACAGGGTTCACAGGTTCAACAGGTGAACCGCTTGCGTGAATGGTGAATGTTGCGTCACCTGAGAAAATAGATGTAGCAGTGAATCGCCAAGAGATAAACGTACCATCACTTCTGATTCCTGTCATTTCACCGTTCATTACCTTTTGGTCCTCATCAGCCGAAACTTTTTTAGCTTTTACGTCAAAAGTCTGTGGTGTACCGTTGTAAGTAACAGAAAATTCACCTATTTTCACGTTATCTTCAAAATAGCAACCGTTAACGGCTTTTACCCTCATAGCGACCATCTTCGAACCATCGTTTGTGTATGTTGTCGGGTTATTTTCAACGCCTGTGCACTTGTCAAAATTATATATAATATTGTAAGTACTTGCCATTATCTATTACCTTTAATAGTTATCATAACTATCGAACCATCGTCCGTTAATTCATTCAAAGGGAACGGAATCTTTTCTTTCTGCATTCTTACATCACATACAGGCTTGTAGTCACCATCGTACTTATGTGGTGAATCTGTAGCGTAAATCTCGCCTGTAGCTTCAAGAATCTGCTCTTTGAATGTAGTCAGAGAATCACAGGACAAAGACAAATAAGCCTTGTCACCGTCATATCTTACGGAATCAATAAAGTAATAACGCCCTATTGATTCTACGTAGCACATTGTAAAGCCGTTGACCTTACCACGCACGCAAATAACAGGCGTTAAGAAGTCCATTTCGGAAATCTTGCCTGTGATAGTAACAGGTTCGCCAAGAACCTTGTTTATCTTATTGCGTTGACCATTGTATTTATAAAACAGTACGTTCATAGTTCTGCACTTTTATAGTTACCGAACCGTGCAAATTAACGATTCCTTGAATGATTGCGTTCACGTTCTGAAACGTCTGCTTTGAATTTGAAACAGAACCCTTTGAAAGATTTCGTCCAACCAATATGCAGCCCTGTGTGTCCTTTGGGTAGTTACCTGTATGAATCATAATTCCGGTACGTCCGTTTACTTGCAACAGGAACGGCATTTTGCGACCGAACTTGTTTGAATACTGATACCCGATTCTGTACGTACCGCAATCAATACAAGGGTGATTCACGTTCCTGGGCGGTTCCAAAGTATCGCACAGGTAAGTATCACCATCATATAATTTACCAATAGTGTACTTGTCATTCTGAAAGATTCTTTCTAATACTAACATAGCTAATTAATTTAAAAGTAAAAACGGTGACACACCGTAAGAATGTGCCACCGTCCCAAATTAGGCAACAAAGAACAAGACAAAGTTTTCGTTGGTGTCGTTGAAGTAGCCGGCATCGAACTTATAGTAATTATTGAAGAACTCAGCCTTTGCGTTGTAGTTGGTAGTTACACGCTTGTCAAGGTTGCACACACCGAGCGCGTCACGGTCGAACATCACACCAAGCACACCACCGATGTTGATGTCGTGGTTTCCGCTTGTCTTGATGTTGATTGCAGAAGTGCTGGCAAAACCGTAGTCTTTGCCTGTACCTTGCCAAGAAGCAACGGTTTCAGCGTTTGGCAACAGAACCTGTTCTTTGTTGTAGGTATCGGCATACAAGTAAGCCTGTGCACCCTTTGCAAAGTCAGACAACAGGACGGTATGCAGTGAATCCTTAGGGGTGAAACGTTCTTTACCGCCAACGTTGAAGAGTGTAGAAATAGACTGCAAGCGGTCTGCGTACAAGCCCATCTGATAAGAAGCGAAACGAATAAAATCGCCATCGGTCAAACACTTGTCAGCGGTCAAAGTTGTACCCTTTGCCTTGTTGTAGAGATACAACAGGTTTACACATCTTACAGTTGAAGTTGAACCGTAGTTCACGGTTTTGCCTGCGCCTGTGAATGCTGCTGCGTCTGCAAACAGGGTTTCACCCACCATATTGTTGATAGTACGCATAATAAGTGCGTCTGTCTTGATAGTCATTGATTTCTCAACTGCTGAGTAAATCATAGACAAGAAGCCGTTCAACTGTGCGGCACTGCTGAAAGATTCCTTTACCTGTCGTTCGGTGATAGAAACAGGAACTTCAAAAGTCACCTTTGAGTTGAAGAACTTAGCAGATACAACAGGCTTGTGGAAAATGTCCTGTTTGTACTCTGTGCCGTCTGTAAGATTCCACGTGTCGTTCTCTGTTGCTTTTGGAACGTCTGCGGAAATCTTTTCAAGCACAGAACCAAATTCCCAAGCGTCCATCAGTACAGACGGAATCTTGCCCGCATAAGGGCGGTTAACGAAAATCACCTTACCGATGTGATTTACAAGTGACTTCACGTAGTTATCAACTGCACCTTGGTTGAATACTTCTGTACCAAGGTCAACAACGCCTGTAAGGTCTTCTGCTACGATGTCGGTCTTACCAAGAACCTCACCGCTTACTGAATTAATCAATTCATAAATCTGTTTTACTTCCATTTTAAAATAATTAATTATTCGTAAATACTTAATGTTAAATAACTTACTAAAGTGTTGATGATGTCTTCACGAACGTTCATCAATCGGGCACGGTATTCGTCCAACATAGCCTGTGTTACGTTACCGTTGAAGCCTGTACGTTCAACTGTTTCCGTTTCCGTTTCCGTGCGGTTCTTGGCGTTTGACTTGTCTTCTTTGGAATCGTCCTTGAAGCCATCATCGTTGAACGCCTTATCACTCTTTGTGATTCCGTCAGTGTTGGATTCCTGTACGGTAACGGTCTTGTCGGTCGAAGTACTTTGAAGCACAGGTTTCAGAAAATCGTACTTCTTTGTGAAGACTTCAAACTGATTCTTGAACGTATCTACACACATATCAAGAACCGACCCTGTGAAGTCTTTGCAGTTGGCTTCCGTGAATGAATCAAGAACCGTTCTGTTTCCGAACTTCACCAAAGCAAAGGTATCGGGCTTTGTTTCCCCGAATATCTCAGCATAAATTTCGGGGTAACGTTCTTTAAAGATTACGCTAAAAAGTTGGTTTTCCCCGATGAATAATTCTTTGAATAACATACGCTATAACGAATTAAGTTTCTTCTTTTTCTTCTTTTTCTTCTGTTTCAGAAGTTTCTTCTTTTTCTTCTGTTTCCTCAGTTTCGACCTTTTCGATGTCCTTAGACAACGCCAAGAAGTTTTCGTGTTCCAACTTCCAAGAAGAATTTAAATCTACCTTAATGTCCGTACCGAACATTTCATTTACCTGTCTGATTGCATCACGTCTGCTATTCAGCATATTTTCAACATAAGGCAAAAGAACGTCCACGTTCATTGAAACTTCACCAAGGTTCAAACGCTCACGTTTCATATTATAGTTGGCATTCAAGCCAAGTTCGTTGAGCATTGAAGCCCTGTAATACTGTACGAGTTCAACCAACTGTGTTATGTATTGACTGTTCGACACGTTGGCGGTCTGCATTGATACGCCCTTAAAGAAACTGTTTTCACCGATTACTGAAAAGTCACCGTTGAGAATCTTCTTCAAGAACTCGTCTGCACTCTGCTTGGTCTTATCATCAGAAGCACTTATCAGCATAGTGATACGTGTCAGAATTGAAGCCGTATTCAACGAAATAAGACCATCTGTATAGAGAACCGCAAATTTGCCGATGATAGGCAACAGGCTTTGACCGTTGGTGTCATTCTTCATCAGTACGCAATCAGAACCGATTCTGTACGTCTTGTTCAACTTTAACCAAGGGTTCGCCACGATGTAGTCAACAGGGCGACCGTATGCGTCACAATCACCGCCTGTAGAACCGCCAAGAGCGTACAGGTCGTTACCTACCTTTGCGATAGCACAGTTTCCACTTTCCTGTAACAGGCGTTCAAGTTCTACCTGTGGGATAGTGTCGGGAAGACCATCGTACTTGAACATAGACTGCGTGATAGCTAGCGTATGTTCCATAAAAGACGTTACGGCTACGTCCTTTGTCTTCACCTGTGCTTGATAGTGCGTATAGATATTATCTAATTTTTTCATTTTACCAAAGTTTTAATTAATGTGCAAAGTTCCGTCAAAACTTTCGTGTTTGCTTCAACAGTAGCACTTAACTTGTCGGTCTCGTCGTTGTGCTTGTCTTCCTGTTTCATCATAAAATAAAACAGGGCGACACATACCGCAATCGGAAAACCAACGTTGCTTATTAATGATGTAACTTCGTCCATATTCATAAATCTTATTTTTTTAAATCTTTTGCAAAGATACGAATAAAAATTCGTATCTCCGCAAGATTTACATTATTTAACGCTCAAAATGTTGTTTTTTGCACTTGTCATTATGTAATTACGTACAATTTCCCCGATTTCGTTGTTCTGATAGAAAACCTTATCGGTTGCAAAGAATCGGGCGACCTTGGCTTCAAGTTCCGTTGCAGTACTTATCAACTTTCTTTTGTAGTTCGGTTTACCGTTCATCGTAAGTGAATAAATCAAACTGTTGTCGGTGTCCTTGATAGGTGTCGTTTTGGCGTGAATGTATGTGAAACACTCATCATCAACCTGTATGATGTTTGCCTGTAACACCGTACCGTTGAACTCTATGAAGTAAGTGAAAAGCACGTCCTTTGGCTTGTACTTCTTTGGTAGGTGCGGATATACTGCAAGTTCCCATTTACCGCCCGTAATCATCTGCAAAGCCTCATTCCCAAAGCAGAAGTACTTGTTTGACGGTTTTTCCTTTTCCAAGGTGTCGCAGTATTCCACCGCCACCGTTGCACCGTCTTCACCGAATCGGTACAGGTCGATATTGCCCTGTGGCATCGACTGTATGTTATTAAGACCCATTTCACCAAAGTACGGACAGAACTTGTTTACCGTGTTACCGAGCATAAACACACGGACGTTGGAACGGTTTCTGATAATAGTACTCAGTACATTCATAAAGAGCATAAACTCATCTGGCAAATAATAACGCCTTGTTATAAACTCATCAAAAACGACCGTAGTTATCATAGGGTAACTTGTTGACTTGTCGTGTTCCTGTTCTGATAGACAGAAGCCATAACAGAACGGCTTATCATCGGGGAAGCGTTTTCCCTTGTTGCTATCGTAGTAAGACAAGAACCATTTACCCGACAAATAAAATACTTCGTTGTACTTACCGTTCGTTACCTGTGACACAAAGCCGTTGGCAACGTGTCCCGCAAACAGAGATTCAGCACGTTTTCCCCTCAAGTCTTCACGCCAACGTCTTACGTATGCGCTTTGTTCACCTGTTTCAACGTAGTTGATAATCATATACGCCAAACACGCATAAGTCTTACCGTTGGAACGTTCACCGAAAATGATGTTGTAGTCAGCATTCTTTTCAAGAATAGCTGATAAACTGTAATACTGTGGTTTTTTACTTTTCTTTCCAAACATATCTTTTAATCTTTAAATTTGATACCCATTAAAAAGTTTAAATACATAACAGACAACGAAAGAGAATATCCTGTGGCTTCAAGGTGTACGCCCGAAAGTTCGTGAAACTCTCCCTGTTCGCCTGTGTAGTCAGTTAACACGCCCTGTTGTTCGTAGTCAATATAAGTGTGAATGTTCTTTCCTGTAGCCTGTGGCGGTATCGCCAAATAGTTAGTGAATGCGTCAAAGATTCCGTCTTGTCCGTAAGTTTCAAGTAACCACGGAATAGCACTTTTCTTATTCACACCGCTTACTGTCAGAGATACAGGGTAACTTTTACCGCCAACTGTCAAAGCGTCTTCTTCTTCCACCATATAACGTTTTGCACCAAGGGTCTTGAATCTACTGTAAACGCCCTCAAAGTCCCAAACGCCCATCAACTTGTTAACGCCCTTTATGGTCTTCGGTTCAAACAGTTCAAAATCTATCTTATGATATTTTGCGGCCTGTCTTAGCTTATATTCCACCATCGTATTATATTCTTTGAAGTACTGTGCGTGTGCTTCACCGTTCTGCAATTTCACGGAATCGGTGTCCGAGTATATGTAATCGTCACCGCATTCATAGATACCTGTGAAAAGGTTTCTTCTTGCATAAGCGGTTACAAACACACCCCAAGGGTAAAACAGGAATCTGTTACGGCTATCGTTGTACTTCACCAAGGTTTCGTTTATCTTGTCAGATGTAAGGTGTGAAACGTCCCATTCACCATTATAAGTAAATTCATCACGTAGTGGGTTTGTCACACACATACCGTAACAACTGTTTAACATTTCCTTGGAATTTAAATATTCCACTTCTTTGCCTTTTACGCCTTTTAACGTTGTCTTGTTGGCGTACAGGTGAAGAATTGATTTAACAAACTCTGTTGGTAAATAAGCCTTTTTATAACACCACATATCCACCACCTTTTCGTCTTCCCAAGTGTAGAACATTTTAAACACGTTATAGTCAACATTCGTGATAGTAGTCACAACTTTGTCAGCCGAAAATACACGTCCGTTGTTTTCGACCACGTTTTCTTTATAGAAGCACTTGGAAACAGACAAGGGCGTGTCCTGTACCTGTGAACTCATTATCTTTGTAAATTCGATGTCGAAGATACAACAGTAAGCAGACAGGAAAAATTCAAATTGCTTTTTGCTTTTTACCTGTACGTGCACGCCCGAACTCATCGGGAACTGTTCTGCTACCATCACATAAGGATAACTGCTTGTGAAATCGTAACTGCTAACGTTTGTCATAACATCGTCCGTGTGGTTCGCATTTGCGTGCGTAAAGCCACCACTAAAAGCCCTTTGCAACGTGTTGAACTCGTCAACACCACTTATGTTTAGGTCGTGAATCGTGTTTATATAAGACCAATTTTGCACGGTCTTTCCGAACTCGTCTTCACAGTACAGACAGTGTTTGCGACAGTACTTTCTTACAAAGCCTGTTTTGGTAATCGGCAAATGTGTAATACCCTTGTAGCGTTCAATCATTTCCTGTATATAGCACATAACCACTTTAACGTCATTAAGGCAATAGCCCATTTCCTTTTCTGTTAGTGGTGTCTTACTGTGCCGTAACAGGGAATAATCAAGGTCTCCCACCATCTTTTCACATTTGTACTTCATCAGTTGACCGCCTAACTTTGCGAGTGAATAACCGCTCAAAAGATAGCTGCAACGAAATTCGATACCCGATTCTGTGATAGCGTAAATCGGCTTTCTTAGGTCGATAGAAAATACTTTGTTCCACGTGAAACGTTGTCTGATAAATTGGAACTCATACGCCAAGTTATGAACGTACACTATCAAACGCCTGTTTTCTGATAGATGCAAGTAGTCAGAAATCGTTTCCATCATTTCGGTAAACTCTTCCCAAGTACGACCGACTACACAGTAGCCGTTTATACCAAATTGCCAAACATACATACAGGAACACTTTTCCAACTTCACGCCTAATTTGGTGTACTGCTCATAGGACAGATATTCGTCACCGTTCTTGTAGAATGAAGTGGTTTCAATATCAAAGCATACAGGAATATCAAAGAACTTTTGTTTTTTGTTGTTTCCACGCAAACAGGTTTCATCGACCGCCAAGTTAAGGACGGTTATTATATCTTTTGGTGAATAGACTTCACCATGCAAACAAAAATTCTTTTTCTTTTTCATTATAGACCGAATTTCTTTAAAGTACTCATTATTCCGCTTTTAATACTGTTGGCATAGTCCAACACATTTTGAGCGTCTTTTTCCAAGTCCTGTTCGATAGCCTGTTCCAATCTCGCAGCGTCTGTTTCTATTTGGTCGGAAACGTCCGCTGCTTCTGTTTCAAGTTCACCTGTGAAATCTTTGTACCTCATCAAGTACTGTTCCACAAAGTTTTCATCAGACACAGACAAGAACTTTTCCTGTATCTTGTCAGACATCAAATTGAACTCGTCTTCTGTAAGGTCGTATGCGTCCATCAGATGTTTGTTGTACTCTCGTACGCCTGTGGCGGTTGATGTAGGTTGACGTAAGAACCCCACCGCCTTTGCATATTCTGCTTTTAGGTCTTCCCAATCGTGCTTCATTGAAAACTTGGTGAAGCCCTTTATATCACCCTTGTTTAACGCCATCACCGCAGGTGAAACAAGTCCCTTTGATTCGATGTTCTGAATACGTCTGTTAGCCTGTTGGAAGATTCTTCTTATCTCGGCTTTGTATTCTGGCGAACTCATCTTTGCTTCGATGATTCTTTGTTTTATTACGGCTTTGTTGAACGAGAACGTTCTACTACTAAAGCCAATAGGATTCCTACCCATAACTACTTAAAATTAAAGGGCACACCTAAAAAGAATAAGTGCGCCCTATGTGTGAAACTTCAATACTACTTAATATCAACAAAGTTGATACCGTAACAGGTCTTAGCGTGTGACTCGTAAGTGTAGATAGTGTAACCTACCTTACCGTCCTTGATAGCCTGTACGGCTTCTGTGTTAGCGAGAATCTCACGGAATGTTTCGCCCAAGTGCTTTGGCATATTTACCAACTTCTTAGCCTGTACGTCAATAATGACAGGTGAATCACCCAAAGCAGAACCGTGAACATACAGACCGTTGATAGGGTGAACCTCATCGGGTGAAGAACCCTTTGCCACGTCTGCTAACTTGATGTACTCGTAGTCCTTGGTGTCAATACCAAAAGAAGCCTTGTTGAATGTGTTACTAAAACTAAACATAATTGATAAAATTTAAATGTTAAACTTATTATAAACTGTTATTACTCACTTACCTTTTCAGATTCGATTCGGTCTATCAACCATTTGCGGAATCTGTTCACCTTGATAACGGCTTTGTCATCGTTGCACATTTCCTTGGTCTGTAGAAGACCATTAAGCGCAGTCAAAGCGTTAAACAGGTTTTCTTGATATTCGTTTCTGTCTTCCATCACTTTTGAAACTTAATGTAGCCACCGTGATTTACTACGGTGGTGTCCGTTGTTACTATTACTGTGCGCCCTTTTGCTTCCACATTCTGTGAAGTGGTGCAAGAACCAAAGACGCTAATTACTACAAAGCAGATTACAGTCCAAAGGACAACTGCACAGGTGCATTCTATCACCTCAATCTTTTCTTTCTTATTCATCGTACTTACTTTTATGTTTGATAAACTCAGCCATCAGTCTGTTTTCTGATAAGAAGTCAAGAACCTGTGTAAACTCGTCTTGAAGTTTATTCACCAACAGACCGTCTTTCTTATCTTGAATCAGAACGTCTTGAAGAACGGTTCTTGCGTCTAAAACCGTATCATTTACGGTATTCAAAAAGTTCTTCTGTTCTGAGTTCAAGCTCTGTGCGATATAGTCCATATCGTCACAGGCTTTGTTTAATACTTGAAGCAACATCATCAGTGCTTCTTCTTTCTTCTTTGTGTCCATACGCCTTTATTTTGTGCCTGTAGCTTTTACACTACAGGCGTTAAACTTATCCAACACGCTCACTAATTTGCGTCAACTGCAAAAAAGAACTCGCTTCTTTGCCCAACTTGTTGCAAATCTGTGTGACGCTGCAACCGTATTCTAAGATGTACTGCAAGCTATCTTTTGACTGATAACAGGTGTAAACATCTTTGGTTAGCTTTGGTAAGGTGTTGTGCTTGATGTAATTTACTTCGTGCTGATACATCACCTTTGCTACATCAGCAAAATCACCTGTTACTGTTTGTGTGATGTGTGTCACCTCACTTTTAACACGTTTACCGTTAACTGATAAAACGGTTTCACATTCTAAAATAATTTTATATGTTGCCATAATTTCTAATTTTAATTAATAACTCATTTTCTAAATCACGGTGCAAAGATACGACGATTTTTTCAATCAACCAAATTATTTTTGTTAAAAAGTCTTAATTGGCGATTTTTTCTTTTTTCTCTGTTTTTTGCGCAACGGCTTCACCTTATAGAATAAGCCCTGTGCCCTTGTAAGACCCTGTGAGGTGTAATTGCCCACGGGGTCTTTTTTAACGCCCTGTACGGCTTCCATGTGGCTTCTGTGGCAATGGTGGCGTATGTAGCTATGCTACATATAAGGCGACACCGTGGCGGTCTGTGGCTTCTGCTGCATCTGTGGATATCGGCTGCATCTGTGGCTGTGTCGCTGATCCTGCATAAATATGCGATTTCTAAGGCGATGTCGCATCTTTATTCATCTGTTAAACTTTCTTAACGACTTGTTAAAATTCGTTTCGTTGGCACGGACACAGCAAAAAGCGTGCCAAACTGTGCTAACAACTGTTAAATATGTGTTGGGAAATGTTAAAAATGGG
>OOAH01002666.1_pt1 | contig 11763 bp, 10 predicted proteins | sample 1671801 | NCBI WGS metagenome assembly OOAH01 (sample SAMN06348194, study PRJEB24527) | human gut metagenome | biome: human gut; feature: ankylosing spondylitis patient; material: feces | host: Homo sapiens | place: China | collected 2015-10 | reverse complement strand
AGAAACGCGGTACAGAGAAGTATCTTGCCGACGCGCCTGCGGCCTTTGATGAAGTCGAGGCCGACTCAAATATGGAAAAGCTGTGGCGGGCTTATCAGAAGAAGTTCTCCTATGCTGCCGACCTGTCGTGGCATACGGTCGTGGAATCCATCCGCAGTCTATATAGATTAGCGCGGGCTGAATAATATGGGAAACAGTAATAAGGTCTGCCCGAACTGCGGCAGAAAAATGAAGCAGCAGTTCATTGGCTTGCAGCATTGCAAATGCGGCATAAGCTGGAAAAAGGACGAGGGCTTTTTTGAGCGCACACCTGATATGATCTTTGCTCTGGAGCGGCGAACCATTGGAGGAAAGGTGAAACAGGTTCCGGTTATCCGCTATCAATCCAACCAATAAAGAACAGAACGGTCTGCTGCGGCAGGCCGTTTTCCCATTTTGGAGGTGAACACCCATGGCAACCACGCGCCTGATGCCTCTCCACACCGGCAAAGGCCGCACGGTGGGACAGGCCATCAGCGCCATCATCGACTACACCGAAAATCCGCAAAAGACGGACGGCGGCAGGCTGATTACGAGCTGGCAATGCGACAGCCGGATCGCCGACGCCGAGTTTCTTTTCACCAAGAATCAGTACATCCAAAAGACCGGCAGAGTGCGCGGCGAGGATGATGTGATTGCCTACCATCTGCGGCAGTCCTTTGTCCCCGGAGAGATCACACCGGAGGACGCGAACCGTTTGGGCTGTGAGCTGGCCAAGCGCTTCACCAAGGGCAATCACGCCTATATCGTCTGCACCCATATCGACAAAGCCCATATTCACAATCATGTGATCTGGAACTCCACCGCACTCAGCCAGACCCGGAAATTCAGAAACTTTTGGGGTAGCAGCCGCGCCGTGCGGCGGCTCAACGATACCATCTGCATCGAGAACGGCTACTCCATCGTGGAGAATCCGAAGCGCCACGGCAAGAGCTACAACAAGTGGCTGGGTGACAAAAAGAAGCCCTCCCACCGGGAGCGAATCTGCGCGGCCATTGACGATGCGTTGGCGCAAAAGCCCGACAGCTTTGAAGCGCTACTGGAGCTGCTGCGGCAGGCCGGGTATGAGGTCAAGGACAAAAAAGTCCCATCCCTGCTGGGCGGCGAACAGAAAAAGTCCATTCGCATGGATACCCTCGGTGACGGCTATACTCCCGCAGATCTCCGCACGGTGATTGCAGGTGAAAAGGCGCATACGCCGAGAAAGAACGCCGCCGTGCCGGTCAAACCGGAAAAGCGCAGCGGGAATCTGCTGGTGGACATTCAGGCCAAATTACGTGCGGGCAAGGGTGCCGGTTATGCGCGTTGGGCGACGTTATTTAACCTGAAACAGATGGCGCAGACGGTGGCCTATCTGCAAGACCATGAGCTGTTAGATTACGCCATTCTCTCGGAGAAAGCGGCGGCAGCATCCGCTCACTTTAACGAGCTTTCCGCAAGAATCAAGGCTGCGGAAACACGCATGGCTGAGATCGCTGTGCTGCGGGAGCATATCGTGGGTTATGCCAAGACCCGCGACACCTACGTTGCCTATCGCAAGGCCGGGTACTCCAAGAAATTTCTTGCGGAGCATGAAAGTGAGGTCACGATCCACAAGGCCGCAAAGAACTATTTTGATGGGCTTGGCCTCAAGAAGCTGCCCACCATTAAGGCGCTGAATACCGAGTACGCCGAGCTGCTGGCGGAGAAGAAAGCGGCCTACGCCGACTACCGAAAAGCCCGTGAAGAAATGAAAGAGCTGCTGACGGCCAAGGCCAATATCGACCGTATTCTGGAGTTGGATAAGGAGCTGGAGGAAGCGAATGAACGACGGGAAAAAGAGGCGGAGCAGCGCTGAGCTGCCCGCCCACAAGCGATTTGCAAAATCGCGCAGCCGATGGATTTATCCATCGTTCCAGAACACAAAACTTGTGTTCTGCGGGGATTGGGGCAGCGCCCCAACAAGCATGAAACAGGCGGGTTCCGTGTGAACGGAATCTGCCTGTTTTCGCAAAGTGGGTACCGCTTTGCATTGCTTGCCAGTTTCTTGTTCCCGTTCGTAACCCCTCTGAAGCCGTGGTTTTCGATGCCGCATATAGCGTAACGCTTCGCCTCGCACGCGGCCGGTTGACCGTGTCTGCGTCTGCGCCTCGTCGTACCCGAACTGCGCGACATGGCACTCTGCCTCTGCGGGAACGTCCCTGATTTTTTCTGTAGCAGCTTGCATTCGTGCTGAAAATTGACTTTCAGGCGTAAATCGTGTAAACTATATTAGTACATTAGTCACTGCTAACCAAAAAAAGGAGGGCATCCAATGACAAGCGAATACATGAACAACCTCTATCGGGATCTGCTCTCCAATTCACCGCAGACCGTAACGATCCCGATTCCTTCTGATATGGGAACCGGACAAATTGCGCAGGTGGTGACAAAACAGGGTGCCGTTGTTTCAGACTGGAAGATGAATTATTTTTCTGACATGAATGTGCGCGGGATTAACAGCGAGGACTATATTCAAATGCTGTTCTGCCTGAACGACGGCGTGTCGTGGAATATTGCAGGCAGCAGAGAGGGCGCTTGTCTTGCAAAGGGAGAATCCTGCATTTACCGTGGACACGGGAAAATGGAGTCTCTCTGTTATGCGCAAAACAGCGACTTCTATTTTAAGAACATCAAAATTCCCGTTCCATATTTCAAACGTTTATTACAGGACTACTTCGAGGATGGCGAGATTACCGTCTATGAAAAGAAACTGCTGACCGAAATTTCAAAGGTGAGCATAACGCCCTATATGGAGCATATTTTCGCAGAGTTACAAGACTTTACACATTATTGGGGTGGGCTTGGGTATCTGTTTCTGGAAAGCAAAATCCACGAATTGCTGTCAGTATATTTGAGCGAAGTGTTGGAGCTGCGAATCCTCTCGCCGGAATACTGCTGCATATCAAAAAGTGAACGTGATTGCATCATCGAGGCAAAGAGAATCATTGACAGCGAGCTTGCCTTTGCGCCAAGCTGTGAAGGACTGGCAAGGCAGGTTCAAATCAGCGTCTCTAAATTATCAAGGGGATTCTCCATGATGTACGGCATTTCGGTTCATGCGTATGTTATTGAGCAGCGGTTAGAGCGAGCCGCAGGATTGTTATTGGAGAGCAATATGAACATTGGGCAGATAGCGGTTCTTGTGGGTTATACAAAGCCCAGCAACTTTTCTGCTGCATTTAAGAAAAAGTATGGAGTTATGCCAAAAGATTATCGAGAGGCCAGCCGAATCAAATAGGTGCTTTGCATACCCAAAATAAATACCGATTTTGGGTAGAATGAAATTGCTTTTGGGTTGGATATTGGGCATGAAATTGCTAAAATGCGTGGTGTGGTTAGAACACTCTAACCACACCACATTTTCATTTTCTCAGATATAAGGAGGATACTGGTATGAGTTCCCAGAAAAAAAGTTCCCGGCTTGAGGGAAAAGATTTAATTACTATCGGCATCTACACCGTCATCTATGTCGTGATTGTTATGCTGGTGGCGATGCTTGGCTTTATCCCCATTTTTATTCCGCTGATGGCGGTGCTGTGCCCTTTGATTGGCGGCATCCCCTATATGCTGTATGTTACAAAGGCTAAAAAATTCGGGATGACTGCAATCATGGGTTTCCTGATTGGCCTAATCATGGTGTTCTTCGGCAACGGCTATCTTACTATGGTAACTGGTCTTGTTGGCGGCCTGTTGGCCGACGTGATTCTGAAAAAGGCGGACTACAAAAGTGCAAAGAGTACAGTTCTTTCCTGCGGCGTGTTCAGCATCTGGGTGTTTGGCAACTTTGCTCCCATTTTCCTGAACCGTGAAAGCTATATGGTAATGTTGACTGAAGGATACGGCGCTGAATATGCAGCTACCCTTAATACATATATGCCTATGTGGATTGCGCCTATTCTGCTGGTTGCCTGCTTTGTGTTTGGCCTTGTCGGAGGTATGATTGGGAAAGCCATTTGCAAAAAGCACTTCCAGCGTGCCGGTATTGCATAATGGCGCGGGAAATTCTGCTCAGCAAAAAAACAGAACAAGGGCTACGGCTCGATCCGCGTACAAAACTGTTGCTCATCTTCATCATAAGCATTTTTGTCATGGGTGGAACAGGCGGAGAAGCTATGGGGCTGATCCGCCTTGTTCTTTGTACGGTTCCGGCTATATTGCTGCTTACCTCGAAACAATGTGCAAAAGCTGTGGGCTATATTGCTGTGTTTTCTGCTTTTTTTGCTGTTCAAATTTATGTTTTGCCGCACCTTACGGGGATATTGAATTTCCTCGTTCTGTTTACAACAGGATTCTTCTGCCGAATCCTTCCCAGTGTTGCGATTGCTGCCTATGCAGTGAAAACAACAACGGTCAGTGAATTGATTTCCGGTATGGAAAGAATCCATATGCCTAAAGAAGTGACGATCCCCTTAACGGTCATGTTCCGCTTCTTTCCAACTGTCTTTCAGGAGTCAGAAGCAATCAGTGACGCTATGAAAATGCGTGGGATTAAACTTGGAGGGAAAAAACCTTCAAAAATATTGGAGTATAAGCTGATCCCGATGATTACCTGCTCCGTGAAAATCGGTGAGGAACTTTCCGCTGCGGCAATTACCCGTGGCCTCGGCGCTCCTGTCAAACGCACAAACATTTGCCAGCTTAAATTCAATTTTGCCGATGTGGTGCTGATCTTGTTTTGTTGCTTTGTAGTGTTTTGGGCGATTGCTTCCCCGATAATTTCCGCAGGAGGGATTTTGCCATGATAGATTTTCAAAATGTTTCTTTTTCTTATGGTGAAGAATCCAGCGGCGGAGGGATTAGAAATGTCAATCTCACCATAAACACAGGGGAATTTGTTTTACTCACGGGAGAATCCGGCTGCGGGAAAACAACGATTACCCGTTTGGTAAACGGGCTGGTGCCTCATTATTACGAAGGTAATTTAGAGGGCGATGTCCTTCTGGACGGAAAAAGCGTATCAGATACGCCGCTTTATGACTTGGCTGCTATGGTGGGATCTGTATTCCAGAATCCCAAAAGTCAGTTTTTCAACGTGGATACGGATAGTGAATTAGCCTTTGCCTGTGAAAATTTAGGCTATCCCCAAGAAGATATCCTGAAAAGGATTGACCGTACAGTTTCCGATTATCATATTGAAGATTTGATGGGGCGAAGCGTGTTTGCTCTGTCCGGGGGCGAAAAGCAAAAAATAGCCTGTGCTTCATCAAGTGTATTGCTACCGGGAATTATGGTCCTTGACGAACCATCTTCTAATCTGGATATGGCTGCTATTGATGACCTGCGGCAGGTCTTGAGCCTCTGGAAAAAGCAGGGCAAAACAATTCTGATTGCAGAACACCGCCTTTACTACCTTCACGATCTTGCAGATCGTGTGCTGTATGTAAAAGATGGGGAGATTGAACGGGAATACACGCCTGCTGAATTTGACAGTTTATCGGATAGCACTCGAAAAGAAATGGGGCTGCGGCCGTTTTCTCTCTCGAAGTTGAAGCCTGCGAATCAGTATCAGGCGCATACAGCTAAACAGATGGAATTTCAAAATTTCTGCTTTGCGTATAAAAAGCGGGAGCCGGAAAGCCTCCATATTCCGAGTGCAGAACTGCCTGTTGGAGAAACGATTGCCATTATCGGCCTGAATGGCGCTGGAAAATCTACTTTGGCCCGCTGTATTTGCGGACTGGAAAAGAAGTGTGGCCTTTTGCAGGTTGACGGGAAAACCCTTGATTGGAAAGCCCGGCTCAAACATTGCTACATGGTAATGCAGGATACCAGCCATCAGCTATTTACCGAAAGCGTGATGGATGAAGTGCTTCTGAGCATGGACAACGAGGATGAAACTGTTGCAGATGAAATCCTTAAACAGTTTGATCTGCTGGAATATAAAGACAGGCACCCGCTTTCTCTTTCCGGCGGGCAAAAACAGCGGGTAGCGATCGCGTCTGCCATTGTGAGTAACCGGGAGATCATTGTGTTTGACGAACCAACCAGCGGGCTTGATCTCAAACATATGCGGGAAGTTGCGCGGAGTTTGAAGTCACTCGCGGATCAGGGCAAAACGCTTCTTGTTATTACGCATGATCCGGAGTTGGTGATGGCGGGATGTTCGTATGTAGTCCATATGGAAAAAGGGCAAGTAAAAGAAAGCTATCCATTGGACGAATCCGGCAGTAAAAAGGTTTTGGATTTTTTCCGAATCCGCCAGTGAATTTTAGAAATTATGAATGTCAGGGCCGACTTGACTGGACAGAAAGATAATGATAAGAGGCCGCTTTACTTTGGCGGCCTCTTGTTTTTGAAGCACAGACAGTACGGCTCAATATAAGGAGGGCTTATGTTCAAAAAAATCTTTGAGTACGCAGGGCCATATAAGAAAAATATGTATGTGGCCACGGTTGTTGTACTGGTCAGCGTTCTTATGGGCGTCCTGCCTTTTGTGCTGGCCTATCAGGTCATTTCGCCATTGGTTATGGGCGATTCTGTTGAAACAGAATTTGTTTTATTGCGTGTTATAGGGGTTTTGATCTGTCTTGTTTTGCAGGCGTTTTTTTATGGATGGGGATTATCAATTTCTCATAAAGCAGCATATAACACATTGTTCCGGCTGCGGGTATCTCTGCAAGAGAAGTTTGAGAAACTTCCCCTTGGCATTGTGGAGGAAAAAGGGACAGGGACAATCAAAAAGCTGTTTGTCGATGATGTGGACAGCTTGGAATTGCTCCTTGCTCATTCAGTCCCGGAGGGTATCGCAAATTTGCTGATTCCGCTGGTGATTTATGTTGCTATGTTTTGTGCGGACTGGAAACTGGCTCTTATGTCTTTGGCCTCTATCCCGATCAGCCTGCTCTCCATGGTCATTATGTACTCTGTTGGAATGAAGCGCATGGGTCCCTACTATCAGTCTGCACAGAAAATGAACAACACGATCATTGAGTACATCAATGGTATGGAGGTTGTCAAGGTTTTCAACCGGGAGAGTGAATCTTACGAGAACTTCCGCAAGGATGTAACGGACTATCGGGATTATACCTTGGCATGGTATAAGGCCGCCTGGCCCTGGATGGCGATATACGGAAGTCTGCTGCCCTGCACTGTTATTCTGACTTTGCCTCTTGGGGCATGGTTTGTTCTCTGTGGCATAAGCACTTTACCTGATTTGATTTTAGTCCTTTGCCTTTCCCTCAGCATTGGGATTCCTCTCCTGAAAGCACTGGGCTTTATGGAGACGATTCCGAATCTGAATTATAAGATCACGGCACTTGAACAGATGTTAAATGCGGCGCCGCTGCAAGCTGCTGAGGATGATTTCCACGGACAGGATTTTAACATTTCTTACGATCATGTTTCCTTTGCGTATCAGACGACACAGCCTGGCCCAGATGGGAAACCGATAATAGCGGAAAACGAAGTCCTCCACGATATTACCCTTGTGGCAAAAGCAGGACAAAAAACTGCCCTGGTTGGTGAATCCGGTTCTGGCAAGAGCACCCTTGCAAAACTGTTGATCCACTACTATGACCCGCAGAAAGGGAGCATTTCCATTGGCGGGCAGAAACTTTGTGATATGAGCCTGGAGGCATTGAACAGCCGCATTTCCTATGTGGCTCAGGATCAGTACCTGTTTAACACCTCTCTGCTGGAAAATATCCGTCTTGGACGTTTGGATGCTACCGATGAGGAAGTAATGCAGGCGGCTAAGAAAGCCCAGTGTATGGAGTTTCTGGAAAAGCTGCCGCAAGGTATTCACTCCATGGCGGGCGATGCGGGGAAAATGCTTTCCGGGGGGCAGCGCCAGCGAATTTCCCTGGCGCGAGCAATATTGAAGGATGCCCCGATTGTAGTGCTTGACGAGGCCACGGCCTATGCTGATCCAGAAAATGAGGAAAAAATGGAGGCTGCTATTGCGGAGCTGGTGAAGGGAAAAACCTTGGTAGTTATCGCTCACAAACTTCCCGCTATAATGAACGCAGATCAAATATGCGTTATGGATCACGGAAAGATGGTGGCAACCGGAAAACATCAGGAGCTGATTCAAGCTTGCCCAGAATACCAAAAGTTGTGGAAAGCGGCTCAGGACAGCGCCGAGTGGAAAGTATCTACTGCAAAGGAGGGAAGATAAATGTTTGCATTGATTTCAAGAATCCTGAACCTCTCCGGGAGGTATAAAAGCCGTATTCAGGCTGCATTTCTATGTGCATTTGTCGAGTCCATTCTCTCCAAAATGCCGATCTTCATGGCGTTTATTGTCTTGGCCGGGTTTGCTGATAATACGCTGACTGGAAAGACCTGTCTGTTTGTCGGACTTGGATTATTAGCTGTTGTAGTGGTTCAGACAGTGGTTCACTATTTGAGCGACCGTCTGCAAAGTGCCGCTGGATTTATGATCTTTGCTGATAAACGGATGGAGTTGGGAAATCATTTAAGAAAAATGCCGATGGGTTACTTTACATCGGGGAATATTGGCAAAATCAGCTCTGTTCTCAGTACGGATATGGTATTCATTGAGGAAGTTTCTATGAGTACCATTGGCAACATGATGAGCTATATGCTGTCTACTTTGGTTTTAGCTGTTTTTATGTTCGTACTGGATTGGAGACTTGGGCTGATTGCGGTAATCATTACCTTGCTGGCATCGCTGGTTGCAAAATATATGAATAAGGTTTCCTTCAAGGAGGCTGTCGGGCGTCAAAACCAAAGCGAGAATTTGACGGATGCGGTCTTGTCTTTTGCTGAAGGAATTGGGGTTATCAAAAGTTACAATCTGCTCGGAGAAAAATCTGACGAATTAACGGAAAACTTCAAAAAATCAAGGGATGTCAATACGAAGTTTGAGCAGAAAATGACACCGTGGACCACTGGCTTAAACATTCTCTATGGCGTGGGTATTGCCGCTATCTTCGGTTTATCCGTTTTTTTACATCAGGAAGGCGTACTCTCCCTGGCTTATCTTTTGGGCGTGCTGCTGTTTGTCTTTGATCTCTTTGGACCTCTGAAAGCTCTTTATGGAGAAGCAACCCGACTGACCGTGATGAATGCCGCATTAGACCGCATTGAAGCTGTTTTGGACGAGCCCGAACTTTCCGACAACGGCAAGCAGCATATTCCGGCTCAGGCACAGCCGGGACAGCCGGAAGTCCTGTTCAACGATGTTACATTTGCTTATCAGGATAAAGAGGTTCTGCATCATATCAGTTTTGCCATGAAGAAAAATTCTATGACAGCGCTGGTTGGACCGTCCGGTAGCGGTAAGTCCACCATTGCAAACTTGCTGGCGCGACTTTGGGATGTAAAATCCGGCAATGTGACGATAAGGGGCGTGGATATTCGCAATGTACCTCTGTCGGAATTGATGGATCAGATCAGCATGGTATTCCAGCGCGTGTATCTGTTTCAGGACACCATTTACAACAATATCATCATGGGAAAGCCGGATGCCACGGAAGAAGAAGTCTATGAGGCTGCCAGAAAAGCCCGCTGCTATGATTTCATTATGGCTTTGCCCGACGGATTCCAAACGGTGGTTGGTGAGGGCGGTGCAACACTTTCCGGCGGCGAAAAACAGCGTATTTCGATTGCCCGCTGTATTCTGAAAGACGCGCCTATTGTCATTTTGGATGAAGCTACCGCAAGTGTAGATACGGACAATGAAAGCTATATTCAGGAGGCTATTTCCGAATTGGTGAAGGGAAAGACCCTGCTTGTAATCGCTCACCGCCTAAATACCATCTGTCAGGCTGATCAGATTTTGGTGATTGCCGATGGACGGATCAGTGAACAAGGAACCCATGACGAGCTTATAGCAAAAGCCGGGATTTATCAGGATTTTGTAAATATCCGTAAAAAGTCCTCCAGCTGGAGCCTTGCATAAAGGAGACAATAGTGAAGATTCATGCGTCCGGAGAGGATTATCTGGAGGCTGTGCTGGTTCTTCAAAAGAATCACGGTGCTGTCCGCTCTATTGATGTTGCACGGCGTGTTGGAGTTTCAAAAGCCAGCGTAAGCTATGCGGTGTCGGCTTTGCGTGAAGGGGGCTTTTTAACGGTAGATAGTGATTACGTTTTGCATTTGACCGAAACAGGCCGGAATGTTGCCGAAAAAATTTATGAGCGGCATCAGTTCTTTACAGAGCAATTTATCGCAGCTGGCGTTGACCCTGAAATTGCAGAGCGAGATGCTTGCCGGATTGAACACGCCATCAGTCAGGACACCTTTGAAAAGATCCGGGATGCACACAAACAGGAAAAATAGGATACTAATGCCCGTCGTTCCAACTGTGCGGACAAGAGCAGCCGGTGGGGAAAATATAAGCCCACTGGCTGCTCCACATGAAAGACAATCATCGGCCCTTTTGTTTTCCCCTGTACATCACTTCAGCTTATCTGCGCTCATGCACAGGTCTATGTACCGTTGCGACTCTTCTTCACTCTTTCCTGCAAAGTAATCAAGAACGCACTTGGCAACGGTCTGCGGCGCTCTATCGTGGAACACGATTCCATCCAGACTGATGTCCATTTCTTCTGAGATCAGCGCAACCGTTTCAAATTTCGGATTGCTCTTGCACTTTTCAATCTCAATGACAGTTCGGGTACACATATTAAGCCGTTCCGCTAATTCGCGCTGCGTGATCTTTTTCTGCTCCCGCTTTTCGCGAAGCTTTTGGGCGAACAGGTCAAGGAAGTTCATTGTAAATCACCTCTACTACATTGTAGAGTGAGCCTCAATTCACTTAAATACACATGAAGCTCACATTGAATGAGCCGCAAATCACATTCAGCGAGTTGGAGGTAATTTTATGATGTCACGGATGAACAGGAGATACTGCTAAGGCCGCTCGCGGTCATGTAAAAAAGCATAAGCACCGATTAGCCGTCCACTTCAAAAAGCACGCGGCTATCCCCCAGACGAGCTGCACTCACGAAAGCGAGTTGCAGCTCTCTTTTTATGCGGTTTGGTTCATCCGTGATTTAGCCCCTCCCGGTACAGTATTCGTTACTCATGTTTTCACTCGCACGCAAGGCGCTCGTTCAGGTCATCATGCCTGTTCGAGCGCCTTTTTACGTTTTCCTGTCGGCTGTCGTTCTCCGCCGGTGTTGGTCTGGTTCACCACCCACCCAACACCGAAACGGAGGACATATTATGTTTAACAGAAAGAGCAGCTATGCGCTGAATAAGAAAGACCCCAACGCTATCGTTTACATGGATGCCAACGAAGCCATCATCCGCCTGACCCGCGAGGACTTTGCCAGCGAGGAAGAATTTCTGAAATGGAAGTCCCTGTCGGATGCAGACTATCATGCTTCCGAGAAAGAGGATCATGTCTACGCCAATCATACCCTTGCACTGGACGAGCTTTCCGAGGAAGCAGCATCTATTCCCGCTGCGGATATCTGCATGGAGCAGGCGCATGACCGGGTGGCGGAAATCCGCCGTAGCACCCAAAAGGTTACGCAAATCAGGAAGCACCTGACGGACACTCAGTTCCGCAGGATGTGGATGTATTTCGTGGATGGAATGACGATTGACGAGATTGGAAAAGTCGAAGGCGTGTCGCATCAAGCTATTTCTCTCAACATTACAGCAGCAATCAGAAAAATCAAAAAATATTTCTGAGGTTTTTCAAAAACACCTTGCAAAAGTGGCCCAAAATCGGCGATAGGTGAAGGGACATTCTCCACGAAGCCTTTCGTTGAACGTTGAAAACTGAAT
>OOAH01002665.1_pt1 | contig 11780 bp, 12 predicted proteins | sample 1671801 | NCBI WGS metagenome assembly OOAH01 (sample SAMN06348194, study PRJEB24527) | human gut metagenome | biome: human gut; feature: ankylosing spondylitis patient; material: feces | host: Homo sapiens | place: China | collected 2015-10 | reverse complement strand
CCCGACAGGCCGATCGAAGCCTTCCGGTAGCCGTTCTTGCGGAAGAAGTCCCGCAGTCCGCAGCGTGCCGCCTCGTAGACCAGACGCGTGCGGTCGTTGTAGGTCGAGGGGATCGAGATCGGCCGGGCGGACGCCTTCGTATCGAAAATCTGGAAATCCTCCTCGAAATTCTTCATCATCAGCACCAGTTCGCCGCGGCTGTTCAGCGCGCCCGACGTGCCGTCGTAGACGATGTCGGTCGAACCGCCCACCTGATTGACCAGCACGAGATTCTTGCTCTCGACGAAAGCCAGGTTGCGCATCATCTCGTAACGGTAGGTCATGGTTCCCTTGCCGTATTTGCGGGCGTTGATCGAGATGACCGTTTCGACCGACTGGTCGAAGTCGCGCTCGCGGCTCAAATCGTCGCCCACGATGATCGCGCACTTATGGCCCTTGATCGTGGCGTATTCATAGCCTTTCGAAGGGACCAGGAAACCCATTTCACGGCGCGCCGTGATGTATTTCTTGCCGATGTAGCGCAGCACCTTGCGATCCTGGATCAGCGCCGCGGCGCTGATCGTGCCGTCCGCCGTGAGGATCGGAAGACCGACGATGGCGGCGATGCCGTCGCAGCACGAGGCTATTTCGACCAGAGCGTCCTCGCAGAGTTCGAGAAAGGTCGTCTTGCGCAGCAGGTCGAAGGCGGGGGTTCCGCTCACGGCCTGTTCGGCGAAAATCACCAGGTCGGCATGCTGCGCTTTCGCCTTGTGAATGGAGTCGATGATCTTCGAGGCATTGCCGTCCACGTCTCCGATCGTGTAATTCAGCTGAGCTATGGCTATTTTCATGCGAATAATTTAAGTCCGGAAATTACAACTTTGCAAAGTTAAGGATTATTTGCAAAAGTCGGAAAGATTTTCGATGTTAATAAATTAACATTCCCGCATTTACAAAAATATTTAAAAACAAAAAAGGCTCCCGGTTTTCCGGAAGCCTTTTCGCTGTTCGTATCGTCTCTATTCCTGCGTTTCGTCGGGATCGGCGACGAGAATGCGGCCGCAGTATTCGCAGATAATGATCTTCTTGCCCTGGCGGATGTCCACCTGACGCTGGGGCGGGATGCGGTTGAAGCAGCCTCCGCAGGCGTCGCGCTTGACGGTCACCACCGCCAGTCCGTTGCGGACGTTGCGGCGGATACGGTCGTAAGCCGCCAGCAGACGCTCGTCGATCTTCTCCTTGACACGCTCGCCCTGTGCGGCGTATTCCGCCACCAGCGGAGCCGTCTCGGCCTCGATGCCCTCCAGTTCGGCCTTCTTGGCCGCGAGGTCGGCAGCGCGCTCTACGGAGAGGTTCTCGGCCTCCTCCAGCTGGAGTTTCTTGGCCTTCACGCCGGCGGAATACTCCTTCAGGCGCTTCTCGGCCAGCTCGATTTCAAGCTCCTGATACTCGATCTCCTTGGTGATGGCGTCGAACTCGCGGTTGTTGCGCACGTTGTTCTGCTGCTCCTTGTAGTTGCCGATCATAATTTTAGCCTGGTCCACCTCGCGCTTGCGCTGCTTGGTCAGCGTGTTCAGCTCCTCGATCTCGGCGTTGATGTGTTCGATGCGGGTCTTCATCCCGGCCATCTCATCCTCGAGGTCCTGAACCTCGAGAGGCAGTTCGCCTTTCACCTTGTTGATTTCGTCGATCTTGCTGTCGATCTTCTGCAGCTCATAGAGCGCCATGATCTTCTCCTGCATCGAATAATCGACGTCGGCCGTCTTCTTTTGCGTTGCCATATGTTGTCTTTATAGTTTAGACTTAAACCAGATAGTTTACCGGATTGCGCGAGCGTTCACTCTTGCGAACCGCAAAGGTACATAAATTTTTCGATAAAATATCAAATATTAATTGAATTGCGCAATATTCGCTTTCGAAATGACCTATATCCGCCACCGTGAGGGCCTTGTCGGGCGCCATGAAGTCGTTGTACTTCATGTCGGCGGTGATGTAGATGTCGGCCCCGGCACGGCGCGCTTCGCCGATCAGCGAGGCCCCGGCCCCGGTGCAGACCGCCACGCGGCGCACCCCGGATGTCGCTATGTCACTGTACCGTACGACGCTCACCTCAAGCCGCCGTTGGATGATCCGCATAAACTCCACGGTGTCAACAGCTTCCGGCAGTTCGCCCACGACGCCGAACCCCGCGCCGTCCCCGGTCTCCGAAGGCTGGAGAACCCGAAGGTTCCCCACGCCCAGCATTTCGGCCAGCCGCCAGCTCATGCCCCCGGGGGCGCTGTCGAGGTTGGTGTGGCAGGCGTAGAGCGCGATCCGGCTGCGGATGGCCCGCTCGACGCACCGCTCGACGGGATCAGCCGAGTTGAACCGCTTGAGCGCGCGGAAGACGATCGGATGATGCGTGATCACCAGATCGCACCCTTCGGCTTCGGCCTCGTCCAGCACCTCTTCGGTAACATCCACGGCCAGCAGGGCCTTGTGCACCTCGTCGTCGGGGCGGCCGACGATAAGTCCCGCATTGTCATACGATTCCTGCCACTCAAGTGGGGCAAAGCGTTCGATGACGTCGGTTATTTGTCTGATAATCATACGAGTTAATTATATTATACAGCATTCAGGAGTTCTTCGCCGCCTGCACCTGTGCTTTTAGCCGGTCTGTCGCTTCGCGGCATTACGCCCCGCCGGGGCGGGGGCTTGCGAAGACGGCGGCACGCCGTGAATACGCCCGGTAAAGCCGCGAATCCTTGAACAATACCCCGCGCGGATCGAGAGCGTCTTTACGGACAATGCTCAAAATAAGGATTGTTCGTAAAACGCGAACAGCTCTTTGGTTTCGGCCTCCTCCTTCTTGCGGCGGGGCCTGCGGACGCTGCGTTTGACGGCAGGCTGCGCCGAGGAATCCCCGGCGGCTTTCCCGGCGGCTTTCCCGGCGGCATCGTCCGACGGTTCGTCGATCTTCACCACGGCCTTGGCCCGGCGGCGGCGCACGGGCGTTTCGGCGGCGGCAGCGGTATCAGCGGCGGCAGCAGCGGAGGCATCGACATCGGTCATATCGGCATCCGAAGCAGTCACGATCTCACCCTCCCCGGCTTTCAGGTCCTCGCGAACCTCGACCAGCAGGGCGCGGATACGCTGCAACCGCTCCATCAGTTCGGCATCACGGTCCACGCCGCTCTCGGAGGGCGCCTTCCGGAGCGCCTTCTTGGCCCCTTCGAGCGTCATGCCGCGCTCCTTGACCAGGTGGTAGATCATCTTGAGGTTCTCGACGTCCTCCGGCGAGAAGAGGCGGTTGCCTTTCTTGTTGCGCTTGGGGCGGAGAATGCTGAACTGCGACTCCCAGTGGCGGATCAACGACGTGTTGACGTCGAACATCTCGGCCACCTCGCCCATCGAATAAAAAAGTTTATCGGCCATATCTATTGTTTTATAATTCGCAATGAGTTGGGATACAGGTTATTCACCCGTGCGCCGATCCGTTTGGCGAATCCCAGCGCACGCCCCCGCGAGCAGACGAGGTTCATCCCCTCGGCCAGCCCTCCGGCAGCGATGTCCTGCCGGCGCAGGAAGCGCAGCGTCTCTTCGTCGTCCAGTTCCGCCGCAGGCAGCGCCCCGCGGTTCATCCCATCGAAAAAAGCCAGCGCGGGATCGGGTTTCAGCACTCCCTTGAACACCTGCCCCAGCGCCACGCCCGAATAGATCACGGGCAACGCCTCGGAGAGCGTCCGCACGGCGTCGGCCTGCGCGGCGTACCATGCATAGCAGGTGTCGGCCACCGCTGCGAAGTGCATACCGCCGGGATTCCGCACCCAGCGGGCCAGTTCGCCGGCGGTCTTCCGGTCCACGGCCGCAAATACCGTGCGACGCGCCTTCGGCGCACGCACGCGCCCCCCGGCGTCGAACGATTTGCGGGCCACGGCGGCGAAGAACCCTTCGCCGCAGGTCCGGTGGGGATAGAACCGGAACGTGCGGAACGCTCCGACACGCCCGCAAACGATGCCCCACGCATCTTCCACAGCCGTTTCTTCCGACTCGGCGATCTCGTCGCCGGCCCACGCCGCCATCCGCTCCAGCGCGCCTTCGTCCTCGTCGCGGTTGAACGTGCAGGTGCTGTAAACGAGCGTCCCGCCCGGTTTCAAGGCCCGCCACGCCTCGCGCAGGATTTCATCCTGCCGCGCGGCGCACTGTTTCACGTTGCCTTCGCTCCATTCGCCGCGGGCGTCGGGGTCCTTGCGGAACATCCCCTCGCCCGAGCAGGGGGCATCGACGGCCACCACGTCGAACCACGCCTCGAAATCGCCCAGCGCACGCGGCTCGCAGGTCGTGACGGCCACGTTGCCCGTACCCCACTTGCGCACGTTGTCCGCCAGCACCGAGGCGCGACGGCGGTCGATCTCGTTGGCGACGACCAGCCCGTCGGGTCCGGCCAGCGAGGCGTAGAGCGTCGTCTTGCCGCCCGGAGCCGCACACAGGTCGAGGATGCGCGCCCCTTCGGTGCGGACCGCAGCGAGCAGGTGTCCCACGAACTGCGACGAAGCCTCCTGGACATAGTAGGCCCCGGCATGGAAGTCGGGATCGAGCGTGAAGGAGGGACGCACGGCAAGGTAACGCCCGTCGCGGCTCCACGGCACGCGCCCGGCGATCGCCAGGGCGGGAAGCCCCGCAGCCTCCGGAACGAGAAGCCCGGCGTCAGGTCCGGCAAGAAGCGTGCCCGCCCCGGTCTTGGCAGGGTTCAGCCGCACCGATACCGGCGGCTCCGCGTCGAGCGCCGCGCAGAGGGCCACGCCCTCCGTTCCGCCGAGGTCGCGCAGGACCCGCTCCACGAATTTCGCAGGCAGCGTCATGCGCTATTTCTTCGCTTTGAGCGCGTCGAGGCGCGCGCAGATCCGTTCCAGCACCGCAGGGTTCGAGACGAAATCCTCGTGGTCCTTGTCCACGACGAGCACCTCGCCCTCGTAAATGGTGTCGATCCAGTGGTTGTATTTGTTGTTCAGCCGCTTGAGGTACAGTTCGTCGATGTTCATCTCGTACTCGCGGCCGCGCTTGCGGATCTGCGAAATGAGCGTCGGGACGCTCGCCTTGAGGTAGATCAGCAAGTCGGGTTTGGGAATGAGCGTCGTCACCAGCCGGAAAATCTTCATGTAGGTCTCGATGTCGCGCGTGGCCATCAGCCCCATTTCATGCAGGTTGTCGGCGAAGATGTGCGCATCCTCGTAGATCGTGCGGTCCTGGAAGATCACCCCCGACTTGCAGTCGGAGATCATGTCCATCGTCTGCTGGATGCGGCTCCCGAGGAACGAAATCTGAAGATTGAACGCCCAGCGGTTCATATCCTCGTAGAAGTCGCCGATATAGGGATTGTCGCACTCCTCGAGGTAGCACTTGGCGTCGTAGCGCTTCGTAAGGATCTGGGTAAGCGTCGTCTTGCCGCTCCCGATGTTTCCGGCTATGGCTATGTACATGGCAGTATAGGTGTTATTTTACGTTTCTCATTCGTTTTCCGGTCTCCGAAGCGCATATCCCGCTGCCTTCGGCCTCGTTTTACAAGCCTGACTCCACCCGGCTAAAAGCCGGGATTCAGGGGCGATGCAAAGTCACTGCATCCGGACTCAATTCCACGCTTCCATTCCCAAAAGCCGTTTCTTAAACGGCCCTCGGGTGAGGCTTCTCGCAGCGCGGCCAAAATGCGGACAGACAGCCTCAAAGGGTCTGTTCGGTCTGAAAAGCCAGTACCTCGTCGGCCACGCGGCGGTCGTTCACCAGCCGCGGAACCTTGTTTTTACCCCGCGCGCGCATCCACGCGAGGAACCGCCCCCGCTCCACGACCGTCAGACGCTGGCGTTCGAGCGTGGTCCGCCGCTTGGCGTCGTAGTCCGAATTGACGGCCCGCAACTCCCCGTCGAGCGCCTCGGCGAAACGTTCGAGGCTGTCCGGCTCGCGTTCGAACTCCACGATCCACTCGTGCGCGCCCCGTTCGCGGAGCGACATGTAGCACGGCGCGACGCTGTATTCGCTCACGACGGCCCCCGTCTTCCGGCAGGCGGCCAGCAGCGCATGCTCGGCGTTGTCGACGATCAGCTCCTCACCGAAAACGTTGATATACTGCCGCGTGCGGCCCGCAAAGCGGATGCGGTAGGGATTCGTCGAGGTGAATTCCACCGTGTCGCCGATCTCGTAACGCCACAGGCCGTTGTTCGAGGTGATCAGCACGGCGTAGACCTTGCCGCACTCCACGCCTTCGAGCGGCACGATCTGCGTCCCGCTGCGGAACTCGAAGAAGGTTCCGTAATCCAGCATCAGCAGCATGTCGCTGCGCGACGGGTCGTCGGCCATGGCGAAGAATCCCTCCGAAGCGTTGTAGGTCTCCATGTATTTCATCTTCTCCGAAGGAATCAGCTCCTCGAACGACGTCCGGTAGGGCGCGAACTCCACGCCTCCGTGGGCGAACATCTCCAGCCCGGGCCACACCTCCAGCAGATTTTTCCGGCCCGTATACTCCAGCACGCGGCGCATCAGCGCGAGGTTCCATGACGGGACGCCCGCAAAGGCCGTGATCGGTTCGCCGACGCACTGGCGGCAGATGGCGGCGCACTTCTCGTCGAAATCGGGAATGATCGCCGTCTCGGTCCGCGGCGCCCGGAACCAGCCGCTCCAGAAGGTCGTCTCGTGGATCAGCAGCGCCGAGAGGTCGCCGACCAGGTTGCGGCCCTCGCGGCTGCACGACCCGCCGAGCGTCAGGGTCTTGCCCTCGAAAACGCGGGTCTTCGGATTGTTGGCCGAAAAGACCGTCGCCACGTCGCGCATGCCCAGCGTATGGTTCCACCACAGCGACTCCATCGTCACGGGAATGTATTTGCTCCTGTCGGAGGTCGTGCCCGACGAACGGGCGAACAGCGACACCCGACCCGGAGCCGTGACGCTCCGCACGCCCTCCATCATCCGTTCGATATAGGGCTTGAAGGTCTCATAGTCGAAAGTCTCCACCTGCGACTGGAACCGCTCCACCGAACGGATATGCCGCAGGTCGTAGCGGTCGCCGAACTCCGTGAAGCGTCCCCGGCGCAGCAGCTGCCGGAACATCCGCGCCTGCGTCTCGACAGGACGGCGGCGAAAACGGTCGATGGCCCGCTCGCGCTGCGAGAACCAGGCTTTGAGAATTATGTTTCGAAAAGACATGATGCGCTGCAATTCAGAATTGTGAATTCTGAATTGTGAATTCTTAATTAAAGTAATACCCTACCTTCCCCACCGAACCGGGCATGGCGAAGACCACCACGCGGTCGTAGGGGATTATTTCCATGTTGTCGACGGCGATGAAAACCTTGTCGCCGCGGACGATGCCGCCGATGATCGTATCCTCCGGCAGCCCGAGGTCCTTGATCCGCACCTTCGTGGCCGGGGAGTTGGGTTTCACGATGAACTCCAGCACCTCGGCGTCGCTCCCCGTCAGGCATTTGATGGCCTGCACGTCGGTCGACATCGTGAAGCGGAAAATGTTCGACGCGGTCACCAGCTTCTTGTTGATGATCGTGTCGATGCCGATCGACTCGGCGAGGTTTATGTAATTGAGATTCTCGACCTCGGCGATCACCTTCTTGACCCCCATGCGCTTGGCGAGCATCGCCGCCAGGATGTTGGTCTCGCTGCGCCCCGTCACGGCAACGAAGGCGTCCATGTTCGAAAGCCCCTCCTCCATCATCGCCTCGGTGTTGCGGCCGTCCTCGTTGATGATCAGCGTCTTGTCGAGCGTCTCGGCCAGCCGGTAGGCCTTCTCGGCGTTGTAGTCGATCAGTTTGATGTTCACCTCGTCCTGCAACTCGGTGGCGATGCGGATGCCGATGCGCGAACCGCCGAGGATCATCATGTTCTTGATCTCGATGTTCGACTGGCCCGAAAACTCCATCACCTCCCGCACGGCGTCCTGACGCGCGATGACATAGATCACGTCGCCCTCCATGAACTGTTCGCCCTCGCGCGGAATGATCGTCTGCCCGCCGCGCGTGATGGCCACCGTGCGGTAGCTCAACGGGGCCTGGTCGTCGTCGAAGCCCGTGAGCACCTCCCCCACCAGCGGCGAGGCCGGTTCGAGACGGAAAACCACGAGCGAGAGTTTGCCGCTCGAAAAATCGACGTACTCCGTGGTCGAAGTGTGTCCCAGCAGGTTGATCACCTCGCGGGCCGCGACCTTCTCGGGGTAGAACAGGTAGTCGATGCCCATGTCGATGAACATCTCCTTGTTGTTTGGTTCGAGGTATTCGTTGTTGTCGATGCGGGCGATGGATTTCCGCGCACCGAGCTTCTTGGCCAGCATCGCCGCCACGACGTTGTCGTTCTCCTCGTGGTTGACGGCGATGAACAGGTCGCATTTGCGCACCGAAGCCTCGCGCAGCACGGCGAAGGTCGTCGAGTCGCCCTCGACGGTGATCACGTCGGCCAGACTGCCCACCTCGGAGAGCAGCTTCTGGTCGCTGTCGATGATGGTGATGTCGTGGCCGTTGCCGCTGAGCATACGGGCCAGGTGACTGCCCATCTCGCCGGCACCCGCTATCACGATTTTCATAGTTGCGTCTGTTTAGTCAGCACAATACGTCGCCCGGAAGGTCCGGGCAACATTTTTGCAATTTATCTTACAAATGTATACATTTGTCCCCGAAACCCCAAATTTCGGGTAGTAAAAAAACGGAATCCTATGCCAACGTGGTTAATCCTCCTGCTTTGCGCCATACTCGCCGTCGGGCTGTTCGTACTGGGCATGTCCCTCACGCTGATGATCAAGGGGCACAACATCGACTCGGAAATATCGACCAATAAAAACATGCAGAAACTCGGCATCAAATGCGCCGTGCACGAGACGCGCGAAGCGGACGGCGGGGCCGACTGCTCCGACGGACAGGGCGTCGCGGGCTGCTCGGGCAACTGCGGCGCCTGCGACATCGAGCATATCAGCAAGAATTCATAGGAGAGACCCGAAAAGCAGACAGGCATTCGCCGGTCCGATCCCGGCCAACCGCTGTTGCAAATACCGCCGCAGGCGGCAGAGGCGACGATCGAACGCAACCGGCGCAGAACGAAAACCGGCTCGCAAAACACCTATATCTTCGAGAACTTCGACCGGCAGACGAACCACGGATTGCGGAGGTCCTCCTCGTTGTAGAGCAGCTCCCGGCCGCCGGGAAGCGTGCGGGTGCTGCCGCCGGCCTCGGCGAGAATCAGCTCCCCCGCCGCCGTGTCCCACTCGTAGGTGTGCGTCGTGCGGACGTAGTAGTCGACGCGGCCTTCGGCCAGCAGGCAGAATTTGTAGGAACTGCCCTGCTCGACGATCTCCAGATCGGGGTGCCGCTCGCGAAGGCGGGCGACATGCTCACGGGTCTCGGGCGTCTGGTGCGAACGCGAAAGGGCCACGCGCGGATGGTCGTGAGGCCCCTCCCCGGCCAGCGGCAGCGGCGTCCAATTGCGGACGATCTCGTCGTAGGTATACTCCGCGGCGGCGTCCGGCGCGATATGCTCCTTGAGGTACGAACCCGAATCGCGGCCCGCAATGTACATCTTTTCGAAATAGGGAACATAAATAACCGCCCCCATGCAGACGTTATTCTCCATCAGGGCGATGTTGACCGTAAATTCGTTGTTGCCTTTGATAAATTCGACCGTGCCGTCCAGCGGATCGACCAGCCAGTAAAGCTCCCAGTTGCGGCGCTCTTCGTAGCGCATCTTCCGACCCTCTTCCGAAAGGATCGGGATACGTGTGGGACCGAGGTACTCGCGGATGGTCTTGTGCGCGACGCGGTCGGCCAGCGTGATCGGGGTTTTGTCGTCTTTGAGACTTATATCGTAATCGTCGAGATTCTTGTAAACGCGCATGATCGAGGCTCCGGCTCTGACTGCCGCATTGAAAAGCGGCGGCAGCAGATACATTCTCACCTTGTCGTTAATCATCGTAACTCGTATTTTGGGATCGGTAATTTTTATTGCCATGGTAAAGGTAACAAGAATTTATGACATTGTGAAATTTTTAACAGCTATTTCACACCGAACCACCCCGGGCAGCTTCGGCGCAAGATAAAACCTCCGGTGCGGGCCGCCCGCCGTCGCCGGGCGCCAGCGCGGCGCCATGCGGCACCGTCCGCTGCGCCCCTGCCTAAACCATGCCAGAGCCGACTGTGCCGAAAAAAATTCGTGCGGGGTGTTGCTTATAAAATAAATATGCGTATATTTGCACTCCGAATTATGTTCAAATACATATTATCGCATTAAATGTACGTTATAGTAGAGATTGCAGGTCAGCAATTTAAAGCTGAAAAAGGTCGGAAACTTTATGTCCACCGTCTTCAGGGCGAAGAAAATTCGTCCGTAAGTTTCGACAAAGTCCTGCTCACAGACAACGACGGTCAGGTTAAAGTCGGCGCACCTGTAGTGAAAGGCGCCGCAGTGAAGTGCAAGATCCTGAAGCATCTGAAGGATGACAAGGTTCTGGTGTTCAAAAAGAAACGTCGCACGGGCTACCAGAAGTGCAACGGACACCGCCAGTACCTGACGCAGATTCTCGTCGAGGAAATCGTTGCATAACCTTTAAAAACTGAATCAACATGGCACACAAGAAAGGTGTAGGTAGTTCGAAGAACGGCCGTGAGTCGGAAAGCAAGCGACTCGGCATCAAACTGTTCGGCGGTCAGTTCGCAAAGGCGGGCAACATCATCGTTCGCCAGCGCGGCACGGTGCACAACGCCGGTGAAAACGTAGGCATGGGCAAGGACCACACGCTCTTCGCTCTCGTCGACGGAACAGTAGAATTCTGCAAGAAGGGCGAAGGAAAATCGTACGTAAGCGTTTCCCCGCTCAGCGAGTAAACAAAACAACGAAAACGATAAAAAGCGGTCTCCGTGAGGGGCCGCTTTTTTCGTGTGCCTGTTATCAATGAAAAATCGGGGACGGAAACCTTCCGCCGGGTGAAACTTTAGTATGTAGTGACGTATTGGCCGTCGGCCCGTCCCCGAAAAAAAGGGGCGGCGGATGGGACTCCTGTCGGAGATCTCTCCAGTGTGACGCCTCTATACACCCGTCGTTCGGAAACGAACGGCAAAAACAGGAATCCCCCGGGAAGAATGTTATCTGTGACGCCTAAATCACAGCCGCCGCCCCTAAAATCCAACCGAGACGGCAGCACGGGGATTTCGTCAGAAATCCCGACCGTGATGCAACGGCGGACGCCGCCCCGGAATAATGACCGCGCGGCTTTGTTTCCAGCAAAAAAGCGCAAGTCGGTCCCTCTCAATGCAGGCTTCAAGGAGCCGGAACAGGAAAATCGTCCCGTGCCCGTGCCGGCCCCAATCCTCAAATCAAGGCATAACACGGTGCTGACAACACCCATACCCGGTTCAAACAGTCTCCTGATGAAGTTCCCCGATCAGCCAGAGGGATAAAGAGTTGTTTACCTTTGTTTATTTGTACAAATATAAACAAAAATTCCGTTTCGACAACGTCTGAAGCCAAACAGAATAACATTGATCTCCTTTTGGCACACATATGCGGCCGATTCAGCGCATATCCGGACAAAAGCGGGTTTGCCGGAGAGGAATCGACCCGCGCAGCGGCTGTTTGCGGTCGGCGAGTTGTGATGGCGGGCTGTGGCGGCAGACGGAGAGTGGCGAATAACAAGCGGCGGGCGAACAGTAGGCACAGGCAACAAGCGGCGAACGGCGAGCGGCAAACAGCGAACAGCGGACAGCGGACAGCGAACAGCGGACAGCGAACAGCGGACAGCGAACAGCGGACAGCGAACAGCGGACAGCGAACAGCGGACAGCG
>OOAH01002664.1_pt1 | contig 11790 bp, 8 predicted proteins | sample 1671801 | NCBI WGS metagenome assembly OOAH01 (sample SAMN06348194, study PRJEB24527) | human gut metagenome | biome: human gut; feature: ankylosing spondylitis patient; material: feces | host: Homo sapiens | place: China | collected 2015-10 | reverse complement strand
GGTCTATGAGCAGGCTGTTTGGCAATAGAAGCATGCCAATTGTCACTTAAATTAGCAGATTTAAACCATAACTTACTTCAATTCCCGAATCTTGATATTGCGGAACCAGATCGGATAACCATGATCCTGCAAGCCGATATACCCTTCATGGGAAATGCCTTCCTGGAAGCCTTGGAAATCTTTGAATTTGCTATTGGCAACCATATCATCCCATTCTTTGCTCCACAAAGTATACTGAACGACCTTCTTTCCATTCTGGGTATGCGTCACTTTGCCATCCTTCACCTTGATCACAATCGTGTTCCATTCGCCGGCAGGTTTTACCGTTTTCGGATCGGCAGGGAGCATATCATACAAAGAACCGGCAAGGTGGTTTGCCAGCTTGTTGTCGGTTGCATCCACATTATCCAGAACCTGCACTTCGGGAGCTGCATAATAGATCGGTTTGCCCGGAACTTCGCGTACATAATAGAAGATACCTGAATTTCCCATTTTACTGGTTTTCCAATCTACAGACAGCTCAAAGTTCTTGAACTTCTTTTCCTTATACAGGATATCGCCACCTGCACCGTGTCCAGGTTTTTTGCCCGGAGCGGTAAAGACTTTCATCGCCTCGTCTTCGATTACCCAGTTCGATGCCATACCGGTACTGTTACATTGTCTCCAACCGGTAAAATCTTTCCCGTTGAACAGCAAAGTCCAACCTTGTTTCTTTTCTTTTTCAGTCAACGTGTTATTCGCTTTTTGCGCAAAAGAAGGGACAGCAGCCATAACTGCTAAAAGAACCACAAACGATTTAAATAAGTTTTTCATGTTACATTTCATTTTTAGATTAGACATTGAGAATATAAAACTCAACAAAGATAAATAAAAAAAGAGCTGCTCCATAAAGAACAACTCTTTCTTTTCTGTCGGATAATCCTATTTTATTTGATGATGCCCAATTTCGAAGCACTGATGAAGTCGATGATATGCTGGATTTCGTCGCTCATCGGCACCTGGTCCTTAATCATCAGCAAGGCATCGAATATACTGGTGTTACCTTGATAGATGATACGGTAAGCATGACTGATATGTTTTACGATCTTTTCGCTCATGCCTTCGTGCATCAGGATTACGGAGTTTACCCCGTAATAGGTCGTCGGCTCCAATGCAGCCACGATATAAGGAGGCACATCCTTGCGGAAGCGGCAACCGGTCTGCGTCATCGACCAGGTTCCGACACGACATCCCTGGCTCACCAGCACGTTACCTCCGAAAATCACATAATCTTCAATCATGCAGTTGCCGGAAATCTTGCTCCCGTATCCGAACACACTGTGATTGCCGATATGCGTGTCGTGGGAAACATGCACGCCTTCATGCAGGAAATTGCCATTACCGATAACCGTCTTCCCGCCAGAATTGGTCGCACGGTTGATCACTACGTTTTCACGGATCACATTGTCATCTCCGATTTCGACGATCGTATCATCTCCCTTATAGTTAAAATCCTGCGGTTCGGCAGCAATGACAGCACCATTGAAGATGCGGTTCCTCTTTCCCATACGAGTTCCACTCATGATACTGACATGAGGCATGATCTCGCAGTCATCACCGATTTCTACATTCTTATCGATGTATGCAAACGGATGGACGGTTACGTTCGCTCCTAACTTCGCGCTTGCATCTACATAAGCTAACGGACTAATCATAATAATCACCTTTTAAATTGTCAATTGCTTTTTACTCTCTTCCGCCACCGACGGCACTATATAAATTGATAACAGCCTGCATACGCTGGACATTGTCGGAGACTTCCGTCAACTGCGCACTGAGCAGACTCTGCTGGGCAGAAAGAATTTCCAGATAAGTGGACTGTCCGGATTGGAACAAAGCATTAGTATAGGTTACCGCCTTTTCCAACTCTTCTATCTGAGCCTTGTCCTGGATAAGTTTTCTATTGGTAGCATCATAAAGATGCAAAGCGTCACTCACTTCCTTTCCCGCTTCCAAAATCGTCTGCTGGTAGTTCATCTTGGCAATCTGTTCTTCCGCTTTTGAGATTTTCAGGTTGGCCACCAGCTTACCATTGTTAAAGATAGGCTGTGCCAACGAAGCCAAAGCCTGAAACATAAACTGTCCCGGATTGGAAACCGTAACACCCGAACCATTCGTCCAACCGGCTGTCGCCGTAATATTGATTCCCGGATAAAAAGCGGCACGGGCCTTATTAGTCGTATAATAAGCGCTGGCCAATGTCATCTCGGCCACCTTCACATCCGGACGGTTTTCCAACAACTGCAAAGGAACACCAGCCATCAGCTCTTCTGGCATCACCTGGTCTTCAAGCGTACTGCGGTCGATGGGCTGCGGTGCTTTCGCTAGCAATACAGATAAGGAGTTCTCCACTTCACGCACCTGACGCTTCAGTTCGATCAACGAACCGGATACCTGATGGTACACGGCACGCATCTGGACGACTGCGGCTTCTGTTGTCATGCCGGCAACCTTCATCGCCTCCATAGCCCGCACATTTTCTTTGTAGATATCTACCGTCTTGGAAGTAATCTCCACCTGGCGGTCCAACATCAACAGAGTGAAGTAGGCATTGGCGATTCCGCCGATCAGCTGCGAGCGTATCGCTTGCTGCGTGTACTGGCTCTGCAAATAAGCGGCTTTCTGCCCGCGGCTCGCATTCAATAGTTTACCAAACAAATCGACTTCCCAGCTGGCTGCCGCCGGCAAGGTATAGGCTTTTACATACCCCGTATTTTCCATTTTGGTTATGGTTCCTTGCGGAGCCAGATTCAAAGAAGGGAGGAAAGACAGGCGAGCGGAAGTCAACAACAATTTGGCCTCCTCTACCCTCAGGATAGCGGCTTGCATATCCACATTGTTTGCCAATCCCTCTTCGATCAAGGCCTGCAATTTAGGATCACGAAAAACTTCCTTCCAGGGCAGGTTTCCCATATTGGCCGTATCTGTTGCTGCCAACGTGTCGGTGGCAGAGACCGGATCACGGTAGATACCGGAAGTTTCGATCGTATCCGGACGGTCATATGCTTTATAGATATGGCAACTGCTCAAAAGAGCGGTTGCACATACCATATATATAATCTGTTTCTTCATTGTCATCTCTTATTTTGTTTTTGCGTACTGTTCTATTTCCGTATTCATATCGCTGTTATCCAAATCTTCCCATTCGATAGGTTTGAATTTCTCCTGCAAGTACTGGAATACCACAAACAAAACCGGAACAATAAAAATCTGGAAGATCATACCGATGAACATACCTCCGATGGCGGCAGTACCCAAAGTACGGTTACCGTGAGCACCTACACCGAACGCGAACATCATAGGCAACAGACCGACTACCATAGCCAACGATGTCATCAGGATAGGACGTAGACGAGCGGCAGCACCTAAAACGGCAGCCCACGTGATACTCATACCCATACGGCGACGATCAAGGGCAAACTCTACGATCAGGATGGCGTTCTTCGCCAACAAACCGACCAACATGATCAAGGCGATCTGCATATAGATATTGTTGGACATCGTACCTAAGATCATCTTCAAAGCCGGGATATTACCCAAAGCAGCCCATCCCTGTACGAACAGGAAGCTACCCATCAAACCGAACGGAATGGAAAGCAATACTGCCAACGGCAGAATATAACTTTCATACTGGGCGCTCAGCAGCAAATAAACGAAGACGAAACAGAGCAGGAAGATCAAACCGGTCGTGCTGCCGCTGGTTTCAGCCTCTTCACGCGCCATACCACCCAACTCGTATCCGAAACCGGTCGGAAGTGTCGTACCGGCAACCTCCTCGATTGCTTTCAATGCCTGGCCACTGGTGTATCCATCCGCCGGCGCAACCATCACTTTGATAGAGGTATACATATTGAAACGGCTGATGATATCCGGTCCATACACTTTCTTGATAGACACGAACTGCGAGATTGGAGCCATTTCGTTTCCATTGCGGACTTTGATATTCTTCAACGATTCCAAATTGGTACGCAAAGCCGGATCAGCCTGGACCATCACACGGTACATCTTACCGAAACGGTTGAAGTTGGAGGCATACAAACCACCATAATATCCCTGCATGGTTGCCAGAATATCACTCGGACTGATACCCACCTTCTTGCAGGCAGCCGCATCGATGTCGATCATATACTGCGGGAAGTTAGGGTTGAAGGTACTCTGTGCCGACTTGATTTCAGGACGGGCAGTCAAAGCTGCCGTATATTGCTTCGTCACATCGAAGAATTTTTCCAGATCGCCACCGGTCTTATCCTGCATGTTCAACTCGATATCGCTGGATGCGGAATACCCTGGGATCATAGGCGGAGTAAAGAACAGCACCTGTGCATCCTTCACTATCTTTTGCGCACGCATGAACAAACTACCATACACGATATCCGAACTCTGCATCATGGAACGCTCCTCCCAGTCTTTCAACTTGATAATGAACGAACCGTATGAAGGCCCCTGGCCACCGATAAAGCTGAAACCAATAATGGCCGTACGCGATTTGACTGCCGGGTCGGCAGCGATCAGGCTATCCACCTTGTTCATCACCTCTATCGTACGTTCCTGGGATGTTCCCGGAGGCAGCGTCACTGCGCCCATGATCGTACCGGTATCTTCATTCGGAACCATACCTGTCGGAGTCGCATTCATCAAAACAACAAGCAAGACGATACATCCGGCAACGATACCGAACGAAAGCCATTTCTTTTGGATAAAGAATACGACACGTTTTTTATAGCTGTTCAGCAAAGAGTCGTATGCGGCATTGAAAGAAGAGTGGAAACGGGAGACGAAGGTCGATTTCTTCTCATGCCCTTCTTCGTGCGGCTTCAAGAACATCGCGCACAGAGCCGGACTCAACGTCAAGGCGTTCAATGCAGACAAACCGATCGAGATAGCCATCGTCAAACCGAACTGGCGATAGAATGTACCGGCCGTACCGCTCATGAAACTTACCGGAATAAACACGGACATCATGACCAACGTAATGGAGACGATAGCACCGCCCAGCTCGTTCATGGCATCGATAGAAGCCAGTTTCGCTGATTTGTATCCCTGGTCCAACTTAGCATGGACACCCTCGACGACCACGATCGCATCATCGACCACGATCGCAATGGCGAGCACCATAGCACAAAGAGTCAGCAAGTTCAAGCTAAAGCCGATCAGCGATAGCATAAAGAACGTACCGATCAATGCTACCGGGATCGCGATAGCCGGAATCAAAGTCGAACGCATATCCTGCAAGAAGATATACACGACGATAAACACTAGGATGAAGGCCTCGATCAATGTCTTGAGCACCTCATGGATAGAAGCGTACAAGAAGTCGTTGGCATTCATACCGACGTCGATCTTCAAGCCCGGAGGCAATATCTTTTCTGTTTCTTCCAGTAGGTTCTGGATATTATTGATGGTTTCCGTCGCATTGGTTCCTGCCATCTGATAAACGATACAAGTTACGGCACTATGACCGTTTACTTTATTGACAAAGTTATAAGTCAGACGTCCCAATTCGATATCGGCGATATCTTTCATACGGAGCACTTCACCATCCGGCAAAGCTTTCACAACCATGTTCTCAAATTCGTTCACTTCCTGCAAACGTCCCTTATAACGGATCGTATACTGGAAACTCTGGTTACCCTGTTCACCAAACGAACCCGGAGCGGCTTCCACGTTCTGCTCAGCCAAGACGCCTGCAACGTCATTCGGAACCAGTTTATACTGTGCCATCACATCCGGCTTCAGCCAGATACGCATGGAATAGTCTGTTCCTAACACGTTTGCATCACCCACACCAGGTACACGCTGTACTTCCGGAATCAGGTTGATCTTGGCATAGTTTTCGATAAATCGCTGGTCGTAACGGTCCTCGGCATCATAAACAGAGAACACGATCAACATGGAGTTCTGACGTTTCTGAGTCGTCACACCGATCTTGGTTACTTCGGCCGGCAGCAAACCTTGTGCCATGGAAACACGATTCTGCACATTGACGGCAGCCATGTCAGGATCGGTACCCTGTTTAAAATAAATGGAGATTTCGGCCGATCCGTTATTCGAAGCCGATGAAGTCATGTACATCATGTTCTCCACACCATTGATCTGGTCTTCCAGCGGCGCAATCACACTATTCAATACCGTCTGTGCGTTTGCCCCCGTATAAGTAGCTCTCACCGAAACGGTTGGAGGGGCAATATCCGGATATTGGGTAATAGGCAAGGACAGCAAGCCTAATATACCCAGTATGACAATCAAGATGGAGATCACCGTTGAGAGCACCGGGCGGTTTATAAATCTATCTAATTTCATATCTTCTGTTTTTAACGAACAAATGGAAGTTATTAATTAAAAGCGGTCTTCAGATTACCTTCGTTCTGGTCTTTCAAGGCCTGATCATATTTCGCTTTCTGCTGTTCCGGCGTGATCGGCTCGATAGCCTGGCCGTCATGGAGGGTCTGTACGCCTTCAATCACGATTTTATCACCGGATTTCAAACCATTCGTCACCAGGTAATTCTTCCCGTCATCCAGATTAGAGATCTGAATCTCCGTATTCTTCACGGAATTGTCCGCCTGCAAGACGAAAACAAACTTTTTGTCCTGGATTTCGACAGTAGCGGACTGAGGGATAATAATAATCCCATCCATCGTGTATGGGAATATGATGTTGCCGGTACCGCCGCTTCTCAATATATTTTTATCATTCGGGAAAACAGCACGCATGCTGACAGACCCGGTTGACTGGTCGATTACACCGCTAACGGCATCGATCTTGCCTTCCGACTGATAGGTTGTGCCGTCGGACAGCTGCAAGCGGACAGCCGGCATCTTTTCCAGCTGTTCTTTCAAAGTGCCCCCGGCTCTTGTCAAGCGCAATAACTCTTTCTCCGTCATAGAAAAATAAACATACACGTCGTTGATTTCGGATACGGTTGTCAAGGGCTGTGAGACAGAAGGGCTGACCAGACTTCCGATACGGTACGGGAATGTACCGACAACACCATTCGACGGGCTTGTCACCGTACAGAATGACAAATTCTGATTCGCGCTCACCAAAGATGCTTCCGCCTGAGCCAGGCTTGCCTTGGCAGACATAAGCTGGTTGACCGCTGTCTGATACTCAAAATCACTAATAATCTTCTGATCGAACAAAGCTTTTTTATTCTTTTCGGTCAGGGTCAAAGTAGCGACATTGGCTTTAGCCATCTCGACAGCCGCTTTTGCCTGTCCGACCGCAGCAGCATACTGGGTCGGATCGATCTGGAACAAAGCCTGCCCTTTACGAACTGTTGCTCCTTCATCCACACATAACTTAACGATAAAACCCGAAACCTGGGGGCGTACCTCAATATCCTGCGTTCCTCTGATCGTCGCCGGATAGGAAGTTGTCTGGTCGCTCGTTGTCGAATTGACAGCAAGGACAGCAAATTCATTATCCCCTAACTTCATACCGCTTTGATTGTTCCCGCAAGCGGTTAATAAAGATACCCCTACTGCAAACAATGCAATTTGCCTTAATTGGGTAATAGTAGTTCTCAACATTTGTTTATCCATATTCATTATTATATATCTTCTATACTATTCTTGTTTTTAGTCATTAGAAGGCCATCAAAAAGCCGTCGCAACGGGTGAGATCCGCTGCATCCATAGTAAAAAAATTCCACAACGATGCTGTCCTAAACTTATGGGTTCATAGCCTATTCCTCATAAAAAGCGTACAAATGTAGAATCTTTTTGTTGTACTTTTTCCGTTTATACAATCTTTTATACTAAAAAATTGCTTATTTTATATTTCTGTATCAGAGATATATTGAGAATTTGACCAATCGAAAATATATTCGTTTAAATTGATACATAATTTTAACACAGAATTTGTTTATTCAATAATTTATCCTAATTTTACGGCTTATATAACCTAAATAATCAATTCATATGGAACCAAAGTTTATGATATCGGAAGTGTTCGGCACTTCATGGAAGTACACTAAATCTCAGATCTGGGTACTGGTAGGGCTGTTTATCGGATATTTTATCCTGTCATCAATCATTAGTCTGTTCGGTATGCCAGCGCAAGGTTCGATGGTCGGTAAGATCATCGTGAATCTGATCAGTGCCGTCATATCCAGTGCTTTCATGTTGGGCTACATAAAAAATCTGTTCCAGACAATGGATGGAGAAGAACCACAGTTTTCCGCATACGGGCAGCAATCCCGTAAAATCTTCACTTATCTTATTGCCAGTATCATTATGGGGATCGCAGTGGCTATCGGAATATTCTTACTGATTGTTCCGGGTATCTATCTGGCTATCCGCCTGCAATTTTATTCTGCCTATATCGTAGAGGAAGACTGCGGAATTATAGAATCACTGCAAAAAAGCTGGGACTTGACTAAAGGACAGGGGATGCCGTTGTTTTTATTACTGTTGGCCATGATCGGCACTGCGATCGTCGGTTGTATCTTGTTCTTCGTCGGACTCTTTGTCGCCGTTCCTCTTATCTATATGATGCAGTGCTACACATTCAGAAAATTAAATACGATTTCAACAGAAGAAGTACAACAACTATAATATCAAATCATAAATAGACAACAGCCCGCAAAAATAAACATTCTGCGGGCTGTATAGCTTTCCGATCTATGGGTAAGACATATAGAATCAAAGACATTGCAGAGATGTCCGGAGTTTCGACCGGAACCGTCGACCGCATATTGCACAACCGAGGCAAAGTATCCGAAGAGGCACAGAAAAAAGTAGAAAAAGTTTTAAAAGAAATAGACTATCACCCGAACCTGATAGCCCGTTCCCTTGCACTAAAAAAGAACTACCATTTTATCACACTGATCCCTTCTTTTGCAAAAGGCGAATATTGGGATAAACTTTGCGAAGGAATAGATAAAGCAGAGCAGGAACTTTTCAGCTACAACGTGGAAGTCGAACGTATGTGCTTCAATCAATACGACAAAAGCAGTTTCGACGAGCTCATTCCCCGGATCGAAAAAGCCGACTGTCAGGGAGTCGTGATTGCAACACAGTTCCATGACAGTGTCGTCAAGTTGGCATCCCGGCTGGATCAGTTACAAATACCTTACATACTGATAGACGCATTCATTGAAAACACCAATTGTGTGGCCTATTACGGGACTAACTCGTACGATTCCGGATACATTGCCGGCCGTTTGCTATACGAACAAATCAACCCGACCGAAAATATCGCAATCTTCCGCTTTATCCGCAAAGGAGAAATGCAGGTAACCCAGGTCATGAAACGCGAGGAAGGCTTCAGGAATTATCTGGCAGAAAAGAACTATGACGGACGTATCTATTCCGTACAATTACATGCCGACGAACCGGAAAAGAACATAAGCATACTGAATACTTTCTTAGAAGAGCATAAAGAGGTGAACGCAGGTATCATATTCAACTCCCGTGCCCACTTACTGGGAAAATACTTCCGCGATAAAGGAGAGAAATTCAGATTGATCGGCTATGATGTGATAGACCCGAATATCACTTGCCTAAATGACGGTTCCATCACGCACCTGATCGCCCAACGGCCGGAAGTGCAGGGATTCAATTGCATACGGGCACTGTTCCGCCATTTAGTCCTCAAAGAAAAAGTGGAACAGATCAATTATATGCCGATTGATATCCTGATGAAAGAGAATATCAAATACTATAACAATTATATTTGAAAACATAAAAAGGTATTTTTTATCCGTTTTCTTTTTGTTTGATAAATAAATACTATACTTTTGTGCCCAATGTGTGCGCGAGCACAATGAGATAGTAACAATGAAATTATCACAATCATAAACAATAAAAATATGGCTAATTTATTTTGCGTTAAAGACAAAGTTGTCATTATTACCGGTGGAGCCGGGATCTTGGGCAGAGGTATTGCTGGTCACCTTGCTGAAGAAGGTGCTAAAATCGTTATTCTTGACCGTGCAGCCGAAGTTGGTGAACAAATTGTAGCCGACATCAAAGCTAAAGGAGGAGAAGCAAGCTTCTTCCTGACCGACGTATTAAACAAAGAAATTCTGGAACAGAACAAAAAAGATATCCTGGCCAAATATGGTCGTATCGATGCATTGCTGAATGCAGCCGGCGGTAATATGGCTGGCGCGACTATCGGACCGGACAGCACGATTTTCGACCTGAACATCGACGCTTTCCGTAAGGTGGTAGATCTGAACCTGTTCGGAACAGTTCTCCCGACAATGGTATTTGCCGATGTAATGGCTAACCAAAGAGAAGGTGCTATCGTTAACTTCTCTTCCGAATCCGCCTTGCGCCCGCTTACCCGCGTCGTGGGTTATGGTGCTGCCAAAGCCGCCATTTCCAACCTGACTAAATACCTGGCCGGTGAACTGGCGATCAAATTCGGAGAAGGTTTGCGTGTAAATGCAATTGCTCCGGGATTCTTCCTGACGGAACAGAACCGTACTTTGATGACAAATCCGGACGGATCTTACACTCCACGTGCTGAATCTGTCATTGCACATACTCCGTTCAGACGTCTGGGTACACCGGATGAATTATTTGGTACAATCCAATACTTGATCAGTGACGCTTCCAAATTCGTAACCGGAACAATCGCTATCGTAGACGGTGGTTTTGATGCATTCTCTATTTAATCTCACAATTAAAAACAAGACATTATGTATTTATGTGAACAAACATGGCGCTGGTACGGACCGAACGATCCTGTTAGTCTTTCCGATATCCGCCAGGCCGGCGCTACCGGAATTGTAAATGCCTTGCATCATATCCCGAACGGAGAAGTATGGACTGTCGAAGAAATACAGAAACGCAAGGATATGATCGAAGCAGCCGGCTTACGCTGGAGCGTAGTGGAAAGTGTTCCCGTACACGAACATATCAAAACACAAAGTGGAGACTTCCAGAAATATATCGACAACTATAAAGAAAGTATCCGTAACTTGGCTGCATGTGACATCCGTGTGATTACTTACAATTTTATGCCGGTTCTGGACTGGACCCGTACAAACTTGGCTTACACCATGCCTGACGGCTCTAAAGCATTACGTTTCGAACGTGCAGCTTTTATGGCTTTCGATCTCTACATCCTGAAACGCCCTGCTGCAGAACAGGAATATACAGACGAAGAAAAAGCAATCGCAAAAGCCCGTTTCGACGAGATGAGCGAAGATGACAAAGCACTGCTAGTACGCAATATGATCGCTGGCCTGCCCGGCTCCGAGGAAAGTTTCACATTGGATCAATTCCGGGCCGAACTGGATCGTTACAAAGACATCGATGCGGAAAGACTCCGCGCCAACTTGATTTATTTCCTGAAAGAGATTACTCCGGTTGCTGACGAAGTAGGCGCACGTATGGTTATCCATCCGGATGATCCTCCCTACTCGATCTTAGGCTTGCCCCGTATCTTGAGCACTGAAGAGGATTTCCGCAAGTTGATCGAAGCCGTACCAAACAAAAGCAACGGTTTATGCCTCTGTACCGGCTCATTCGGTGTTCGTGGGGATAATGACCTAGCCGGTATGATGAAACGGTTCGGTGACCGTATCGACTTCGTCCATATACGTAGTACCAAACGCGATGAAGCCGGAAACTTCTTCGAAGCAAACCTGCTGGAAGGAGACGTAAACGTTTATGAAGTAATGAAAGCCCTTCTTGAAATCGAGCAGGAACGCGGTTGCTCAATCGCAATGCGTCCGGATCACGGGCATCAGATGATCGATGACTTACACAAGAAGACTAATCCAGGTTATTCCTG
>OOAH01002660.1_pt1 | contig 11804 bp, 12 predicted proteins | sample 1671801 | NCBI WGS metagenome assembly OOAH01 (sample SAMN06348194, study PRJEB24527) | human gut metagenome | biome: human gut; feature: ankylosing spondylitis patient; material: feces | host: Homo sapiens | place: China | collected 2015-10 | reverse complement strand
GCAAAGCTACAACCAAACCTCAAAGTGTAAAAGGTGCATTTCTTCGAATGCTTACCATTGATATATATAATCCTGTAGATATTATAAAGACCGATATAAAAATAATATTTGAGCTGAATTGATCAAAGCCTGCATTGACTGCTTCAATGCGTATAGCAAGTGCTATAAGAAGTAATGTTCCAGCTACACTAGAATCTAAAATAAAATATTCAAATTTCTTCAAATACATAAGCCATATGTTTAACTGTTCGTGAGCAAAGGTAATGTTTACTGATTATGTATTATCAGAAAATGACAAGAGTGACATCAGACTTCATCAAACGTCACTAATTGTCATAAATAGTTTGATTATTATTGGAAAGTAAGAAGTGTTCAGATGGAATAGGGGCGGATTAATTTATGGGATTGAATGTAAGACATGAATTTATAACTTATCATATAATAAACAAAAGTGGTATTCTTTCTATATTATATGATAAGTTATGCTATAATTCCAATAATCGTTCCGCTAATGGCGCATAGTATTTTTGTACTTCTTCAGCTGTTGGAGTATGACCGCCAGGATAGTGGTATGAATATTTATAATGCATTAAAAATAAAGGCTCAAAGTGTGCCAGATGGTCATTCTCACCAAATATCCCCCATATATTTTCTTGGTTAGCTACCTGACAATTGTCCCATTGATGCTGTTGAAGTTCTGCGAATTCATCAATCAATGTTTGGTTAATGACAAGCTGCTGGTTTCCGTTAGCTCGTGGTGATTTGTATTCATGCGAACCAATACGTTCCATCAGGAAGCGTGTCATTTCGAAATGAGGATTTCCGAGTAAAGCAGGGATATTGTTTTTAGATGCTACTACCTGTGCCAAAAACGAGCCATTACTGTTTCCTACCAATATATCAGGTTGTTCTTGGTTGCACAATCTTTGGATAAAGTCGATAGCTTCCTGTGGATGCAGGGGTAAGTCTGGACTCAAGACTGTTGCCTTACCGCTGAAATATTCTTTCAAGGCAAGAGCTGGGATACATGTACCTGATGCAAAGAAACCATGAAGGAAAAGAATTTTCTGTGCCATAATCAACAACCGCTTCCGTCAATATTACATGTTGCTCCTTCATTAATAGGACGTGAACGTAATCCGGCATCTTCTGGATTCAAAGTAACTGTACCGTCTTCCAATACAAAGCAAGGAATTCCAACGGCTCCAACACTTTTGGCTTCATTAAAGGCTGAATGATGATCCCGTAATCTCAAGAATGCTTTCAAATCTCTTACGTGTTGACCAATATCGATGACCTCATATTGGTTATTACCTTTTACTTGTTCTTCTACATACGTACAATCCGGACAAGTTTCCATTCCATATATTTTTATCATAGCTGTAGTTATTCATTTAAAGACTCAATTTTCTTCAAAGATAGCGATTCTGTCAGATAAAGCAAACATAAAAACAGGTCATATCCGATAGATTTATCAGATATAACCTGTTATAGATAAGATAAGAGTTATATTATTTCAACGAAATCTTATTCGCTGTCTCTCGTTTTTTCGAATTGACCAAATCAGCATAAATCTGTGTGGTCGAAACATTTTTGTGAGTAAGCATTTTCGATACTGTATAAATATCTGTGCCTAAAGAGATTTGTATGACGGCGTACGAATGACGGAAACAGTGGAACAGAATACAGGAAGCAAGTAGGTGAAGGGATGAGAAAGAAAAACGTAATCGGTTGAATATGAGCAGTAGTTCCGTTTTTTGCTGAGATAAGGGAAAGCAAAAATGGACAGGATATTGCAGGTGTTCAGTTACCAGAGTGTTAGTTGTCTAGTTACCTAAACCGAATAGGTAACAGCCTGAATAATAAAGAATCTGTCACAGAGGCTATTATTCACTGTATGTCAGCATTTTGCATATCAAAGAACGCTTATAAATAGGTAATTTTGCCATTAAAAAAATAAGCGTATGAAAGTAGAAAAATTCAAGGTGCTGCTCTACCTGAAAAAGAGCGGTCTTGACAAATTCGGAAAGGCTCCGATAATGGGGCGAATAACGGTAAACAACACGATGGCGCAATTCAGTTGTAAGCTGTCATGTACTCCGGAGTTATGGAATCCAAGAGAGAGCCGACTGAATGGAAAGAGTAAAGAAGCCGTTGATGTTAATGCAAAAATTGACCGGCTCTTGCTTTCGGTCAATTCTGCATTTGATTCACTTGTTGAACGTAAGATTGATTTTGACGCGACTGCTGTCAAAGAGCTTTTGCAGGGAAGTGTAGAAACCCAGATTACTCTGTTGAAACGGCTTGATATGCATATCGAGGATATGCGCTCAAGAATCGGTATTGATGTAGCTAAAAGCTCCATGTCAACATACATTTACACCCGCAGGTATCTTGGCGAATTTATTCAAAAACGATTCAAGACAAGTGATGTTGCTTTTGGACAGTTGAATGAACACATCCCATGGGAGTTTCAGGATTATATACTGAAGGACAAAGGACTTGCGGTAGATACGGCAAGACATTATCTGGCAATCCTGAAGAAAATCTGCCGGATGGCATTCAAGGAAGGACATGCGGAAAAGCGTTATTTTGTGAATTTCAAACTACCACAAGAGAACCGGAAACCACCACGGGCTTTGAGTCGTGAGGATTTTGAGAAGATCCGTGATGTCGTAATACCACCGGAAAGAATCACTCATAATATAGCCAGGGATTTGTTCCTCTTTGCCTGTTATACAGGAGTCCCGTATGCGGATGCGGTTTCAATTACCCGAGAGAATATATACAAAGACGATAAAGGCGACTTATGGTTAAAGTATCTGAGAAAGAAGAATGAATACCTGGCCCGCGTCAAATTGCTGCCGGAGGCTATCTCTCTTATAGAAAAATATCGTTCGAATGACAGGAAAGAGCTTTTCCCGATGATACACCACCCCAATATGAGACGCCACATGAAAGGTTTGCGGGATCTGGCTGGCATAAGCTGTGATTTGGTCTATCATATGGGAAGACATACCTTCGGAAGTCTGATAACCCTTGAAGCTGGTGTTCCTATTGAAACAATCAGCAAAATGCTGGGGCATACCAATCTGACAACTACTCAGCTTTATGCAAGGGTAACTCCTAAAAAACTTTTCGAGGATATGGACAAGTTCATCGAGGCGACGAGTGATATGAAACTGGTATTATAAATCAAGAATGAAAGAATCATGAGAAGTACATATAAGCAACTGTATTATATAAACCGTGGTAAAGTCAAATCTGACGGGACTACATCAATCATGTGTCGTATTACAATAGACGGAAAGGCTGTTGTATTATCGACCGGGTTGTATTGCCAGCCGGAAGAGTGGAACAGCAAGAAAGGGGAAGTCAAGAACAACAGACTGAACGGGATGCTTTGCGAGTATAAAAAACGAATAGATGAAACTTATGCTGAACTGTTGAAAGTAAATGGTGTCATCAGCGCAGAGCTGCTGAAAACAGCCATGACAGGAGCGGTCGACATCCCGAAGTACATATTACAGGCAGGGGAGGTGGAACGGGAAAATCTGAAAATCCGTTCCATTCAAATAGATTCAACCTCCAGTTACAGGCAATCAAAAATGTATCATTACTATCTGGGGGAATACATCCGTTCTCTGGGCAAAGAAGACATGCTTTTTACAGATATTACCGAAGAGTTTGGCACCAATTTCATTTTGTATCTGAAAACAAATTACCCTCATAAACCATCATACCGTAACCATTGTCTTTGCTGGCTGAAACGTCTGGTTTATCTTGCCGTGGATAACGGAATTTTGAGATATAATCCTTTGGATGATATAAAATATGAAAAGAAGGCACCTACAAAGCTCATGTATATAAGCAAGAACCAGCTTCAGGAGATAATGAGCCATCCAAAACAGGATCCACTACAGGAACTTGCAAGAAGAACCTTTATATTTTCATGTTTTTGCGGTTTGGCTTACGTTGATGTACGTAATCTCTATCCGCATCATATAGGTACAACTGCGGAAGGACGGAAATATATCAGAACATACCGCAAGAAAACAAGCGTTGAATCATTTATACCATTGCACCCGGTAGCGGAGCAGATAATTTCCTTGTATAATATGACAGATGATAGTCAGCCCATTTTCCCGTTACCCATACGGAGTATGATTTGGTTTGAGATACATGAATTGGGTTTTTCGCTTCAGTTCAAGCATAACTTGTCATACCATCAAAGCCGTCATACTTTCGGTACCTTGATGGTTTCTGCCGGAGTCCCCATGGAAAGCATCTCAAAGATGATGGGACATACAAATATCAGAACTACACAAGGATACGCAAAAGTTACTGATGACAAAATCTCGGAGGATATGGATAGAATAATTAATGCTTGCACGAAATAAAAAATATAAAAAAACAACTTCTTGATTAAGTATAATGAACTTTTTTGCTAATTTTGGATTTAACATGTAGATATCATGGCAGGATAATCAAGTACATCTATGAATTCTGCTCTTTTTATTGAAAAACATTATTTTAATTTTTTGAATTATGAAAGTCGCATCAAAAGTTAAGGATGGTAGAATTAATGCCGTTAATATACTGCTTGATATGAATATAAGAGAATATCTTGAGGTAGCCGGAAATATTATCAAGAATAATGAATTCCAGAGGAAGCGTGTGAAAAACTCTTCCACTGTTTATGCTTTATTGAAAAAAGATTTACGGAGTAATTGTACTATGCCTCCGATAGTTCTAGCTATAAAAGCTGAGAAAATGAATCATTTATTGAACCCTTATGATGTAGATGAAGAGCAAATTAAATCTTTATTTAAGCCTGAGAATTTAATTATACTTGATGGATTACAACGTACTTATACTATTTTGGATTTAGTTGATGAATTGAAGAAAGAGAATAATATAGAAGTCCTAAATAACGTTTTGGATAATAGTATCCGCATTGAGGTTTATCTTGGTATAAATAAAATCGGTATTCTTTATAGAATGTTGACCCTAAATACAGGACAAACTCCCATGTCAATTAGGCACCAAATCGAAATGTTATATTCTGATTATGCTGAAAATAGTATTGGAGAAGTACGTTTGCTTAAAGAAACTGACTCAAAGAGTGTAAAGAGAATTGGTGAATATCAATTTAGAGATGTTATTGAAGGATTCAATTCATATCTTGATCGCGATGAACTTGGAATTAGCCGGAATGAATTACTAGAAAATATTCAGAATTTGGAGAAACTAGCATTAGAAAATGGAACATCGGATTTATTTAAGGATTATATATTGACTTATAATGATTTAATAAAAAAGATAGATTCTTTTGATATTGGATGGGAAGTAAGAAAATCTGAATTAGATATTAATGGTGTTTTTGGTCGAAGTGTTTTATTGATATTTACAAAGTCTCAGGTTTTATCAGGTTTTGGTGCCGCTATTGGGAAATTGAAGGATTCAAAAGTTATTGATGGTTTTGAAACAGTAAAACATAATGTAAACAATATTAAACTATCTAGCGATATAAATTGCACTCTTGATTCCGTAATGATAAATTTGTTGACAAAACTAGACAATATAAAAAATAGGGCAAAAAAGATAGGCGTAGAACAAAGAATGTTTTTTACATACTTTTTCCGTGAATTATTCAATCATAATAGTGATTCTTATCTAGATATAAATGCGGCAATTGAAAGTGGATTTAATAAATATATAAGTTTGATTTAGTTCTTGTATATGCTAGTAGATTATGATAGTAAAGAACGAAAATTCTTTGTTTTAACAAAATCGTATGAAACGGTAACAATACCATACCCTTTGTTGGATAAAGACCATAAGGGTCAGTTATTTAATGAAGATTCAAGTGACTATGATTATAAGATTTTATACAAAAAGAATTACAAAGAAAATGATATTTATCAAGTAATTGATGGAGGATTGGAGAAAAGAATAGGGTGGATTTTTCCTATATCATCAATAATTTCAACTTCACATGATTTTGCGAATAATCCACATTATTGTAGATATGCATTTTTGGCCCACATTTTTCTATTGCAAAATGAGATTTCTGATCAAGATATCATTGATAAAGATTTCAATGATATAGTGGATGAACTATATTCTGACGATACTATTATTTTTATTTATAAAAAAAGTTTAACAAAAGAGATAGAGAATTTTAAAATTGAAAGTTATTTTGCAAGTTTATGCGAATATGGATATTATATAATCCATGATTATGAGAATCCTAATATAAAAGAGCCAAAATCAAAAAATAGGATTCAACTACATCGTATGTCAGAGGATATAGTGTCTAATGAATATATGCCACGTTTTTTTGGTATGCTTTGCCAAGAAAAACATCCAATTATTAAATTTCATATTTTATATCAGGTCATAGAATTATTAATAGAAGACATTCTGATATCTTCTTTGGAAGATACTATAAAACAGTTCAGAGATAAAAAAATATACACCCGTAGTTTAAGAGAAAGAATCAGTAAAATTGAGGCAGAAAAAGATAGAATTTCAATGTTAGTTGAAAAGTGCGGTATAATATGCGATGACTACAATGAACTGCATGAAAAATGTATTTCATTCTTAACTAAGCGAGGTCGAGAAAATATTGATTTCCCAATGTCCATATATTCTCTTAGAAATTTTATAGTGCATGATTATAGATTTATTATTGATGAAACAGAGCTAAATGAAATATCAACAATTAATGGTTTCTTTGAAATGCTAATTTTAGATTTAATCATTAAATACAAACATTGACATTGGATGAGTCGTATTATTTATACGTTAATCCGTCCCTGAAAATTCTCAAAAAAGATATTTTACATTTATCAGTCGCTCGTTCCTCGCCGTCCATAGAAGTTAGTACAGACTCCATTGAAAGCGAAAAGGTCGGGCGGCTGTGCCGTTTCGGGCAGAATCTTCCTCTTTTAGAGCGTATTCAGCCCGAAAACCTTTTCCCTTTCACGTCTGTACAATGGACGCCGACGGCAGCGGAAACAAGCGACTGACGGAAAAGTCAGAAAAAAGACAAAACAGCATATAGATTGGTTCAAATAGGTCCTAATTCTATATGCTGTTATTTTATCATTTGGAAAGGCTGTTTTTTTAGAAACACAAATTAAATGGGCAGACGGCAAACTGCGCTCCCTCTAGAAAAATCAAAATCCTTGTGTGTTCTTTGTGGGGACGCTTGGAATGTTAGCTCCTTTTGTATCTGTACGCCTCCTTGTACCCTTTCATCAGTGTCTTTTCTATGTCAGAAGCCCGGTAGAGAATCTTGCCGCCTAGCTGTGTGTAAGGCAGAATGCCGTTGTTGCGGTAGTCCTGCAAGGTTCTCCGGCTCACTTTCAGCAGGTATGCCACTTCCTTGTCCGTCAGCAGTTCATCGCCATAGGCAGACGGTTGCCGCTTTTCCAATAACTTTTCAAGCAGGGCCAGCAGCCTGTCGAAATTCGAGTGGAACGTCTTTACCCACTCGTGGTCCTTTTCTCTGATTTCATTACTCATACGCGTTTGATATAGGGTTATACATTATTCTTGAAACTCGTTCAAATGGTCTTTCCTTTCCAGCGGGCTTCCTTACGCTTTTCCTCCACATTACCGACCACACGTTCTACATCGTCAGGGCGGTAATAAGTCCTGTTTCCGATTTTTGTAAAGGCCAGCGTCCCGTTATCCCTCAAGGTCTGCAAGGTTCTCGGACTGATACGCAACCTGCGGCAGACCTCGTGGTTGTCCATCCATTCTCCCATTTCTTTTCCGCCGTGTTCACGGCACAGGCTTTCCACCTGCTGCACGAAACGATCCAGCTTGGCGGCAATCTCCTCGAAAGTCCTTTTTTCAAAGCTGATGATTTCCATTGTCTTCATTATTTTCAGTTAAACATATATTCAAAACTCCGGAACAGAACAGGTCTTTTACAGCCGATATGCCATCATGTATCATCGTCCTATTCTCGGCAGGAAATGTGACCGTTTTATCTTGTTTCCACTGCAAATAAAAGCAGTAGAAATCACACTACAATGGATTTTCAGATCGGTGACGATGCGTTGCCCGGAATAACATCATGTTACATATCAACTGCATACAATGATCTTTCTTTATAAACAGAATTTGCTTGAACAATCCGGTATGTAGAAATCACTCCGGCAAATCACGGCAGGCAGCACCGACCGCCCAATCGGTATTGTGCACGAGATTACATAATTGCCACGATATCTCCATTCGCTTGATTCTGTTCACTATACACATTTCCTTTGCTCACGACAATGAGTCAAGGTGCGCACCGAGACCAGTGAGTAAACCGATTAAAATCAAAAATGTATGGTAACAAAAAAGAAATTGACCAAAGAAGAATGGGAGGCCATGACAGGTACGGATATGTCATTCATACTCCCGTCAGATGGCAGCATTGAGACTGCCAGTGAATCATCCTTGAATGATACCGGAAAAGAGAAGTCAGAAGGAACGGTAGTACAGACCGAAAACCCATCCGAGCCCCGGCAACCGCCAACAGGAAAAGAGGAAGCTGTTCTCTCATCTCAACGTCGTATAAGCAGCAGGCAGAGAAAACTTTCCCTGGACGAGTACCGGAAAACTTTTCTTCAGGTCCCAAGAATCGAAGACCGCAAGCCCGTGTTTGTCAGCGGCGAGGTACGTGACAGGCTGGACGAGTTTGTCCGCAGGTTGGGAGGACGTAAAATGAGCGTTTCCGGACTGCTTGAAAACATCGCCCGGCAGCATCTTGAAATCTATTCGGAGGACTTCGAGCAGTGGCGAAAGCTGTAACATTTTCCTGAATGACAGACTTGCTTACTGACTTCAGTCATTACAGTATTCAAACTGCCAACAACCGCCCAGACGGGGCAACGGACAAAACTTCAGTTTTGGGAGTTAGCGAGGTTATCTTTCGGGCATCCCGAAAACCTCGCTCCACTCCCGAAGAGTGGAGGCAATCCGCTCCCGGTGGTCGCAGATTGTGGGAAAAAAATAATCAGAAATCAAACAAAGGAAATATGAATGACAGAAAGAAAAACAGGCAGAGGGGACGTCCTCGGGTAAGCGGAGTGTGCAAACTCAGCAAAGCCGTTACAGTGAAATTCTCCAAGATAGACTATGAACGGTTGTGCCGACGCAGCAGGCAGGCCAATCTCACGCTGGCAGAATTTCTCCGCGTATCAGCTTTTGAGGCGACGATAACAGCTAGGCACTCTGCCGAGGAAACTGCCGTCATACGCAGTCTCACGGGTATGGCAAACAACCTGAACCAGCTGACCCGTCTGTCCCATCAGGCCGGATTCCACCGTACCCAAAGGACGGTGACGGAACTCCTGCAGAAACTCAAGGAGATTATCGTCTGGTACAGGCAAGGAGAAAGGAGGCAATCATGATTGGCAAGATCAAGAAAGGGAAATCCTTCGGTGGCTGTATCCGCTACGTGATGGGCAAGGACAATGCGGAAATCATCGACTCAGACGGTGTATTGCTGGGAAATATCCGGGAAATAACGGACAGTTTCAACTACCAGCGTGAGCTTAATCCGAAGATCAAACAGCCTGTCGGACACATTGCATTGAGCTTCAAACCTGAGGATAAGGCATTGTTGACGGATGAGTTTATGGCTAAAATAGCCCAGGAATACATGGAGCTGATGGGGATAAAAAACACTCAGTTTATTCTGGTAAGACACCATAATACGGACAATCCGCACTGCCATCTGGTCTATAACCGCATCGGGTATGACGGCAAGGTAATCTCTTCCCAAAGCGATTACAAGCGTAATGAAATCGTCACGAAACTGCTTAAGAACAGGTACGGGCTGACATACGCCGAGGGCAAGGGCAAGACTAATGTGGAGAAACTCCATGCTTCGGAGCGTGTGAAATACGAAATCTTCAATGCCGTCAAGGCAGCTTTGAAGCATTCCAAAACATGGAAAGAGTTCAACGATTACATGCTTCGCCGGGGCATCAGGCTGGAATTTGTAAAGCGTACCAGAGAGGTAAAAAAGCCGGAGGACATACAGGGAATCCGGTTCACCAAAGACGGGCAGACCTTCAAGGCTTCACAAATCAGCCGGGAGTTCAGCTTTGCCAGGCTGAATGCCCGGTTGAGCTGGAAGACTTCGGAATCCCAACAGGAATCCGAACATAAGGTGCAACAAAGGATACCGGACGTAGGCCATCTTCTCGAAAGTACTGGACCGGGACTGTTCTGTCCGACAAACGGTACCGTTCCCGAAGAGCCGTTATCACAGGAAGAACTCTTGCGCAGACGCAGGAAGAAGAAACAAAAGAGGAAAGGATTCGGGCTGTAGTCCGTCCTTTCCCATTCAAATTATTCATGAACATTAAAATTGCAGGAATATGAAATTGGAAGAATATATCGAGAGCATCTTCGGATGCCTGGAAAGAATCGAAAACAAAATCAACGGGCTGTCCGCTCCCTTGCCGGAAGGCAATAGCCCGACAGTTAACAATGAAAAGGAAAAGGATGAGTCCGTGCTGAATGAAGTCCGGAATGGTAATGAGACATTTCGCAAATTGTTGGCTCGCATGTGCGAGGCTCTTGCCGCTATCAAGAACGATATGGTTTCCATGGACAGGAAAAACTCGTCACAGGAAAGACTTGGACAGGTCTTGTCTGAAATGCGTAATGAACAGCGGCAGAACCAGGAGAAAGTGGAAGCCTTGTTTTGTGAGACCAATGACACAGTCAGAAAGAATGCCGTCAAGACAAGCAACATCAACCATCATTTCAGCCTGAGTGTAGAATCCCCGTACACTCTTGGGAGTTTTTTCGTGATGTTCGTGACAATCGTGATTCTGTCCGTGGTTCTCTATTTTTCGGTGAGGACAGATAACGTGCAGGCCGATAATGATCTGAAGTACCGTTATGTCAAGATGAAAGGAGAGGCTACCCCCGAGCAACTTGTGGAACTTGAGAACCTCTTTGGACCGAACCGGGATAACGAACGGATAGAACAAATGCGTGAGGACGTGGAAGCCTACGAGGAAGCGGTACAGAGACAGGCTACCCTGACCGAGCAGGCACGACTGAAAGAACAGGCAGCGAGAGAACTGGACAGCAAGGCGAAGTCCATCAAGGACAAGTCTATTACGGACGAACCTAAAAAGTAAGCCTATGGCCAGTGTCAAAGTAAAATTCAGACCTTCCACCATAGAGGGAAAGGAAGGTACCGTCTATTATCAGATTATCCAGAACCGTGTAATCCGTCAGTTAAAGACGGATTACCGGATATTTACGAACGAATGGAACGAAGCTGGAAGCTGTATCATTGTCGGTAGTTCGGAACGAAGCAATCTGCTCCGTTCCTTGCAGGAACGCATGGAATGGGACCTGAAACGGCTGGACATGATTATCCGCCAACTGGATAACCGAAAAGCTGTATATACAGCAGATTATATTATCGCTTCTTTTCAAAGCAATACAGAGGGACAGTCGCTTTTCAACTTCATGCAAGGCATCATAGCCCGTCTGAAACAGATGGGCAAGATACGCACAGCAGAAAATTACTCCTGTACTCTGAAAAGTTTCATGCAGTTCAGAGGAGACAGGGATATTCTGTTGTCTGACATCGATTCGGATTTGATGCAGCTTTATGAAGCCTATCTTCATGGGAAAGGTGCCGTACGGAATACCAGTTCATTCTACATGCGTATTCTTCGGGCGGTATATAACCGTGCCCTGGAAAAGGAACTGATGGAACAGCGCAATCCTTTCAGGCATGTCTATACGGGAGTGGACAAGACCGTCAA
>OOAH01002657.1_pt1 | contig 11823 bp, 7 predicted proteins | sample 1671801 | NCBI WGS metagenome assembly OOAH01 (sample SAMN06348194, study PRJEB24527) | human gut metagenome | biome: human gut; feature: ankylosing spondylitis patient; material: feces | host: Homo sapiens | place: China | collected 2015-10 | reverse complement strand
CAACGGATCCTGCTGCAGTGTCGGGTCCGTTTTTTCTGCGGGGTGTTTGTCGAAAGTGAGAATTTGTCCGGACCTTACGTTACAAATTGTCCGAGGTGTACTTAACAATTTGTCCGTTGTTTGAGTGATAATTTGTCCGGTGAAAACTTTGAAAGTTGTCTGTTGGGACGGATTGCAAAATGCAATGGATTGATCGTTGGTGCCGTCGAGAATTGTTGGCTTCTCTTCAGTCGCATCGAGTCGTGAGCGTGACCGGATGTCGCCAGTCCGGAAAAACGACGCTTGTCAGGCACGCGGGTGTGAACGCGGAATATCGAACGCTCGATAGCAGCGCAACGCTCACACAAGCGTCGGAGGATCCGGTCTTTTTCGTGCGCCGTCGTCCCGGGACGTGTCTCATCATTGACGAGGTTCAGAAGCTGCCGCTTCTGATCGGCGAGATCAAGTGCCGAGTTGACGAGAATTCGGAAGAAAGCGGCCAGTACATCATCACGGGCTCGGCGGACTATAGAAAGCTGCCTCAGGCAAGCGAGTCCTTGGCGGGGCGTGTTAACTTTGTCCGTGTGAGAACGTTTGCCGAAGCGGAACTGCGCGGCCGGCCTCCTGTTCTGCTTGAGCGCTTGTTTAAAGGACAGATGCCTTACGGCTGCACGTTTGACGATTGCAACAAGCGGCTGATCGTCGATCTGGCAGTCAAAGGCGGTTTTCCGGCTGTTCAGCGTATGAGTGCCGACGACCGAGCCCGATGGTTTCGTTCCTATTTGCAGCAGCAGGTGCTGCTTGATATGCGCGGGCAATGGAAGACCAAGCGGAGTGATCAAGTCGAAGATATGTTCCGTCTAATTGCCGCCTATTCGAGTAAACCGCTGGTTGTACGAAACGTTTCGCGGCAACTCAATGCAGCGTGGGCTACAGTCGAGAAATACTATTCGGCCATTGAGGCAATGTTTCTGGCAGACACCGTCTCGGCCTGGACTCTCAAGGACTATGACCGCCCGGGAAAAACGCCGAAGGTGTTCATGACAGACTCGGGACTGATGGCGCATCTGTTGGGCATCGGCGACGGGGTGGATGTGTTCCAACAAGAGTTTGCGCAGAATTATGGCGGCAAGCTTGTGGAAACCTGGGCCTACAACCAGCTGATGCCAGAAATCGAGCTACACCCGCGCTGGCGCCTGCAGCACTTCCGTTCCAAGAGTCATGAGATTGACTTTGTTGTCACCAATGAAAAGGATGAACTGCTTCTCATCGACATCAAGTCGGGAGAGAGCGTCAACAGTGACGACTTTCAGCACATCCGCTGGTTGAAGGAACAGTTGGGTGGAAAAAAGACTTGCACCGGCATCGTGCTTTATGCAGGTAACGAGGTGCGATCCGCGGGCGGAGGCTGCTACGCTGTTCCGTTTGCGGCGATGTGGCAGGAAAGCATGTGGAAGTAATTCCGAATGCTCTCCTGCAACTTCTATGGTTACTTACAAAGAAGGCTTCGCATATTTAGCTTGGAGGCCTGTTGCTTTTGCTCGGAGGAAAGAGAATCCTCAAGCATCATCAGACCGTGCTTGCCTCTGCTGTCGCCTGCAAGTGAATAGAGCGCATAAGCGTAGGCAAGGTCTTGGTTCACGCCTTTGCCTTCGGCATAGACGAGCGCCAGATTGTTGGCATGCAAAGCCTGCGGAGCTTTGCAGAAAGCCGATCGGTAAAGTTCTGCGGCCTTCTCGAGATTTTGCTCGACGCCTTTGCCCGAGAAGTAGAGGTTGGCAAGATTGGTGTCGCTGCCGGCCGAGGAATTGCCCTTCAACAGGCCGTACCAGTGCTGGGCCTCTTTGTAATTGCCTTTGCCATCGAAATAAAGCCCCATGGTGTAGGCGGTGTCGGCCGCCACCGTGTCGCTCGATCCGAATTCAAGTTTGACGGCGCGCTTGGCCCAATTTTGTGCGGCTTTTTCGTCTCCCGATTCAAGACAGCTGTCGGTGAGAAGGCTCGCAATTTCCTGCAGGCGAGCCGTGTGCGGCAGTTCGCCGCGATAGACCGGGAAATCTCCCTTTTCGACGATGGCGTAGGCCTTTTCAAGTGAGGCTCGAGCTTTGTTTGCGTCACGCTTGAGCGCGTCTCCTTCCGGAGCCCAGAGATAGCAGCGTCCCATGTCCTGGTAGACGGCGGCCAGATCCTTGGGGTCGGTCGTTTGAAGTTCGCCCGACAACGTGCGGTTGTACCACTTCACGGCTTCGCCGCAGTTAAGGCCGAAGACGGAAGCATCGATAAAGCCGTTGGCAATGCTTTGGGCGGCGGAAGGCTTTTTCTTGAGATCTTCGCCGTCGGCGGCAATAAAGCGCACTTTGGAGATGTTCCGATAAACCGTCTCGAGATCGTCTGCGATTTGAGACTGTGTCTTTGTGCCGCGCTGGGCTTCGTATTTGGCAACGCGGTAGGCTGCTTCCACGCTTTCCTTGGCGCTTGAGGCATGATCAAGCTTGTCGCGGTAATACTCGGCAATCAAACCTTCGCGGCCGACCGCTTTGGAAAATTTCTCGAGTTGGTACAGCTCAAAGGAAAGACCTAGGTCGCCGATCGGGTAGAAGAAGTGCTTGGCCAGGAATTGATGGGCATCAAGTGTGTCGGCGGCCGAGACGTTGTTTTTGGCGTCGTGAAAGAGGCTGTCGGCAAGCTTGTAGAGCAGGTTTTCGCCTGCATAACCTAAAGTGGTCGCCTTTTTGAAATAGTCGATTGCTTCGTGGTAGCGGTCGGCCGAAAGGCAGGCCGAGGCCATGGCTGCTTCGGCCCAGCCGTCCTTGTCGAATTCTTTTTTGACGACGCCCTCAAGCGTTGCGACATCCATTGCGCCCGCAAGCTTGGCCGGGTCGATGCGATTGGCGAGCATCTTTTCAAAAAGCGTCTTTTGAATCGCCTTGTCGTTTGCGTCCAGCGCAATTTTGCACAGCGTCGTGTAATCGGAGTCGAGTGTTCTCTCGTCGGCCGATTCGACGGCAGACTTCACGACGGCGGCAAATTGTTCGGAGGTGAGCTTGAGCTTGTCCTGAGTGAGTGCTCGAGCAATATCAAGCGAGGAATGCGTGGGTTTCCCCGCTAATTTTTTCTCCACAGCGGCGAAATTGCCTTCGCCCAGACGCGAGTAGAAGATTTTCAGGGACTCGAAATCCTTCTTTTGCAGACAATTGTCGACAATTTTGTCGATTTCAGCTTCAGAAAGGCTGCTTTTGCCGTTTTTCTCCGTCTTCAAGAAGACATAGAGTCCGGCAAAACCGGGATGCCCGGCTTTGTAGTTTTCCGTAACCCATTGCTGATAGAGCTTCGTGCTTTCGGCTTCGCTCAGGTCGGCCATGTTTTTCTTTTCGCCGTAAAGCCAAGAGGCAAAGAGGTAATTGAGTTTGGAAACGGGATAAATGCCTGCGTCCGTGAGTTTTTTGAAGACCGGAGCAATCAGTTCGTGCGGAAGGTGCATCGACCACTCCATGAACCAACGGTAAACGGCGGGATCCTTGGCGATGTCTTCGGCGTAGATGCGGCAGGCGTTTATTTGCTTGTTGCGCTCGATGAAGCGAACTTTGAGCTGCGGAAGGTTGCCTTCGCGGCAGACGAAAGCGGCGGCATTTTTATCCCCCTTAAGGGCCAGGTCATACTGGGATTGAAGGCGCCCGACCTGATCGCTGTAGGCGGTGGCATTGGCAAATTGCGAAAAGAGACCGAGAGCCAAAACGGCAAGACAAGTTTTCTTCATCGGACAAACTCAGATCAAAAATAAGAGCGCCGATTATGACAACCCAATACCGAGAGAAACCTTAACGGTAGGAGAGAAAAATTAAACGCCGCCGGCGCGTGTCGCACAGGCGGCGCAAAGAGGAAAGCCGAATCGAGAAATTCGATTCGCCGGTTTTCAGGAGTTGCATCAATGGTCGAACGTTGCCTTTAGCTGCGTAAATTCCATGAGGCCGTAACGGCCGCCTTCTCGGCCGATGCCGCTTTGCTTGTAACCTCCGAAGGGAGCGGTGACGTCGCGCGGCCCGCCGTTTACGTAAACATTGCCTGCCTTGATGCGTTTGGCTACGGCTAGTGCAGCCTTGTGTTCGCCGAAGACGGCGGCGTTGAGCCCGTAGGGCGTGTCATTGGCAATCGCCACGGCTTCGTCGACCGTCTTGTACGTGAGCACACACAGCACCGGCCCGAAGATTTCCTCGCGGGCAATCCGCATATCGTTGGTGACATCGGTAAAGATCGTGGGCTTAATGTAGTAGCCGACGCCTGCCTCGGGAGCCGCGCCGCCTGTGAGCAGCTTCGCACCTTCTTTTTGTCCGAGTTCGATGTAGGAGAGAACCTTTTCGTACTGAGCTTTGGAAGCCATCGGTCCGATCTTGGTCTTCGGATCGAACGGGTCGCCCACCGTGAGTTCCGGGATGCGGCGCATCAACAGTTCTTTGACGCGATCAAGATCTGCTTCGGGAACAATCAGGCGCGTCAAAGCCGTGCAGGTTTGCCCCGAGTTGTAGAAGACGGAACCGAAGAGCTGATTGACGGCGGGTTCGTAGTCGGCCGACGGCAACCAGACGAATGGCGACTTGCCGCCCAATTCAAGCGAAATGCGCTTGAGGCTTTGCAATGCCTTTTGACTCAGCTTGATGCCCACGGCCGTGGAGCCCGTAAAGGAGATCATGTCCACAAGCGGGTGCGTCGCAAAGGTGTCGCCGAGTTTTGATCCGCGGCCCGTGACGAGGTTGACTGTTCCTGCAGGAAAACCGGCGCGGTCAAGAGAATCAACCAACAAATAGCTCGTAAGCGGTGTGTGTTGACTGGGTTTAAGTGCCACCGTGTTGCCCATCAAAAGCGCCGGAATGATTTTTTGTACGACTTGTCCGAGCGGATAGTTCCAGGGTGTGATGCAGGCGACGACGCCGATCGGTTCCCGCATCACTGTGCTCAGTTCGAACGACTCCTGCAAGGCCACGTTTTCAGTTTCTCGAATGTAGGACTCGATTCTTGTGAATTGATAATCACAATGAGCGCTTGCCGAATAAGAAACAGGGGCGCCGAGTTCGAGTGCTTCCAATCGGATGATTTCGTCGCGGTATGTCTTGAAGATCTCCAAAGCCTTGCGCATCAGAAGAACGCGCTTGGAAAGCGGAGTTGCGGCCCAAGCGGGCTGCGCAGCCGCGGCTGCTTCGATGGCGGCTTCAGCATCTGCAGGCGTGCCGTCCGGCACGTGCGCAAAAACTTCGCGGGTTGCGGGATTTTCCAGAGCAATGACGTTGTTGCCCGCGGGCTTTACCCACGCGCCGCCGATGAAGAGTCGATCAAAACTGTAGGCCATTTTGCACCTGCCTTTTGTGTATTCGGCACGATGAGTGCTGTTAGTAATAACTTAAGCCTAACACCGGCAGCGAAGGTTGTTTGAAATTTATTAATAAATGATGAATAGCAGATTTGTTTTATTAATATTTATTAATAAAATTATGAATAAACTAATTCTGAGAGTCCTTAATCATGTCCAAGTTGCCGCAGCAAGAATCTTTGTCAGTTGAGTTCAAGGCGGATCCGAAAGGTGGGCTTCAAGACAAAGCAGTGACCGAGAGTGTTGTCGGTCTTGCCAATGCCGAAGGCGGCGTACTTTACATCGGTGTTGACAACAACGGAGTCGTGAGCGGTCTGCAGACCGGCGGCTCGAAATGGCAGGATCCTGTGAAAGTTGAGTCCTTCGTCGCCGAGAATACGGTTCCGATGGTTGCCGTGCAGGCCGAAATTTTGGTTGTTGACGGAAAACGCGTTACTGCTGTTCGCGTGCCGAAGGCTTCCGGCATTACCGCCACTCGAGACGGAAAAGTGCTCAAGCGGCGATTGACAGTCAAAAAGGAGCCCGAAAACATTCCGCTGTACCCGTACGAGTATTCCTCTCGGCTTTCCGACCTGAAGCGCTTGGATTTCACGGCGACGGTTTTGCCGGGAAGCCGCTATGAGGACTTGGATCCTTTGGAGCGAATTCGGCTGCGCAGGATCATCCGGGAAAACCGCGGTGATTCGCAATTGCTTGAGTTGGATGATGAAGATCTGGATACGGCGCTTGGGCTGGCTGTGCGGGACGACAGCGGAATGCTTCGCCCGACCGTCTGCGGTTTACTTTTGATCGGACGCAAAGACCGCCTTCAGGAACTGGTTCCCACGGCTACGGCTGTTTTTCAGGTTTTGAACGGAACGGATGTGTTGCTCAACGACGATTTGAATCTTCCGATTCTGAGTTGTTTTGAGGAAATGCTAAGCCGCTTTCGCGCCAGAAATACGGAAGCTGAAATCAATATCGGCATGAGCAGAATTGCCATTCCGGATTTTTCCGAAGAGGCTTTCGACGAAGCGTTGGTCAATGCTTTCTGTCACAGAGACTACGCACGACTCGGTCGCGTCAGTGTGCGCATGAGCGATGAGGGATTGCAGATTACAAGTCCGGGAGGTTTCATCAGCGGCGTGACGCTCGATAACTTGTTGACAGTAGAGCCGCAAGGCAGAAATCCGCGGCTTGCCGATGTGCTTAAGCGCTTGGGGCTGGCAGAGCGAACCGGAAGAGGTGTCGACAAAATTTATTCGGGCGCCATTTTGTACGGCCGCCCTTGGCCCGATTACTCCGAGTCCACGTCGGACTACGTGAGAGTCAGTCTTCTGCGAACAAAGGCCGATGTTGACTTTTACCGGATGGTAACGCGCTTACAAAACGAAAAAGGTGGGAAGCTGAGCTTGCTTCAATTGTTAATTTTGTCGGCACTGCAATGCTCTCGAAGATTGTCGGGTGAACAACTTTGCGAACAAACACGGTTCCCGGAAGCCAAAGTTAAGCAGCAGATTGAAAATTTGATCGAGGATGGCGTGATTGAGCGCGTCGGCACAGCAAATCGGCCAGAATTTATTTTGAGTCGCAGGGTTTACATAGCCGAGGGACGCATTCACGCTTACGCAAGACAGATTCCGAAAACAGATCTTTCGGCTTTGGTAGTTGATTTTGTTCATGAAAAAGGAGAGGTGTCGCGCGCTGAAGTGAGCGAGCTCCTACGGTTGCCGCCTCAGAGAACCTATCTTCTCCTCAAGAAAATGATCGAAGCCGGCATTCTGCAAGCCATTGGCGGCAATCGTAATCGTCGTTATGTGCTTTCCGCAGAGACACGTACCAAAGAGAAGCAAAATTATTAATAAGTTAAGTGGTATGAAGCTTGCCTCGATGTATTTATTAATAAAAATGAATAAATAACGAATAAACAGCGTCAGCGCGTTCCTTTGCCGAGCGTCATGTTGAAGGCGTAGCGGTGTCCCGGATGATAGGACACGGAAATTTCCAACACTTGTTCCTTGGCATCGAGATAGTGCCGCAGAATCCGAAGCGCCGGCTCGCCGGCCGTTGCGCCGAGGATCTTGGCGACGTTGTCGGGCAGTGCAACCGCCTGAATCGATTGCTTGACCTGTGTGCAGTGCTTGTGGAAAAGCTCCTCGATGAACGTGATGATGAGCGTTTCGGGATGCTCGCGCGCCTTTGTGACGATTTCGCCGTAGGCCGTGTTAATGAAGACTTTAGTGCAGACAACGGCCGGGTCGTCAGCTTCACCGCTGGTACGAACATTCACGAAGCGCAGGAATGTCGCACCGACCGGACAGTTGATGGCAAGCGCCAGACGCTTGTCCGCCGTGACGAAATCGATGTCGGTCACACGTCGACCGTAGTTGTGGCCGAATTCGTCTAGGTCTCGAATGGAGGAGAGCTTCTGGTGAAAGTTTTCGGCGCCGCCCGTCGAGATGACGCGCGTGCCGTTGTGCGCCTGACGTTCGATGAGTCCGCGCGCTTTGAGTTCCTGCAGAGCGGATCGCACCGTGTTGCGGGACACCTTTTCGGTTTCGGCCAACGCAAATTCCGTGGGCAGCGTTGAGCCTAGTGGATATCGTCCCGAAGCGATGCGGCGCGCCAGCTTATTGGCAAGTTTTTGCCACAGCAGTTCTTTTCTCATATTGAGAGCCTACGCAGAGAATTTCGCACCACCAATTTGTACCACTAAATCTTGTTAAGGGATTTTGTCGAAATCAAGGAAGAGCTTGTCTGACGGGCAATTTGCGCATTTGTTCCAATAAATGAACCAAGGGAACAGACAGGGTACAAATGATAACACGCTGATTTAAAAGGAAAATATCGGCAGGCCGATCTTGGAATTTTGATTTTGATCAAATCAAATTTTCCACTTGCTCGCGGCCGAAACCGTCGTTTTTGACAATTCTTTCCAAGCAAATCAAGCGCTCGGGCGACATTCTGAAGCCGGGTGCCAAATCCAATCTTTGAGACAAGCTATAGGAGAGAGAAATGGCTTCCTCTGCAGTTGACAGCGTCATTCACGGCTTTTTGTTCAGCACGGACGAAATGCGCGAAATCTTCAGCGACAAGTCGTGGGCTCAGAAGTGGCTCGACACCGAAGCGGCTCTGGCCAAGGCTCAGGGCGAACTCGGTGTGATTCCGCAGGAAAAGGCCGACATCATCAACAAGTACGCCGACGCAAATCTGTTGGATCTGCCTTCGATCGGCGAGTTCTACAAGAGCTCGATTACGATCGTTCCGCTTTTGAAGGCCTTTAAGAAGGTGCTTCCGGACAACGCCGGCGAATTTGTGCATTGGGGCGCGACGAGCCAGGACATCGTGGACACGGGGCTCGTTTTGCTCGAGCGCGACGCCTACAAGGTTATCCTTCGTGATATGAAGGAATGCCTCAAGCATTGCCTTACGCTTGCAAAGAAGTACCGCAACACCGCTCAGGCCGGCCGTACGCATGTGGTGCATGCCATTCCGATTACGTTCGGCTACAAAGCTGCCGTTTGGGCCGACGAGCTCGGCCGCGACATTGAGCGCCTCGAAGCAATGAAGGACCGCGTTTTTGTAGGCGAAATGGCCGGTGCCGTCGGCACGTTGGCTTCGCAGCCCGAAAAGGGACTGGAAACCCAAAAGCGCATGATGGAAATTCTCGGTCTGAACGTGCCGACGATCGCTTGGCACGTGGCTCGCGACAATCAGGCCGAATTCGTGACGACGCTTGCCATTTGCGCGGGCACCATCGGCCGCATCAACCACGAAATCTTCTCGCTGCAGCACACGGAAATTCTTGAACTTGAAGAACCGTTCTTCATGGGCAAGGTCGGCTCTTCCACGATGCCGCACAAGCGCAATCCGGCCGTGCTGGAAAATTTGCTCGCGCTGTGCCGCAACGTTCGCAGCATTGCTCCTTCGATCGTCGAATCGATGGTAAGCGAAAACGAACGCGACTGGGGCTGCTTCCTGTCCGAATGGGAAGCCATTCCGCGCGCCTGCCACATGTTCGGCGCTGCATTACAGAAGTCGAAGTACATCCTCGAAAACCTCATCGTCTACGAAAAGCACATGGAACGCAACCTCAATGCGCAGAAGGGCCTGATGATGAGCGAATGCGTGATGATGCATCTGGCGCGCAAGCTCGGCCGCCTGACTGCACACGAGATTGTCTACAAGAGCTGCATGAAGGCCTATGAACAGGAAGCGCCGCTTAAGGATGTTCTGATGCAGACCCCCGAAGTGACGGCCGCCTTCACCGAAGAAGAGGTCGATCTGATGCTCAACCCGCACAGCTACATCGGTCTTGCGCCCGAATTCGTGGACCGCGTGGTTGCCAAGTGGGAAAGCCGCTGCTGATCGGCTGATATGCAGGAAGAGGTTCGGCAAGGCCGAATCCCCGAACAAAGAATTGCAAGGCGGATGCAGCGGCAATCGAGGCATCTGCCTTGCTTGCGATCAATCAAAGGAAGAACAATCATGGCTGAGAAACAAGTTAAGTGGTGGCAGTGGGCGATCCCGATTGCTCTTTTGCTCGGTATCTGGGTGAGTCCCGCTCCGGAAGGACTGAGCCTTCAGGCCTGGCATATGTTTGCCATTTTCGTAGCGACCATCATCGGCATTTTGTGTGCGCCGATTGCTTCGGGCGCACTGATGTTCATCGCGCTGGCCGTTTCCATCTTCACGAATACGCTGAGCTTCAGCGCCGCGCTTTCCGGCTTGGCTTCGGGCACGGTTTGGATGATCTTTTCGGCGTACGTGTTGTCTTTGGGCTTTGTGGAATCGGGCTTGGGACGCCGCATCGCCTACAAGATGCTTTCCTTGTTCGGCGGTTCCTCTCTGGGCATTGCCTTCAGTTTGGGTGTGGCGGATCTGATTCTGGCTCCCGCCATGCCGAGCGTGACGGCTCGTTCGGGCGGCATCGTGCTGCCGGTCGCGAAGTCCATCAATATGGTTCTGGATTCGCAGCCCGGTCCCAAGCAGGGCCGAATCGGCGAATTCCTCGTGATGACGTGCTTTCAGTTCACGCCGATTACGGGCGCCATGTTCATGACAGGTATGGCGGCCAACCCGTTGTGCGCTCAGCTCGCCAAGGACGGTCTCGGTCTTGAGATCAGCTGGGTCGGTTGGTTCTGGGCTGCAGTGGTTCCGGCCATGGTCTGCTTCTTTGTCATGCCGCTGCTTTCCTACAAGATCTTCAATCCCGAATTGAAGAAAACGCCGCAGGCCAAGAAGATGGGCCACGATGAACTGGCCAAGATGGGGCCGATGACGTCGCGCGAAAAGTGGGTGGCTCTGGGCTTTGTGCTGGCACTGATTGGGTGGGGTACTACGATGCTCACGGGTCTTAACGCTAATGCGATCGGCATTGCTCTGGCGGCATTCCTCTTTGTGACGGGCGCCGTCAAGTGGAAGGAAGTCTTAAGCGATAAGGCTGCCTGGGATACGGTCATTTGGTTCGGCGTGATCATTTCGTTGGCTACGGGTCTTACCAAGCTCGGCTTCGTGAAGTGGATGTCCGCGGGCTTTACGTCGATGCTTGTCGGCATGGACTGGATGACGGCCTTCCTGATTCTCGGCTTTGCCTACATTTACCTGCATTACATCTTCGCGACCGCGTCCGGTCATGTGGCAGCCATGTACGTTCCGTTTGCTGCCGTGGCAATCGGCGCCGGTGCACCTCCGATGATGGTGGCAATCTGCTTTGCCATCTTCTCGAACACAATGTGGGGCATCACGGAATACGCCGGCGGTCCCGGTCCGATCTACTTCGGTCAGGGCTACTTCGAGCGTCCGCGCTTCTACAAGATCAACTTCATTCTTGTGACGACCAGCGTGCTGATTACCTTTGCCGTCGGCATGGGCTGGTGGAAGATCATCGGCTTGTATTAATCCGCAATCTTCGGTCGGGCGTTTAAGCACGTCCGACCGGTCATCTCCAACAGAAATTTGGCCCGCTTCGGAAACAGTCTGAGGCGGGACTTTTTTGCGCCTTAGGAAGATAACCGAAGAAATTTAACGTAGATAACCGAATATTTTTAACTGAAATAACCGATGAAATTTAAGCTAGAAAATCGAATATTTTTTATCTGAAGGCGTCAGAAGACCACCGGCGAAAGCCGGTGTTGAATGACGCAAAAAAATCCCGCCTCGGCGCAAAGCTGAAGCGGGATGTCTCAGGCTCAAACGAGCGCCTGACGGGCGCTCATAAACGGAGGGGATTATTCGAAGTCGCTTTCCTTGCAGACTTCAACCACCCAACCTTCCGGAGCTTCGATTTCGCAAGCCTGGATGCCGGTGAGCGTTTCGCGCAGCTTGCCCGAAATTTCGCCCATCTTTTCCATGCCGGAGGGCAGTGCAATGACGCCGTCCTTGGTGTGGATCTCGCCGATCGGGGCGAGCACGGCAGCCGTGCCGCACAGAGCCGCTTCCTTGAAGTCCTTGACTTCTTCGAGCGCAACCGGACGTTCGATGACGTTCAAGCCCAGATAGTG
>OOAH01002656.1_pt1 | contig 11828 bp, 15 predicted proteins | sample 1671801 | NCBI WGS metagenome assembly OOAH01 (sample SAMN06348194, study PRJEB24527) | human gut metagenome | biome: human gut; feature: ankylosing spondylitis patient; material: feces | host: Homo sapiens | place: China | collected 2015-10 | reverse complement strand
CTGATGCTCGTTTTCGTCATCTGCGCTCAGTTTGCTCGCACTCACGGCTGGGGCAAAGGCAACACGTTTTTGGGGTCGGCTCTGACTTTCTCGGGAGTCGTCTTTGCGACGCTATTCGATGCCGCCTTTTTCGGCGAAGTCCCGGGGCCACGCTCTCTACTGGGAATGTGCATCATCGTGCTCGCTGCCACAGTCTGCCTGAGGCTCACGATTGCAGCGGAAGCAAAAAATAAGCTCTAGGCAACATTAGAGTTCAATCACGGCCGTAGGATTGAAGTTGAGTTCTTTTTGCGGCCGCACGGTGCCCAGCTGATTCGAAACAATCCTTGTGCCGCCGCAAACGACACACCCGGAGACATGCGAATGTCCGTGAACCCAATAGGCCGGCCTAAATTCGCGCACCATTTCGCTGCAGTCCGCGACAAAAGCTTCCCGTACCGGCGAGTCGATATAACGCGCCGGCGTAGCCTGCGGCACCGGTACGTAATGCGTCGCAACAACGGTTTTCGTCGGATCGCAGGTTGCAAGAGCTGTTTGCAGGAAGTTACGAGCCTCCACATGCATAGCATTGACAGCGTCTACCGTCAGCATCCTGCCGCCTTGTAAGATTTGCCGATAGTCGGACACCTGTTTTTCGACGGCAGCTCGTTGCTCCGGAGTTTCGATGCTTGACCAGAGCGTTGAAAACAAAATCGTCGCATCCTCAACATCAATCCTCGCATTGTTGCAATAGGCCACGTTGCCGCGAACCGGCAGCATCAGCGTTTCGGCATCGATCAATTCGCCGGCTTCGCCGTAAAACTCGTGATTTCCGGGAACAATCCAGGTCTGCAAAAAATTATTTGAGCACCAGTCCCAAAACCAGTCCGCATCCTCAAGACGATTCAGGTTCGCTATATCCCCGGCCAACAGCAAATAATCACACACAGGCTTGATCACTCCTGCGGCCACAAACTGTCTATTTGCCAGAATTTCGAGGTGCAGATCGGAAGCAAATTGAAATCTCATGCCAAGTCTCCGGCCGTTTAAATCCTCAACAACCGAGGATAGACCTTCTTTTTCTGCAAAAAATTATCACCGATTGGTCCTGTTGCACCGTCCTTGCAGCCCGAATCTACAGGTATGCTATGCACTAGGCAATCAGACCCCAAGCTCAGACACTTTCAACTGCCCATAGCGACTTCTGAAAGGAGACAGCCATGCTTGAATCCCGCCGCCTTTTTCTAGCCGCTTGCATTGCGCTTTTTGCCGGGGCTGGCACTGCATCTTTTCCCGCGCTTGCCGATGAAGACGACAGACGTTTCGGCCCCAGATCGCGCCGCCGTCGCGATGATGATGATGATGACGACGACGATGATGATGACGACGACGATTTCGACGACGATGATGATGACGACGACGATGACGACCGACGTCGTCGCAGCTCAAGAAGAAGGCGTCGCGACGATGATGACGACGATGACGATTAATTCGTTGTCTTGTTTTCTTTGCCAATAACCTGTGGAAAAGCTTCGGAGGTTCGCAAAGCTCCGACGGTACTGGATCGGTACCGCCCAGTAAACACAGGCATTCGGAAGCGTCGTCACCCAGAAGGATACATAAAAGGGTACCTATAAAAATTTCCTACCCCTCTTTCTGCCCCTTCGATCCGCCCCAAACCTAGGCTAAAAAATAGCAACCATGCCTGTTTTTTCTCTCTTACCCTGCAAAAAGTTGGTTTATTGGTTTACGGTCTTTCAACCCGTTGATTTAAAAGGATAATTCCACAAACCAACGCCGGATTTTGTCGGTTTTTTGTTGGGTTTGATTGGTTTACGGCAAAGCCCGCCTACGGAAAACCGCAAGCGGGCTTGCTGGGAACATCGGGAGAATTACTCGAAAATCAGCTCATAGACACGAAAGCGGGTCTCGCCATCATGTACCGCCGAGCGCTCCGCGCCTTCGCGCGTCATACCAGCATCAAACTGCCGCGCCGCCGCGCGCTCTTCGAGATATTCGACCAGATAACCAACGGGCACTAACCGCCAGCCGAGCGCCTTGCTCTGTTTCTTTTCGTGCTGGGGGTCGGTCTTGCTCCACTTGTCAACGTCGATCATTTTGCACCCCCTAAAAGCCGATCAACGTCCCGCATCGTTCCATCGTCAGCGTTCGCAAGCACAACATAGACGCGCGAGCCTATAGGCAACTCAAGTGCGTTATTCGGCTTCGGTTGCAGTTGCCCATTTCGGCCTTTCTCGTAGTCGTCAAGAAAATTCCCGTATCGGTCTTTTCTTTTTAACAAACGTTTCTCCCCGATCAGTTTCTTCACCATTTCGGCCTTAGATTCACCGTCTGCAACTCTGCGCAGTAACTTGTCGAACTGATCGTTGTTGTAAATGGCGGCAACCCATGAGGCCAGATTGTCAGCCTTTTTGAGCACAACGCGCCCCGCAATTTCACATCGAAAATCATCGTAAATTTTGTTGCATTCGCCATTAGGTAAAAGTACAAATTTCAGATATTCCGCCCTGTAGTTGTTCGGCGCATCAAGAATACTTTCGACCACCTTATCCTTATGCCGCTCGGGCGAATCATCGGACTCCCGCCAAGCATTGAAGCATGTCAGCACGGCCTTATAAGCCGCTTGCTCTTCCCAGCCGTCCAGAATCCCGTACGATGCGGCAAGCTCCCCAGCAAGTGCAACAGCGGCAAAATGGCGAATTACGCGACGTTCAGTTGACGCAAGGCCATTGCTCCCAGCGTCACACAAGAAACGCTCTTCAATTTTTCGATATTGCTCTATAAGCGCATCCTGCCCATTGTCGGCAATATCCTGCATAAGCCGCATAAGGTATTCGCGACCAGCAACGCCCGTAGCGGCAAAGGAACTCACTCGCCCACACAGCGCCACGTGCCGAGCGTCGTTTTCCTTTGCATCATCGGAAATACCTTCGGGCAAGTCATCGAGCACGCCTATCCCCTTGCCAGCGTCGCAGGGAATACAGATAAAGCGGACACGCTCACCCGTCGCGGTATTTGATCGTCCGTCCCGCGATCTTTGTTTTTTGAGTTCATCGGGCGTGAATTCGCCAGCCGACAACGTGATTAGGTTCCAACGGGAAGCCTTGCGATACTCTCTGTTGCGGTTCATGGTGTCTTTACCAACACCATTATTTAACTGATAAGCAACCTCAAGCAATGCATCTAGCTTGATTTGCGATAATTCGTCGATGATTAGAGGTTGGTTATCGTGCCGCGTAGCAACAGCCTCTAGGCCGTTTTTCGTTTTATCCCACGCCGTAACGCGGTTTTCTTCGTCGCCATAGATCGAGGCAACGGCCTTGAGAATGCTCGATTTTCCATCCCCAGACGTGCCATTAAAGTGAAACGTTACGCACGGCAAGCCCAAAATTTGGAGCAGGGGCGCGGTAAAGCCTACGCACAAGCCGAACATTAAGAGATTGCTGTATTTTGCGAGTCTGCTCACATTGGCTTGCCACTCTTCGAGTGTCCCTTTTTCGACCAACGGAGCCGCACAATCGGGGGTTAATGCCTTGATTCGCCCCGCGCTCGACAAACTCAAAACAACATCTTTGCCAAAAACGAAAGAGTCGTATTTGTCCGATGCCCATCCGCCTTGACTCACGCTCAATGCGCGCGGCAATGTTCGCGGCAACGCATTAAAAAAATCAACAAGCGGGCTTTTTCCAGAATTCCCAGACAACGAAGGAATTCGCAAGCCCTCCGAACACAAAAACGCCTCAAGACTTTTGCCTTGCGTGAGTAGTCCGCTAGTCAAAACAAGGCTATGCACTCGGTCATCAAGATCCTTAAAGCGAATCCAAACACCCCAGTCTTTGCCTTCGATGTTTCGCGTAAGCGCCACAACCTCCAATGCGCCGCACAGCATTTTCGCAACGGCGCTCCCTTTTGCCGTTTTAAAAACGCCGTCGGCGCGCACCTCATAGAGATTCTCAGAATCGTCTTTAAACGTGAGCAAACCAGCCACGTTTTTCAAAAGGTCAAGCTCTTTCGGATTCGGAGGCATCTTCTTAGCCTTACTCATTTACTTCACTCCACAAAATCCAAAAATCATTGAAGTCAGTCGGCGCTTTGCCCGTGCGTTCAGTAAATGCCGCATCGAACTCGGGCGTAAATGGCGGCAACTTAACCGAGCATTGCGCTCCGCGCCCCTGTAGTACTAAGGCCGCGTCCCGCGCTTTCTCTTCGCCTACGCCGCTAGGGTCTCGGTCGGCATAAAAGGCAAGCTCATGATTCGGGAAACGCTCCCGCATGGTCTCCGCCGCTGGCAACAAATTGCCCGCATCAATGGCCGCCACGCATGGCACCGAATAAAGCATCGTCACGCTCATGGCGGTTGCAACGCCTTCGGCTATGCCAATAAAGCCATCGACACCAGCGTCGAAGGGGAGGCCATCAGGGCACCACAGCAAGCCTTTCTTGCGGCCACCCTTGAGAAAGGTTTTCTTGCCCTCTTCGTCGATTAACTGCACCGACCACACCGCGCCAGCCGCATCAGAAAGCGGCACCACAAGCAAACGTCCCGAGCCACGCAATACTTGCCCGCAGTCATCGTCTTGCTTGATCTGCGCTTGGCTAATCAGCTCTTGCGCCTTCGCAATTGAGATACAACGCAAAGCGCGCCACGGATGCTCAATCTCCAAACACTTGCGTCGCAAGTATTCATGCGCATCGGCTGGGGTTTCGGTCTCGACCAGAATGCGCCTCGCCAGCACAGCAACAGCGGATTGCCGCTCGGCGGTTTCGCGTTCATACTTCGCCCGCTGTTTGCGCAATTCCGCTTGCATCTTTCTTAGCTCTTTAGGGCTGGGGCGTTCCCCGTTGTAGCCATAAAAGAAAAGCGCGTTTCGGCCAGTCTGCCAGTTAAAGCACATGCCGCCTTTGCCGTCAGAAAACTGCATGATGCGACCAGCACCACGCCCGCGCTTTCCCTGTCCCGTTGCGTTTGTCGCCGTGAAGTGTCTGCGCGCCTCGCGTGGCTCAATGCCCACGCAGGCGCACGCATCCTCAAGCGTCGCAAAGATCGGAAGCTCACTCAGTCTCATAGCCGCCCCCGTCGTTTCCATAGCCCGAGAATGAGTCCGCGTTGATAACGTCGGCGCACAGCGCCACCACGCCGCCGAGCAATTGCAGGGCGGATATACGCTCGGCACTCCCGCCCATTGAATTGCACTCGCTCAACAACTGCAAAACGTCCGCCACTTGATTAAGCGTTGCAATGGCTTCGGTCTTGGTCTGCGCGTTGCGTTTGGGGTTAGCACTTTGAAGATTGGAAACCATAGCGGTAAGGCTGAAAGTGCCTTCGTGCGCAGGTGCGATTAGGTCGGACTGAAAGCTCTTGAAAGTCTGCGCGAATGCCTGTTTGTCTCGATTCGTCAGCATGGCTTACTCCTCCTTTGCATTGGCGCTGATAACGTCGGACACGGCCTCAAGCAAGGCAATAGCCTGCTGTAACTGCGCCTCGGTCAATTCATGGCGAAAAAGAAGGGTTTCGCTTCGAGCCGCGTGCCTGTTGCTCATGCACTCAACGGCAAATTTCAAATCACGGATAAGCGACAAGGCGCGCTTTTGCGTTATTGGCGGCACGGACTCACGCAAGGCCGTTACGGCCTCGGTCTTTGTTATCGGAGCCGCAAACAGCGAGGAGGGGGTTTCGTCACGCGCTGGAGACTCGGCTACGGCCTTGGCTTCCCCGTTTTTATCGAAGAAGTCAATAAAGGATTCGATAACGGGCAACGCTTCAAGAATCAAAGGATTTGGCAACGCCTTGGCCGTCGATTGACACCAGCGCAAAGCCTTTTCCTGCTTCATCAACGAAAGCGATACGGCTTCAGACAAATCAATGTACTGTCCGAGCGCGCCGCGTGCCGTTGCAAGCGCTTCGCGCACTTGGTTAATGTTTTGGCCTCGGCAAAAGCGCACCAGTACGCCTAGCTCTGCGCAGTCAAAGAAGCGAATCAAAAACGCCACAATGCCCGCGGATTCGGTCACATGAGCAAACGAAAGCGTGCCTGCCGTTTCGTAGCAAAGGCGCTCTGCGCTCTTGGCGTCCAACAACTCGGCATCGTTGGCAAGATCAAGGAAAATGCCGAGCGCCTTTTTGGCAACGATCAGCGCCGCGCAAACGCGGGCAACATCTTTGCTTTGGTAGTTCCCTGCAAGCGCGTCTTTGACGGCATTGAAGGCATAGGCATCAGCCGGGCACACGGGCTTTTCGCCGAGAATGGATTTGAGGGAAGGGACTCGGGCAACAGATACATTGCGCCCATTGAGGGTATGAATAGCACTCATGGCTAGGCTCCTAACAGTCGGTTTTTGAAGCCGCCCACACATCCGCCAAGATGGTGAGCGACACCGCGCGGGTTGGCGGACTGTCTGTTAGGAAACAGCAACCCCGAAGGGTTCCCACGCGGCGCGCCCGTAAATGATGCGGACGCAATAACGCCATGAGATTTGCAAACAACCGACCAAAGAAAAACGCCACGTGATGGCGCGGCGATTGTTCGCCTAACAGATTTCAGGCCGCCAAGCCTGCACCCCGTGATTGAACGGGGTACGGGCATATTACCGCGAGCAAGTACGCCAGCGCAAGCCTTACAATTCGCTTTGAGGCCGTTTTCTCGGCTGGGGGTTTCGGTTACTCGGCAAAGTCTCCCGAATCCGCCAGCATTCGCGGCCTTTTGTTTTGGTCTCATTGCTCAACCTCCCACGGGTAAGGATCAAGCTCCTCCCGTATCAGTCTGAAAAGCTCTTCAATCGGCATAACTGCCAGCCATTCTTTACCGTCGGCACGGCAAACCACTAGGGGGCGCTCCGCGCCCGAACACTCTTTGCGTGCTTGCGTCATCCAGTCGTAAATCAGGCCGATGCGTGCGCGCCGCTTTACCTCGATTGAGTACGGATTGAGTTTGATATCCGCGCCGCCATCCTCTCGGTTTTGCATAACGTTTAGAACGGCCTTGACGCCGAGCGCTTCGCGTATGAGTGCGCATAGTTCGCGCTCTGCGCACTTGTTTTGAGTACTCATGGCCGCCCCTTACGCAGTCGCGCCCTGCTCTTCGCTGGGGGCAGGATCGGCGCGTTGCGCGTCCGCCCACGCCAACACCTCGGACAAGCGATAACGCAAGCAACGCCCGCCCAAATTCACGGGGCGCGGGAAGTCATCGGCCTTAATGATTTCGCCCGCCTTCGTGCGTCCAATGCTCAATACGCCGCACACACTCAGCGCAGAATCGTTGCGAATGATCGGAATAAAGCAATCGGCTGGAGCCTGATCGATTTTCTTCGCCATAGAGTTTTTCCTCCAAATTGCACCGCCTCACCACGCGGCGGATTCGGAGGAATGTTCGCCTAGAAACAATCGCACAATTACGGAAAATCGATAAACCGCTCGGTTTATCAAAAAAACGCGCGTTTTTTCGAAAAAAAACCGTTCGGACTTGACAAAGTCTGAACGGCTCATTATGGCGATTTGTTTAACTTATTCTTTTGCTACGTCATACCATGATCTAACTGCGGTTTCTCCAATTTCACGGCCATGCTTTTGTCGGTACATGTCTCTTACTTGTGAGAGTATGAATTGCTTACTTGCACGAGGGTTTTCTTCTATAGCTTGGAAAACTAGTTTTACATTTTCACTCTCTTTAGTAAGCGGCTTGCGCCCGCTGTTTTTGTAGCCATACTCAATATATCCGTGTATTTCACCAATCGTTCTCGCCATAGAACTAACACAACGAATCAAATCCTTTGACTCTTCCGCGTACCAGTCGGGAGGATCAAACTCAGTCATTACTTTGCTGATTCCATGTAATTTGTCATATGCAATTGACAGGTACCACATGAATTGCATTAATGCATCTTTTGCTAATTCTTTTGCAATCGGAGTTGAAATGGTCTCTTCTTTTACATGACTTTTTAGGCCTCGCAAATTTTTCTCAAACAATTTTCTCAGCTGTATCGCAAGGTCGCCATCGGATAGCACTTCATCCGAAGTCATCAGCAAGTCAGGATTGAGACAAGGCAAGCAAACAGTTTTACCTAGGGCCCAGGTTCTAAAGTCAACGCTTTGGCTATCAATCGCTATGCATTCCCACAATGCCTCTAGCTCATACAGCAAAGATTGTATTTCACGATCTTGTGCCCGAGCGTAAATCTCTCGCAGATTGTTCGCCTCATCTTGGCTTAGCCTACTCGGTGAGTAAAGCTCATTTTCAAGCCTAACAAGATTTAATTGGAAACCATATAACCCCGATTCGCTTGCGTCTATAGGAATTCTCGCGCCGTCAAGACAAGCTATATACAGCGTCTCCGCCATGGTTGCGCCCCAGCCGCCCCAAGGTAGAAAGGAAAGAAGGCGCGCGGCCAGCGAATGCGCAGGGGCGAATTGCTCAAACACCGAACGACGGTTAATTACTCCTTCGTTGCGCGCCTCTTTCGATTCTATCCGTAAAGCGTCGCCGACGTTTATTTGACGGCGGCAAGCCACGCAGACAACCGCCAAGCCTTTAACTCAAAAAATCGAGGCATCAGCCTGCCGTACTTTGCGCTGGGGAAGTTTTTCTTTTTTAGGGGCGGCAATTTCGGCAAATTCATTCTTTAATGAAGAATGCCAGCAATTGGATTACAGCTCTTTTATGAGCTATCAAATCTGTCAAATCATTGGCTTACGCTTCCGCCCCGTCGGCTTTGATTCTTGCCAGCCATTTATACACTTCGGCCATACCCTCGGGGACTTTTTCTTGCGTCGTTAAATCCACGGTATTGGTTGGCCTTTCGCCGATTGTGTCCCGTATCTCTACGAAGGCTCTAACGTCACCGCCGCGCGCTGCCCGAATCATGCTTGCGACGATGCTCTGCGCATTGGTTTCGCCCGTTTCGTTCTCGGTCTCTAACGCCAGCAAAAGAAGCTCCCTCATGGTCTTGCGCTCTCGGCGCGCTTTGACAGAAGCAAGGCCGCCTTTCCTGCCATTTTCTCGGGCTTCGCTCGGGCTTAAACGCTTCAAATTTTTCGCATTGGCCATTGTTCGCACCTTCTCTCAATTCACGTCAAGGCGTTTTGATTCGGATTTCATGGCGGCATAGATTGCGGGTAAGCCAACAGGAACACTCTCGTGCTGGGTAACTTCGGCCTCGATCTTTTGTTTCTCTGTCCAGCCTACCCGCGTCTTGAGATAGAAAATAATCGCCGTCACGTTCCCTTTCTCAATGGCTTTCATCAGTTCGCCCGCAACCTTGATATTCGCCAGCGCGCGCCCGCGCTTCATAGCCGCCTCAATCTCTTCGGACTCTTTCGCGCGCCTATTGAGCGTGCTGTAGCTGACGCCAAGCGAAAGCGCAATCTCTTCTCGCGTCAATCCAAGCCCCGCCAGCTCTTCGATTTTTTCTTGGTCTAATTCGATTTTCGGTTTTGTTCTCACACTCGCCCCCATGCGCGCGAAGCGCACCTAGTCGGCACCAACCGCCGCGATAAATAAAAACTACCAACCGCCAGATTGTCAGGCTCTTTTTATGGGGTCTGCAATTTCTGCAGATTCCCGCCAGAAAGGAGCACCCACAAGCCTAAAAATCAGCTCTACTCAACATAATAATACTTATGTGCAGTAACTCAAAAAATAAAGTCGTTTAGTATCAATAGGTTACGTTGCGTATCGCGGATAACCCTAATGTTATGCCGGCACTTTCCATTTTCGAAACTGGGTCGAGCCGCTCAAAATCAGGGTTAACCCCAGAAGAAAACGAGCGTTTTCCAAAAGAGAGAAAGAAAGGAAAGAGTGAGAGAGATAGATAAAAGATAAAGATAGATAGATAGATAGATAGAAAAATTCTTCTTCTTCCCTCTACACCACCATAAACCAACGTAAACCAACGCTTAACCAACACTCAAATTTGCCGCTTTGCCTTGTCGTTATTGGCTTTTTTAGGTCCATAAACCAGCCAAACCAATATTTCTATGTAATTCACGATTACACACGCGCGCACGCGCACGCGGACTGGCGTCAAAATTCAAGATCGCCCCGCACACAAACGAGATTTCTCATTGTTCGCTCATTGTTCAATTCCAAATCAATAGGAATTCTTAGCGCCGCTTGCTGGGGAACGATCACCGCCAGCAAAACCGCTTGCGCCTCGATCTGCAAATCCCTGCAAGCAACATCGGCACCCATGAAAGCCCCGAGCCTTGGCGTATTCGCACGTATTCGCGCCTCATGATCGGCACCCTAGACAACCTACCTGCAAGCAAATCGACGGGCACCAGCCGCCGCCCTAGCGCGCTTCGCGCCCATGAAAAAAAAGCGGCACCTCGAAAGATGCCGCCTTGCTCGCTACCACTTACACCAATCCTCGGGGCATTGGCTCAAACAGTAATCTGCCCACGCCTGCAACAGCTCTTTGCGCTGGGGGAGCATTGAGGCTCGCATATACGCACCGTCGTACTTGTCGCGCTTGTCGGCGTGTGCAAGGCAATATTCCGACACGTGAAAATCCTTGCCGTTTTCGACAGCCCACGTCTGAAACGATGATCTAAAACCGTGCGGGCAAGCAACCTCATTTGTTACCTTATCTCGAAAACCTACCTCGCCGCGCCTCTCAACCTGTTGCGTAAGGTCTTTGATGCGCTTGCCCATCGTCTTATCGGCCATCATCGTTTGACGCTCACCCATGCCGAAAATAAGGCCGCTTGTGCGCCCCAGACTTTGAATAAGTCTCAACAGGTCTTGCGCTTGGGTACTCAGCGGCACCACGTGCGCCGCCGCGCGGCTCCCGTCTTTGTTGCGCTTTACTTTCATATGTTCGGGCGGACAAACCCATTGCGACAAGTCGGCGGATACTTCCCGCCAGTCAGCCTTATGTATTGGCTCGGTGCGTGATGCCGTTAGGATTTTGAACAACAACGCCACGCCACCGATGCCTTTAAAGCCGCCAGCCGTCAGCGCGGCCACAAAGCGCGGAACGTCCCGCCAGTCAAGCGCAGGCATATTCCCCGCCGCCTCGCTCATGTCTTTGTACAGGGTCTTTAAAACGCCTCTGTCTGTCGGCAAGAATTCATTTTCACGATAGCCGCGAGGCAAGCACCACTTTAGAAATTGCCTGACAATCGTCAGCGCCTTGTCTTGCCCAGCCTTTGACTTTTGAGCCTCAAGCACTGCCGCCACGTGGTGAAACGTAATCTCATCGGGGGACAAGTTCCCCAGAATCGGGAACACATGATTAACGCCAAAAGCCATTTTCACCGTCGGCGATCGCGGGTCTTTCCACTCGCCCGCGTCGATCATGTCGGCCACGAATTGCGGCCATAGTTCGGCCACCGTCTTTTGAGTCGGCTTTTGCTCTTCGCTGGGGGACTCGGGGCGCTTGCCGCCGTTCTCTATGATCTCCTCGGCCTTTGCCCGCGCATCTTTTAGGGAAAGTTTTTTGTAGGGGCCGAGTACGTGATTCTTTTTATCGCCGTCCCTTCTATACCGAAGAAGCCAACGGCAATTGTTTGCGTTACGCCACTCGATAGAAAGGCCATCAACCCCGCCAACCGCGAATGTTGCGGGCTTACCGACCGCCGCAATCGAGGCTAGTTTTCGCTCTATTTCCTTAACCGTCAAAGTTGGAACACGCTTAGGCATTGTTTTTAAAGCCTTTTCGGGCTTTCCTCTCAGATTTTTATGTACCCTCGGAGATTTTTTCCCTCTCAAGGGTACCTAAAAGAGTACCGTAAAAACCGCGACTTTAAACGGTTTCTAACGATGCCTAACGGTATGAAACCGGGACTCCCGGAAACTAGTCCGCAACCGGCTTGATCAACATCAAGCAAGCCA
>OOAH01002630.1_pt1 | contig 11939 bp, 6 predicted proteins | sample 1671801 | NCBI WGS metagenome assembly OOAH01 (sample SAMN06348194, study PRJEB24527) | human gut metagenome | biome: human gut; feature: ankylosing spondylitis patient; material: feces | host: Homo sapiens | place: China | collected 2015-10 | reverse complement strand
TGCCCAAAGCAAACGTATCGGTGCGGTTGAAAAACGCGGAGAACATGTCCGAGAGCATGGCGTTGTGCAGGATGGTCTTGGACCAACCGCCGCCCGCTCCCAACACGTCGCCGTAGGAGAAGCCGCCACAGACGGCAAGGCCCACAAAGTCTTCGAGCGTAATGCGGCCGGTGAGCAGATCGGTCATATGCACGTCGTAAGCTTCAAAGCCTGCACGCGTCCAAGCCGCTGCCATTTCGGTCTGAGAGTTGACGCCCTGCTCGCGCAGGATGGCCACCTTCGGACGCACGCCCGTGGCAATGTAGGGAGCTGCAATGCGCTCTTCATTGTCAAACGTTGTCTTCACGAAAAGGCCCTTCACGTCCTTGTCGCACATCCAGTCGGTTTCGCTGTCGGCGCAAGCGGGATTGTCGCGGTTGCGGGCAATGGCGTTGGAAACTTCGCACCAAGCGCGGGTGAGATCCGTACGGGCTTCGCGAAGAATTTCAGAACCGCCCGCGAGCACCACAAGTGCATCGTCGCCGTTGAGTTCGCCAACGGTCTTGAAGATCGCTTCGAGCCCTTCGGCCTTGATTTCGGCCATCACTTCGTCGAGACGGTCGGCCGGTATCTGCAGGATTGCACCGAGTTCTTCGCTAAAGAGCGCTTCAAGCGCGCTGCCGCCCAAAGCGTCGGCGTTGAGCGTGACGCCGCAGTGCGAAGCAAACATCATTTCAGCAGCGGTCGTCGCAAAGCCGCCGTCGGAGCGGTCGTGATAAGCCAACACGCAGCCGGCAAGCGTGAGCTTGCGCACGAGACGCACGAACTTGGCAAGCGTCTCGGGGCAGTCCACGTCGGGCGTCACGTCGCCGAAGCTTTGCACGCACTGCGCCAGAGTCGAAGCACCCATGCGATTCTTGCCGAGACCCAGGTCGGCCGCAAGAAGCACGCTCTTGACATCCTTTCGCAGCTCGGGAGTGAGCGTCAGGCGAACGTTGCCCACCGGAGCGGCCGCAGAAACAATAAGCGAAACGGGGCTGGTCACGCACTTGGCTTCTTCGCCGTCCTTCCAGGCGGTGCGCATTGAGCAGGAGTCCTTGCCCACGGGAATCGAAATGCCGAGCTTCTGGCAGATGCCGCTCGCGGCCTCGACCGCCGCAAAGAGCTTGGCGTCTTCGCCGGCAGCGCCGCAGGCTGCCATCCAGTTGGCCGAAAGCTTCACAAGCGGCAGATCGATGTCGGCCGCGGCAATGTTGGTAAGCGCTTCACCCACAGCCATGCGACTGGCGGCCGCCGAGTCGATGATCGCCACAGGCGTACGCTCGCCGATTGCCATCGCTTCGCCTGCTTCCGAGGCAAAGGAAACGCAGGTCACAGCACAATCGGCTACCGGCACCTGCCAGGGACCGACCATCTGATCGCGGCAGACAAGGCCGCCCACGGAACGGTCGCCGATCGAAATCAGGAACGATTTGTTGGCTACCGTCGGGTGCTTGAGGACGCGATAGAGAGCCTCCTTTAGGGATACATCGGTCTTGAAGGCCGAGAGGTTCTGCTTGACGCTCGTCACATTGCGGTGCATGCGCGGGGGCTTGCCCAACAGCACTTCCATGGGCATCTGCACAGCTCGGTCTTCTCCGGCGCGGCCTTCGACAATAAGCTCGCCGTCTTCGGAAATGGAGCCCAGCACCGCGTACGGGCAGCGTTCGCGGCGGCAGAAGTCGTCGAACTTCTCAAGAGACTGCGGAGCAATGGCCAGCGCATAGCGTTCCTGGCTTTCGTTGCACCAGACTTCAAGCGGGCTCATGCCCTTTTCTTCGACGGGAACCTTGTCAAGCGACAGACGCGCGCCGTGCCCCGAAAGGTCGGCGAGCTCCGGCATGGCGTTCGAGAGACCACCCGCGCCGATATCGTGAATGGCGAGAATGGGATTGTCCTTGCCGCAGGACCAGCAGCGATCGATCACTTCCTGCGCACGACGCTCCATTTCGGGATTGCCGCGCTGCACGCTGTCGAAGTCGAGCGACTCGGCGTTGGAGCCGGAAGTCATCGAACTGGCGGCGCCGCCGCCCAAACCGATGCGCATGCCCGGACCGCCCAAAACGATCAGAAGCGTGCCCGCGGGCAGCTCGAGCTTCTTCGTTTGGTCGTCGCGGATATTGCCGATGCCGCCGGCGAGCATGATCGGCTTGTGGTAGCCATAGCGGGTGTCGCCCACGCGCGCTTCAAAGGATCGGAAATAGCCGAGAATATTGGCGCGGCCGAATTCGTTGTTGAAGCTCGCCGCACCGATCGGACCTTCCGTCATGATCGAAAGCGGTGTAGCGATGCGAGACGGTGCGCCGTAAATCTTGTCTTTGCCGCAGTCGCAGTCGGCAGCCGTGTTCTTGTCGTTTTCCCACTCCTGGAGCTTTCCCGGCAGATGCAGAGCCGACACGGTAAAGCCGCACAGACCGGCCTTGGGACGCGCACCGCGCCCGGTTGCGCCTTCGTCGCGAATTTCGCCGCCCGAACCGGTCGAAGCGCCAGGGAAGGGAGAAATGGCTGTCGGGTGATTGTGCGTTTCCACCTTAAAGACGGTGTGCGTGGGTTCCTTCACTTCTTCGTAGTGGGAGCCGAAACGGTCGTCGACCGTCGGTCTCGGATAGAGACGATCGACTTCGGGGCCTTCGAAAACGGCTGCGTTGTCGGCATAGGCCACAATCGTGCCGCGCGGAGCGGCTTTGTGCGTTTCGCGGATCATGCCGAAAAGCGTCTTTTCCTGATCCACGCCGTCGATCGTGAACTTCGCATTGAAAATCTTGTGGCGGCAGTGCTCGGAATTGGCCTGCGCAAACATCATCAGCTCCACGTCGGTGGGGTTGCGCTGCTGCTTGGTGAAAGCCTCGACGAGGTAGTCGATTTCGTCCGGAGCAAGCGCCAGACCCATTTCCACGTTGGCCTCTTCAAGCGCAGCTTTGCCGCCCGCCAGAATATCGACGGTGCGCATCTCGCGGCCCTTGACGTCGGAGAAAAGAACGGAAGCATCGGCCTCTGCCGGAAGGACCGTCTCTGTCATTCGGTCGTGCAGAAGCGCCGCAATCGCCGCCTGATCGACATCCCCTTCGATGTCAAGCGTATAAAGCACACCGCGCTCGACGCGGGCCACAGCATCGATGCCCGTGTTGTGAACGATGTCGGTTGCCTTGGAGGCCCACGGACTGATCGTGCCCAGACGCGGCACCACCAGGAACTCAAGGCTGCCCGCCTTTTCGTCGGCCGGATCCCCATAATCAAGAAGCGCGGCCAGACGCTGCGCTTCATCTTCAGTCAAATCTCTCAGAACATGCACAAAGTGCAGATAGCGGCCGCGCACGGCCTGCACGCTGGAACTGACGGCTCGCAGCTGCTTGAGGAGACGCTCGGCGCGGAATTCGGACAACGCGCAGGAGCCGGGAATGCGAAGAACGGAGATTTGAGACATCTTGGAAATTCAACCGTTTAGATTGCAAAGAAGGCCCGCCGACGCAATGTACGAGCGGGCTGAACGAATCTGAGAATTATAGCGGCCGGCAGGTGGTTTCAGGCCGATTTTGCGAGTGTCCGCCGCAGCCCAAAGCAACGCTGCACACTCATTGAGTCGAGATGTCCTGCGCGTTTGCCTACAATGGGCTTTCGAAAAGCCGTCGCAAACCGCCGGCCTCCCGCATCCACCTCTCAGGAACAGACCATGCCCCGCATTACCGTCTCCGGCTCCATCGATCCCCTTTTGAGCGTTGTGCTCGAGAAGGGAGAATGCATTTACGCCGAAAGCAACGCCATGGTATCCATGGACTCCACGCTCGCCCTCACCGGCCGTACTCGCGGCGGCCTTTTTTCAGCAATCTCGCGCAAGGTTCTCAACGACGAAAGTTTCTTTCAGCAGAAAATCGAAGCTGTCGACGATGCGGGCGAAGTGTTGCTGACGCCTGCGCTGCCCGGCGACATTGCCATTCTGGAGGTGGGAGAGCGTCAATACATGATCGCCGACGGCGCCTATCTTGCAAGTACCGACGGACTTGAGCTCGAAACAAAGACGCAAAGTCTGGGCCGCGCCCTGTTGGGCGATTCGGGCGGACTTTTCGTGCTGAGCACCGAGGGCAACGGGCTTGTCGCAGTGAGCGGCTTCGGTTCGATGCGCGCCATCGATCTCGACGGCAGCAAATCGGTCTTCGTCGACAACGGCCATATCGTGGCCTGGGACAAGGAACTTGACTATGAGCTCGCCCTCAACACAGGCAAGCAAGGTTTCTTTGGAAAGCTTCTGCACAGCCAAACCTCGGGCGAAGGCATCGTTCTGAAGTTTTCCGGCAAGGGCCGCATCTACGTCTGCTCCCGCAACAGAGGCGGCTTTGTGGACTGGATGCTGAGTCAAATGCCGCAGCAGAAAATGGTCGAAAACAAGTAGTCGGTCACTGGCGCCGCCGGCAGGCACTGCGGGACGCGGCTGCGTCCCTCAGCGTACAATTGCGCATCCGTATTTTCGATACCGAGTTTATTTAGACACCATGGCTCAGCAAATTCTCAATCTCGACGAGCTTGCTACGCTCGAACACCGTTATCAGTCTCAGCTGCCGCCCGCCGAACTCATGCGGCGCGCAGGCTTGGCGATCGCGGATCGCATCTGCGAGTCGCTGGAGCCCGGCAAGCACGTGGTCTTTATTTGCGGTCCGGGCAACAACGGCGGCGACGGCTTTGCCGCCGCCCGTCTGCTGCTTGATCGCGAATACCGCGTGACGGTCGCGCTCATTGGCTGCGACAAGCCCAAGACCGAAGACGCTCTTGCCATGTATGAGGCTTACACGGCCGCAGGCGGCGTCGTGATTGCCGACCCCTACAACGCCGAAAAGGCCGAAGTGGTGGTCGATGCCCTTTTCGGCACCGGCATGAAAAAACCGCTTGCCGGCGACTTCCAGGATGCCGCCATGTGGTTCAACGAACGTCAGGCGCTGCACATCAGCGTGGACATTCCCTCGGGCCTCGATCCGATGACCGGCCGCTGGGTGGGCAACGTCAAGGGCTGCATGGCCGACGTGACGATTGCAATGCTCGCTCCCAAAGCGGGCTGCTTCATGTGCGAAGGCGCCGATGCCGCGGGTGTGGTCGAAGTCAACGAACTCGGCGTGTCCGTACCGCTTTCGACAATCGGTTTGGTGGAGCCCGACGACTTCCGTCACGTGCTCGAAGAACGCAGCCGCAACAGCCACAAGGGCAACTACGGTCATGTAGCGGTCGTGGGCGGTGAGACGGGAACCATCGGCGCGGCGATTCTTGCCGCCCGCGCCGCCATCGTCTCGGGCGCCGGACGCGTCACCGTCGAATTCATGAGCGACAAGGCTCCGGCTTTCGACACGATCTATCCTGAACTCATGATCGCCGACGGCGAAATCGATCTCACGAAAACCACCTGCAATGTCGTGGGCTGCGGCATGGGCTTTTCCGCAAAAGCCCGCAAGCGTCTGGAAGCGGCGATCGCCGCCCCCGTTCCCCTGATTTTGGACGCCGACGCTTTGCGCATGATTGCCGAAGATGTCACGCTCCAGGACGCGCTTCTCGCTCGCAAGGCCCACACGGTGATCACGCCGCACCCCGGTGAAGCCGCCGCCATCATTCACAGCACGGTCGAAAAAGTTCAGGCCGATCGCATCGGCGCAGCCCGCGAATTGGCTGTTCAAACGGGCGCCATTTCGATTCTGAAGGGCGCAGGCAGCGTCGTTACGCTGCGCAGCTCCCGCACCTGGATCAACCCGACGGGCAACGCAATGCTTGCAACGGCGGGATCGGGCGACGTTTTAAGCGGCATGCTCGGCGCTTTCTTTGCTCAGGGCTACGATCTCGTAAGCGCCACGCTTGCTGCGGTTTACCTGCACGGCAAGGCCAGTGAAGAATATGCCGCAGGCTTTACTGCAAGCGACATCGCTCCGGCCGCAGCATCCATTCTCAACACTATGCGCCTGAGCCGTCCCGAACCGGAAGATTGATTCGGGCCTTTCGAGGCATGCAATTGAAAAGCGCCGCAGAAACGATTTTTTCTGCGGCGCTCTTTTTGTTCTCGTATTTTGCAGATCAGGCGTTCAAAACGAAGAACTTCTCCACGAGTCCGTCATCGTCGACGCGCACGGCGTAGCGACGTAGCCGTGCCTGCCGCAGCACGGCCTGATCGATGTCCTCCTGCACCTTGCGAGCTTCCTGACGCAAATCGGCAAGGAAATGATCGTGGAGCTCGTTGAGCTCTTCGGCGTGACGCGCAATGGCCGCCGCCCGTTCGATTTCATGCGCGTTGGCCGTGCGCACGCTGCCGATGTCGAGTTTGTCATGCGCAACTCGGTGAACTGGTTGACGTCGCCCGCCACCGCATTGGCGCAACGCACCTCCTCTTCGAAAGAATCACCGATCGAAACGCGCAGCAGCGAACAAATCCGCATAAAGCGCACGGTAAGGTCCCGCACGTACATATAAGCAATCGCATGCACGAGCGCATCGTCGGCGTCTTCGAGGTTAAGTACCGATCTTGCGCGCTGCTCAATCGCTTCATCGATGAGGTCGGCCTGAGCGTGCATATCCCTGGAGATATCGTCGATTTCGGCAAGGTACTCATCGATTTGATCGGCCGAAATTCCGCTCTTGACAGCAGCCACAACAGCAGACAAGCTTGCGTAGCGCATCGTCCAGCCCGCAACCGTTTCATAGGCCACATGCTGAGGCAATTCCGCGAGGCGCTTGGCAACTTCGGCATTTTCCTTATCGAGTTCCGCGCGCAATTCGTGCGGCATTCCCTTGGGATTAAAGGCTGCCCAGAGCGAAGCAACGAGCCCGAACTGAGAACCAGCAAGCGACATCTTCATGGGGCTGCCCATGGCTTCACCCGCCTCGTCAATCGCCGTGACATGCGTCACGACGCCAGCGGACTTATCCGTGCGAAAGATTCCTTCACGAAGAGCCGCTTCCAGGGCCGGAGCAAAGCTCACCGAATAGATGTGACGCTCAAAAGCGCTGCCGGGTACCCAGGCAAGCTGGCAGACATGCGCAAACAAAGAATCGAGCTTACGGCGCGTTTCTTCTGAGGACTCGATTTCCTGCCAATGGTCGCGATCGATCTTGAAGGCGCGCTGGATAAAGACTTCCGGCGCGACGGCGTTTTCTCGGACAGTCGTGAGCGAAAGCATCGTCGGGCGCTGTACGCCGACGGACTCGAACTCCTGAACAGGCTGCGGCTTTTTGACCGCCGTGCGGGCCGGATCCTGGTTCGGCACCGGGCGGCCGCTTTGAATGTGCTTGCTCTTGGCGGTCGGCTTGGACCCGCCCTGTCGGCTCAGTCGACGCAGGATCAACCCCAGCGCCACGAGCGCAATAACCATTAAGAGAAGAAAAACGCCGGATAATTCTTGCTGCATCTTGGCTGTCCAAATTGAAAAGCTCTTCGGCTTGGATTGTAGTGCGGAGAACGCTTGCTCCGCCTAAGGCAAACAACCGAAAAACATTGGATTTTGTGCGTATTCGGCATGATCTGCGACAAAAATCGCATTTTGCAGAGACAACGTTTGAGCTGCCTCAAGCCGAAACCATCCCTTTGCTAAAATGCGTACCCGATATTAAAAACGGGAATGCCGGCATACATAGAAACAACACATCGGCTTCCCTCACACCAGCATTTAGGGAGATCGAACTTGCCCACTATCGCCAGTGGATTTCGCCTCGCAAACGGCGTCAAGATTCCGTGCATCGGCTTGGGCACCTGGCAGGTGCCCGATGACGAGAAACTCATCGAACACATTCACGACGCCATCAGCATCGGCTATCGTCACATCGATACGGCTTTCATCTACGGAAACGAAGCCGGCGTGGGCGAGGCCGTGCGCACCTGCGGCGTGCCCCGCGAAAAGATCTTCGTCACGAGCAAGCTCTGGAATGCCGATCGCGGCTACGATGCAGCCATGCGTGCTTTCGACGCCGCGCTGCAGAAGATGGATCTTTCCTATTTGGATCTCTTTTTGATTCACTGGCCCGCCGCCAAGGGCGAGCCGATGACCTGGCAGAGCATCAATTCCGGTACCTGGCGCGCTCTTGAAGACCTCTACGAACAAGGTGTGGTGCGTGCCATCGGTGTGAGCAATTTCCTTTCTCACCATCTGGTGCCGCTGTTGGCGCGTGCACGCATCGCTCCGATGGTAAACCAGATCGAATTTCATCCGGGCTACCGTCAGACGAGTACGTTCGACTTTTGCGTGCGCAACAACATTCAAGTGGTAGCGTGGTCTCCGATCGCACGCGGCGCATTGGTGCGCAATCCGCTTCTGACCGAAATCGCGCAAAAGCACAATGTTTCGACCGGTCAGGTCTGTCTGCGTTGGTGCCTGCAGCACGGAGCCGCCGCCGTCGTGAAGTCGCTTTCGCCCGAACGACGCCGACTCAATGCAGACCTCTTCAGCTTCAACCTTTCCGACGAGGAAATGCAGCAGCTCGACAGCATGCCGCAGACGGGGTTCTCGGGCCTAGATCCCGATCACGTAACGTTCTGACGCTGCAAAAGCCTTTAACGAAACGAGACGCCGACCATTGAACCGACGTCTCGTTTTTTCTTTGACTCGTCGGTGCGCAGCCGGCACGAAACCGACCGCGCACAAGTAGGTTTCTTGTAGTTGTTCCGAAACCCGCCAGAAGGCAAGCGCCGCAGTCTAAAAAAATATGCAGGCCGCAACAAAGGATTCCTGCGTATTTCATCCGGACGGCATGTTTGTTATTTTTCGAGTCCGTCGGCAATACGCTTGCCTCTAGGCGTGCCGTAGGTGAGCGCAGCGCGCGGCGAAAGCGCAAAATAGATGCTCCAGAGAATGCTCCATCCGAAAAGCTGCACAAGGCTTGCCTGCGTCAACGCCAGTCCGAAATACCAGCTCTGCATCATGGCAACGCACGGTCCCATGAGCCAAACACCGATCACGGCCGAGGCAAGCGCATTCGGAGAGCGCTTTGAGGCTACTTGCCAAATCACCCAGATGCCGATGACGATCGACACAAGTCCCGGCACTACGGCGACAAACGCCGCCTGCATCGTCTGCGCATTGCGCGCAAGCATGAACCAAAGTTCGCTTGTCATGTAGGCGGTCTGCCACACAAGCGTAAGCACCCAGCCGATCTGTCCGGCCAGAAAAAGCCACAACGGACCGCCGAAACCGCTTTTGGCTCGCTCCGATGTGTAGACGGGAGGCTTGGTCTGCGCAAAACGTCCCACGTAAAAAGTCGGAATGAGAACCACGGCCGCCGCAAGAAGCCAGCCGACAAAACCGCCGAAAAGATGCATAAAAATTCTTAAGGAATGTGGTTAAAACGCTCGCACTCTAGCAAATGCGAGTTGTTGTTTGTTGTCTGCCTCGAACTACCGAATTTTCTTGTGTTCGCCTTTACACCGGCATTCGTGCTCGAACTCGCGGCAGCATTCGCACGACTCCGAGAAATTTTCGAGTTCTTCGAGAATCCCGCAGGAGCAACCGGCATGGTCTCCCGAGCACAAACACTCGAGCGCCTGCAGTTTGCGCTTGAGTTCTTCGAGTTCTCGAATTCGGTCTTCGATGTCTCGAATGTGCGCGTCAACCGTTTCGTGCACGACGGAAAAGTCGCTTCCGGGCTTATTCTGCAAATCGATGAGTCGGCCCACTTCCTCGAGGCTCATGTCCAAAAGACGGCAGTGCCGAATGAAATGCAGCCGCGCCAAATGCTTGTTCGTGTAATTACGGTAGTTGTTTTCCAACCGAAGCGGCGCGGGCAGTAGCCCCTGCGCTTCATAGTAGCGGATGGTTTCGACCGCAACGCCCGAGCGCTGCGCCAGTTCTCCGATTCGCATGGTGGTTATCCGAGCCAAACAAAAGTGCTTGACATTGTAGCCGCTACAGGGTTTTTAATTCACGCAACAAGAACTTTTTGATCCTCCGGGATCCGACGCAACCATGACCAACCCCAACATCAAGCTTTACGTTCCGGAGATGTGCTGCGGCGCCGAAACGGCACTCGTCGAAAAAGCCTTCAAGGGAAGCGACCTTGTCGTCGACATGCGATTCGATACACTTTCGCGCACCGTGATATTCGAACCCAAGGACGACACGGTAACGGCCGAAATGCTCATCCGCGTGATCGATTCGGTCGGTCTTCGCGCAAACGAAATCCGCGAATCCGTCCGATCGGAAGTGACGCTTTCGATCGAAAAACTTGCTGACGAAGCCAGCGTTCCCGCCATTCTCGAGATCATCGGACTTGACTGCGCCGTCGACAAGATCCGCAAGACCGCCACCTTTCATGCGAGTTCCGAAAACTGCTTTGCCATTCTGGAAAAACTGCAGAAGGCGGGTTTCGCAGCCGACGTAGTCGCTTCAGCCAAAGCCGGCGATCGGGGGCCGTCTGCCGAGTCGATCCCCTGGGCGCGACTGGGCATCGCCTTTGTGTTTGCCGCCGCAGCCGAAGCCATTGAGCTCACGCAGGCATTGCCCGAATGGGCGATCATGATCTGCGCGGCCGTCGCCATTGTGCTCGCGGGCTTTCAGACGATCATCAAGGGGCTGGGCTTTCTTTTCCGCCTGATCTTCAACATGGACACCCTAATGGGCGCAGCTGTGGTGGGCGCCGTCTGCCTCGGCGCCTGGCCGGAAGCCGCCATGGTGATGGTGCTCTACGAAATCGGCGAAGCCATCGAAGATCTCAGCATGGTACGCGCACGCAACGCGATTCGAAAGCTCATGGATGTAGCGCCTGCAGAAGCCACGGTCAAAGTGGGCGAAAGCTGGCGGCGCATGAAAGCCGACGCTATCCCTGCTGGCACACTCTACCGAATCGAACCGGGCGAACGGGCTGCCTTGGACGGCATGGTCGAGGAAGGTGCGGGTTCCATGGATGAATCCATGATCACGGGCGAATCGATGCCGGCAACCAAAACAGTCGGTTCACGCGTCTTTGCCGGGGCTCTGGCGCTTGAAAGCACAATCTACGTACGGGCAACCGCCGCCGCAAGCGACAGCATGAGCGCCCGCATCATTCGGGCCGTAGAGGAAGCCGAGCAGAAAAAAGCTCCGCTGCAGCGCTTTGTCGACAAATTTGCCTCTCGCTATACGCCAACGGTTTTTGCTCTGGCGCTGCTGACCGCTCTGCTCGGCCCTGTGATCACCGATGATCCCTGGACCGTCTGGATTTATCGTGCTTTGGTGCTTCTCGTCATTTCATGCCCCTGCGCCCTGGTGATTTCGACGCCCGTGACTATCGTTTCGGCCGTGTCGGCTGCCGCGCGCCGCGGTGTACTCATCAAAGGTGGCGTTTACCTCGAAGCCGGCCGCACGCTCAAAAACGTGTGTCTCGACAAAACGGGAACCGTCACGCAGGGCAAACCTTCCTTTGCCGGCATGACGCTCACAAGCGACGTTCCCGAATCCAGAGCGCTTCAATTGGCAGCAAGCCTGGCTGCGATGAGCTCTCACCCGGTAAGCCGAGCGCTGGCCGAGCACTACGCCGAACTCAAGCAATCGCTTCTGCCCGTCAAAAATTTCAAGGCGCTGCCCGGAAGCGGCACACAGGGCGTGGTGGACGGTTCGCTCATGTTTCTCACAAACCTCAATTGGCTTACCAAGCGGGGTCCTGTTGCCGCCAACGTTGAAGCCGCCTTTGAAGCGGCTCACGCCAAGGGCGAAACGGCTGTAGCCTTAAGCGATATGTTCGGTGTGGTTGCAGTCTTTGCCGTTGCCGACACCCTTAAAGCCAACGCCGCCCAAGCCGTGGCGCTCATGAAAAAAGCCGAACTCACGCCGTGGCTTCTTACCGGCGACAACAAGCGCGCGGCCGCAGCCATTGCCGAGCGGGTCGGGATCGAACACGTTCAGGCTGAACTTCTGCCCGAAGACAAGCTCGCCGTAGTGGAAAAGCTGGAGGGACAAGCACCGACGGCCATGGTGGGCGACGGCATCAAC
>OOAH01002629.1_pt1 | contig 11939 bp, 10 predicted proteins | sample 1671801 | NCBI WGS metagenome assembly OOAH01 (sample SAMN06348194, study PRJEB24527) | human gut metagenome | biome: human gut; feature: ankylosing spondylitis patient; material: feces | host: Homo sapiens | place: China | collected 2015-10 | reverse complement strand
TGTCTATGCGCGAACTTTACAAGGACAAGAAGATTACAGCCATCTTCCAGCCTCACTTGTATACTAGAACCCGCGATTTCTATAAAGATTTCGCCAACAGTTTGAGTCTCTTGGACGAGGTTATCCTCTGCGACATCTATCCAGCTCGCGAGCAGCCTATTCCAGGAGTAACCTCCAAGCTTATCTATGACAATCTGAAACCAGGTGTAGAAAAGAGCATGATTCATAAAGAAGACGTTCTTGACCTGGTAAAGAATCGAGACTTCGATGTTCTAGTTATCTTAGGAGCTGGCGATTTGGACAACTATGTTCCACAAATTACCAAAATACTTGAAGAGAAATAAATGCATATCAATTGGAAGAAAACCATCATCATCGCACTGGATTTAGTACTCGGTACTTATCTGGTATTCGCTTTCACCAGGTTTAACAAACCTGATGAAACGAAGTTGGTATGCACCAAGGTGAACATCAACATTCAAGATGAGATGACGAATGGCTTTCTGAATGCGAAGGAAATCAAGAAACGACTGGAAGCCAGGAAACTCTATCCGCTGGGGGAACCGCTCAAAGAGGTGAACGCCCGCATGATAGAAGAAACCTTGAAGACCAGTCCTTTCGTCAAGACGGCAGAATGTTCAAAGACTCAGGATGGTCTTGTTGACATCTACCTCACCCAACGCATGCCAATCGTCAGAATCAAAAGCATCAGCAACGAGGACTATTATATTGATGACCACAATCAGATCATGCCCAACACGAACTATACATGCGACATTATCATCGCAACGGGCTACATCAACAAGTGGTATGCTAAAAAATACATCTCATTACTAAGCAAAGCGCTGATGACGAATGAACTCTGGCGAAACCAGATAGAACAGATCCATGTCCTGCCTGATAGAGGAATAGAACTGGTACCGCGAGTAGGCAACCACATTATATATATAGGTAACCTGCCAGAGACCAACCTCATCGACAAACGAGAGCAAGCCATCAACGATTTCGTCAACAAGAAGATGAATCGATTAGAGAAATTCTATAAGTATGGACTCTCACAAGCTGGCTGGAACAAGTATTCGTATATCAATATCGAATTCGACAACCAGATCATATGTAAAAAGCATCAAAATAGCTAATTAGAAAATAGAAACAGATTAAGATAACATATAAGAACTATGCCAAAGGAATTTATTGTAGCTATCGAACTTGGCTCATCTAAGATGACAGGTATAGCAGGTCAGAAAAATTTGGACGGCAGCATCACCGTACTTGCCACCGTAGAGGAAGATTCATCTTCTTGCATCAGAAAGGGTGTGATCTATAACATTGACAAAACCTGCCAATGCTTGACCAACATCATCAAGAAGTTGAAGAATATACTGAAACAGGATATTACCCAGGTCTATGTAGGCGTGGGCGGTCGCTCTATACGCAGTATCAAGAACGTCATTGTCAAGGATCTCCCAGGTAACACCATCATCTCACAAGAGATGATCAATGAACTGATGGATATCAACCGCAACATGACCTATCCGGACCAGGAAATCCTGGATGCTGCAACCAACGATGCCAACAGCATCCGTCTCGGTGCCATCGGATATACCGATGATATGCTTGCCAACTTAAGCAATATTATGACGACTGCATTAAACGATGCAGGAGAGAAATACAACAGCTTTGTAGAATCCCTGACAAGCTGCTACAATACCGTTGTTCAGAACAGAAGTGAGCTCTCCCCGCAGGGTGCTCCGGAAGAAGAGCAGCCAGAGGAAGAAGTTGTCGTACCGGAATATGATCCGGCATCAGAAGAGGAAAGCGAAGAGGAATAAACCAAGCGTTCCTGCGAAAGCAGCACAGCAGAGCTTCCCGGCAAGATAAGGCCAGAGGGGCAGACCGCTGTTATGGATCATACAGTTTGTCTGGGCAGCGACAGAGAGACCGCCGAAGGCGGCGCAGGTAAGGACAGCAGAGACTTTTCCGGCGTAAGGAAGAGAGGACGCGGCAAGCTGTGCGATTCCCGTCGTGATTTCCAGCACGCCGCAGAGCAGGGGCGAGGCGGAACCAAACGGATGCAGATCCATCAGAAGTCCGGACAGAATGGAAAACAGGATGATGTATCCGCCAAGCTGTGTAATGATTTCAAATCCGTTCATGATAGAGGTGTCCAGCAGGTTTCCTTTGGAAGTCTGTTTTGACATCTCTTTTTTTTCCATGGAATGTGTCCGATGGGCGGTGTGCCGGTGCAGGCGGAAGCGGCGGAAAACAAGCCGGAACAGAAAACCAGTTAGAAAATTGGAACCGTAAAGCACGCCGAAGACGAAGCCGGGATGGATCTGTCCGGAAAACGCAGTTAAGATAACATAGGAAGACAGAAAAGCAGGACTCGGACTGCTGCAGAAGGTTAAAAGATAGCACGCTTCGTTCCGGTCAATTTCTTCTGCCTCATAGAGCTGGGCAGTGATGCGCGCTCCCATGGGAAAACCGCAGAAAAGACCGAGAAAAAGTGCATAAAACCCAGCCGGGGAAAGACCGAAAACCGTTTGAAAAAAAACTTCTGCACGGGCAGAGATCCGCCGCGCGGCTCCTGTTTCCAGAAGAAGAGATGTCAGAATCAGAAACGGCAGAAGTGACGGAAGAATGGTATGAAACCAGAGATTGACACCCTCGCAGGCATAGAAAAAAGTCCGCGCGGGAAAGATAAGAAGACAGAAAAAAAGAAGCAGGGAAGAGAGAAATAAAAGTGATTTTTTCATGACGTTCGAACCTCCTCCCGCTTTCTAAAATAGAGTATGACGAAGCTTTGAAAAAAAGAAGATAGGAGAAGAAAAAATGAGCGTATTAGCAGGATTAAAACCGGAACGGGTATTTTATTATTTTGAAGAGCTCTGCCGCATTCCGCACGGCTCCGGAAACACAAAAGAAGTGAGCGACTATCTGGTTCAGTTTGCAAGGGACCATGAATTATCCTGGTATCAGGATGCGGCCAACAACGTGATCATCCGCCGCCCGGCATCGAAGGGATGTGAATCGGCTCCGACCGTGATTCTGCAGGGCCACTGCGATATGGTCTGCGAGAAGAAGCCGGGCAGCAGCCACGATTTTACGAAGGACGGCCTTGAGCTTCACATCAACGGCGATGAGATTTATGCCAGGGACACGACGCTTGGCGGAGACGACGGAATTGCCGTTGCCTATATGCTGGCTGTGCTGGAATCGGATGATCTGCAGCTTCCGGCCATCGAGGCACTGATTACGACGGATGAAGAGATCGGACTGCTCGGCGCAGCAGCATTAAACGGGAATGAATTAAAGGGAAGAACACTGTTAAATATGGATTCTGAAGAGGAAGGCATTCTCACCGTATCGTGCGCAGGCGGTATGACAGCCATGATGGATCTGCCGGTGCGCAGAAGCGAAGTGATGGGTGAGCAGATGGAAGTGACGATTTCCGGTCTTGCCGGTGGCCATTCCGGTACGGAAATCCACAAAAACCGTGCCAACTCCAACATTCTGGCGGGCCGTTTCCTGTACGAACTGGCAGGAAAGATGGATTATGCCCTGATCGAGCTGGAGGGCGGTTTAAAAGACAACGCCATTCCGCGGACAACCCGCATGCTTCTTGCCATCGACGGCGGAGAGAAAGAGATCTTAAAAGAGGAAGCATCACGCTTCACCGAAAATCTTTGCAGAGAGTACAGCGGAACAGATGACGGTATTACCGTTACGGTAGAGAAAACAGGCGAGGGCGCTGCACCGGCGCTTCATCCGGTCAGCCTGCAGAAAACCGTCTTTTTCCTGATGAATCTTCCGAACGGGGTACAGAAGATGAGCGGCCAGATCCCGGGACTGGTGGAAACATCCCTGAACCTCGGTATTCTGAAATTAGAGCCGGATCACCTGCATGCGTGTGCAAGTGTGCGGAGCTCCGTGGGAAGTGCAAAAGAAGCCCTTTCCGACAAGCTGGAGTATCTGATCGGTTTCCTGGGCGGTGAGTTCCACGTAGAGGGCGCGTACCCGGCATGGGAGTATAAAGAGGATTCTGCCCTCCGCGATCTGATGGTGGCGGAATATGAAGCCATGTATGGACAGAAACCGGCAGTGGAAGCGATTCATGCCGGACTGGAATGCGGTCTGTTCTATGAAAAGCTTTCCGGTCTTGACTGTGTATCTTTCGGTCCGAACATGAAAGCAATCCACACGACCGAGGAGCGGCTTTCGATTTCCTCCGTGGAGAGAACGTATCAGTACCTGTGCCGCGTTCTGGAGCAGCTTTCGAAACGGCAGGCATAAAAAACTGCCCGTGTCTATTTCAAAAAAGTTTCTGAAAAACAGTCATAAAACAGAAAAGACAGGCATAAAGTAACAGGGTGGGGATTGAATTTCCAAAACGTTTACCATCCGATAAGAAAAATGGCTGAAAGCAGGAGCAAAAAAGGAGATTAGGGGACATGGATATACTGTTATGGCATGAGATTCTGGAACCATACGAGCTGGCTGTCAAGGAATTACAGGTGAAATTCCGGCATCTGATCAAGGAGCACCACGGAAAAGGGATGTACTCACCGATCGAGAGCGTGAGCGGCCGTGTGAAGAGTGTTTCCAGTATTCTGGAAAAAATGCAGAGAAAGGGCATTGTGCCCGAAGAGATGGAGGAGCAGGTGGAGGATATCGCGGGCATCCGCATCATCTGCCAGTTCGTTGAAGATATCGAAAAGGTTGCCGACCTGATCCAGAAGCGGTCGGATATTGAGATTAAGAGCGAGAAAGACTACATCCGCCACATGAAGGACAGCGGTTACCGGAGCTATCACCTCATTGTTTACTATACCGTGGAGACGATGAACGGCCCGAAGCGCATCCAGGTGGAAATCCAGATCCGCACGATGGCGATGGATTTCTGGGCGACGATTGAGCACTCGCTGCAGTACAAATATAAGGCAAACATTCCGGATCACATCCGGGAGCGCTTAAGCGCAGCTGCAAAGGCGATTATTGTGCTGGATAATGAGATGTCCTCTGTGCGGAGTGAGATTATGGATGCACAGAATTCCTCCCAGATGCAGCGGAATCTGATCACGGATATCCTGAATAATATCGAGAATCTTTACAAGGTGACGAACAAACGCGAAGTAGAAAAAATTCAGGATGAGTTTTATCACATCTATGCGCAGAACGATCTGCAGGAGTTAAAACGGTTCCACAAAGAACTGGATCTGATTGCAGAGGGATACCGCGCACAGGCAATTACAGACGAACTTTAGAACAAAAGGGGATAAACGGATATGATCACACTGCCGGAAGCCTTTGAGCAGGAGATGAAACAGCTGCTCGGTGAGGAAGAATATGAGGCATACCGCAAGACATTTGACGAGGCGGTACATAGAGGACTGCGGGTAAACAACGGAAAAATTTCGACAGAAGAGTTTCTTAGGCGGACCGATATTCCGCTTAAGAAGGTTCCGTGGATCCCCAATGGATTTTATTACGATGAAGAGAGCTGCAATCCGGCAAAGGATGCCGATTACTATGCGGGCCTGTATTATCTGCAGGAGCCGAGTGCGATGACACCGGCATCCCGCCTTCCAATTGAGCCGGATGACCGTGTGCTCGATCTCTGTGCGGCACCGGGCGGAAAGGCAACGGAGCTGGGAAGCCGGATCGGTGAGGGCGGCATGCTGCTGGCAAACGATATCAGCAATTCGCGGGCGAAGGCGCTGCTGCGCAACCTGGAAATCCAGGGAGTGGGACGTCTTCTCGTGACGAGCGAGGATCCGGAAAAATTAGTAACCTTGTATCCGGCCTTTTTTGACAAGATCCTTCTTGACGCGCCGTGCTCTGGGGAGGGCATGTTCCGAAAAGAGAGCTCAATGCTGCGCTACTACAGTGAAAATGGGCCGGAGCATTATGTGCCGATCCAGAAAAAACTGATCGAGCAGGCGTATCAGATGCTTGCAGAGGGCGGAGAGCTGCTGTACTCTACCTGTACGTTTTCTGTAAAGGAGAACGAAGAGGTCATCGCAGGGCTGCTGGATGCGCATCCGGATATGGAAGTACAGGAGATTACCCCGGGTTACGAAGGGTTTGCGCCGGGAGTATCCGTGAATGGCCGCGATCTTTCCCGGTGCGTTCATATTTTCCCGCAGCGGATGGAGGGAGAAGGCCATTTCGTGGCGCTCCTGAAAAAGCAGGGAGAGAGCCGGAAACGGCAGCCGTCCCGCCTTTTGGAAACGACAAAGAAGCTGCCGAAAGAGGCGGAAGAGTTTCTTGCTGGCGTGCGCATGGACTGGAAGAATGGTTCGTTTGCCCTTGTGAAAGACCAGCTCTATTTTCTGCCGGAAGGTGTCTGTGCGGCAAAGGGTCTGCGCTATCTGCGGACCGGACTTTCGCTTGGCACCGTAAAGAAAAACCGCTTCGAGCCGTCCCAGGCGCTGGCGGCGTATCTGAAAAAAGAAGAATACGTTTCGTGTTTGACCATTCCCAAGGGAGATGACCGTGTCATGCGCTACTTAAAGGGTGAGACACTCTCGTTTTCCGAAGAAGAGTGTCAGGGGAAAAAGGGCTGGGTGCTTGTGTGCCTGGATGATTTCCCACTTGGCTGGGGAAAAATAAACAACGGAACGTTAAAGAATAAATATTATGCAGGATGGCGGATGGTATGAGTAAATTACGACTCGATAAATATCTGGCGGACATGGGTGTGGGAACACGCCAGGAAGTAAAGGCCCTGATCCGGAAGGGACGGGTGGCCGTAGACGGAATTATGGCAAAAGCCCCGGAACTGAAAGTCGACCCGGATGAAGCGCAGGTGACTGTGGACGGAAACAGCATTTCCTATGTGAAAATGGAATACTGGATGCTCCACAAACCGGCGGGTGTCGTCTCTGCGACGGAGGACCGCCGTGACCGGACCGTACTCGATCTTTTAAGTGATGCGGCAAGAAAAGACCTCTTTCCGGTCGGACGGCTCGACAAGGACACCGAAGGGCTGCTGCTGATTACGAACGACGGAGCCCTTTCCCACCGGCTGCTCTCTCCGAAATCGCATGTCTCGAAAGTGTATGAGGCCGTGATTGACGGAAAAGTGACAGAAGAAGATCGGCAGGCATTTGCCGAAGGGCTCGACATTGGGGACGACAAACCGACACTTCCGGCCGAGCTTACCATTCTGGAAACGACTGAAAAAGAGCCTGGCATTTTTGAAAGCCGGATCCGCATTACCATCTGTGAGGGCCGCTTCCACCAGATCAAGCGCATGTTTGAGAAGGTCGGAAAAACGGTCGTCTATTTGAAACGGCTGTCGATGGGGAGCCTGGAACTTGATCCGGCGCTGCCAAAGGGCAGTGCCCGTCTCCTGACGCAGAAAGAAAAAGCGGCGCTTGGCATAGCGGACGCCGAAACACAGAAAGGAAAGTAAAGCATGCCTTTTTTACCAATTACAAGAGAAGAGATGAAGGAACGGGGAATCGAACAGTTTGACTTTGTCTATGTCATCGGAGATGCCTACGTGGACCATTCCTCGTTCGGACCGGCAATCATCAGCCGTGTGCTCGAGGCGAACGGCTATTCCGTCGGCATCATCTCACAGCCGGACTGGAAGGACGAGAACAGCATTTCGATTTTCGGTGAACCGCGTCTTGGCTTTCTTGTCTCTTCCGGAAATATGGATTCCATGGTCAACCATTATACCGTGGCGAAAAAGCACCGAAAAACAGATGCCTTTACGCCGGGCGGTGTCATGGGAAAACGGCCGGACCGCGCGGTTACCGTGTACGGCAATCTGATTCGGAGAACGTATAAACATACACCGATGATCCTCGGCGGCATCGAGGCATCGCTCCGGCGCCTTTCGCATTACGATTACTGGTCTGACCAGGTGCGCCGCTCCGTCCTTCTCGATTCCGGTGCGGATCTGATTTCGTACGGAATGGGAGAACTTTCGATCGTAGCGATTGCAGATGCACTTGCGGCTGGCATTGACGTTCATGATGTCACCTTTATTCCGGGAACCGTTTATCGGAGCAAAACGCTGGATCACCTGATTGACCCGGTGGTGCTGCCGTCATTCGAGGAGGTGCGGGAGAGCAAGCGGACGTATGCGGAGAGCTTTGCGATTCAGTATAAAAATACCGATGCCATCAATGCGAAGCCGATGGCAGAGCCGTATGAGGGCCAGGGCTACATTGTACAGAATCCGCCTTCCCGTCCTTTGACAGAGCAGGAGATGGATGATGTCTATGCGCTTCCATACATGCGCGCCTATCACCCAAGCTATGAAAAAGACGGCGGTGTGCCGGCGCTTGGGGAAATCAAATACAGTCTGACGAGCAACCGCGGCTGCTTTGGGTCCTGCAGTTTCTGCGCGCTGACGTTCCACGAGGGACGCGTTGTGCAGACAAGAAGCCACGAATCCATTCTGGCGGAAGCGCGGCAGATGGTTCAGGAAAAAGAATTTAAAGGCTATATTCACGATGTCGGCGGCCCGACGGCGGATTTCCGCGGTCCGGCATGCAAAAAGCAGCTCACCAAAGGCGCCTGCCCGAACCGGAACTGTCTCTTCCCGGAGCCGTGTAAAAATATGGTGGCAGATCACAGAGATTATGTGAAGCTGCTGCGGGAATTAAAAGACATTCCGGGCGTGAAGAAAGTCTTTATCCGCTCCGGCATCCGTTTTGACTATGTCCTGGCCGATAAAGACCAGACGTTCCTTTCCGAGCTGGTAAAGGATCACGTCAGCGGTCAGCTCCGCGTTGCGCCGGAGCACGTTTCGAACCGTGTGCTTTCCTATATGGGAAAACCGCGCCACGAAGTATATCAGGAATTTATCCGCCGCTTCGATGCGTGCAACAAAAAGACGGGGAAGCAGCAGTACGCACTTCCGTATTTTATGTCGTCCCATCCGGGGTGTGACTTGGAGGATGCGGTGGAGCTTGCCGAGTACATCCGCGATATGGGATTTATCCCGGAGCAGGCACAGGACTTCTATCCGACGCCTTCCACACTTTCCACCTGTATGTACTATACCGGTCTTGACCCGCGGACGATGGATCCGGTTTACGTGCCGAAATCGCCGCATGAGAAGGCGATGCAGCGTGCGCTGATTCAGTACCGGAATCCGGAGAACTATGAGCTCGTCTGCGAGGCACTGCGCCGGACACACCGGGAGGATCTGATCGGATTCGGACCGAAATGTCTCGTACGGCCGAGAAAGATGGCCGGGGAGGCAGGAAAACCGTCAAGAGGAAAAGGGTCCAACGGAAAAGGCTTTGGCCAGAAGACGGCGAATGACCGTTCCGGACAGGGAAAAGCCAAAACAGGCGGACGGCCGAAAAAGACGCTCCGCAACGTGCACAAAAAGAAATAAACACGCAGAAGATGAGCGGGGATCTTATCGAAGAAGGGAAATGACAGAAGAATGAAGATCAGAAAAGGGGATTACGGCTATATCCGCCGGGAAAAGAAAAAAAGACTGCTTGTGACACTGGGACTGTTCGTCCTTCCGGCCATCGTTTTTATTGTCGGGCTTGTGCTTGCAGACGGAAACAAGAGCAACATTTTTACGGTTGTCGCCGTAGTAGGCTGTCTGCCGGGCTGCCGCGCCGCCGTCGGTTTTATCATGATGGTTATGCAAAAGCCAGTGGACAAAGCAGTGTACGATGCCATTGAGGCAAAAAAAGGAAAACTGCTGATGGGATATGAAATGTATATCACACAGGAAAAATCGAGTCTGATGATCGAAGCAGCGGCGTTCTGCGGTGAGGAGATCGCCTGCTACACCACGCGCGCCAAAGACCAGAAACAGATCGAGGACTGCACTACGTATCTGAACAAGATCATCCGTGCCAACGGCTACAAATGCCATGTGAAGATTTTTGATCGGGAAAAAGCATTTCTGGAGCGCCTCGATTCCCTGAACCGCAACTACGATGAGCTGGAAAAGAGCGCCAGTGAAAACTTCAAACCGGATGAGCGGTACCCGGATCTGTCCCGCACGGAACTGGTGAAACACACGATGCTGGCGCTGGCACTGTAGGAGACCATTGCTATGAGAGAACTGACCGTGACAGAAAAAGACTGCGCGCAGCAGCTCATCAAATATCTGTCCAAATATATGGAGGAGGCGCCAAAGAGTTTCTTCTATAAAATGCTGCGAAAGAAAAACATTGTGCTGAACCAGAAAAAGGCGGACGGCAGTGAAAAGCTGAAAACAGGCGATACGATCCGGATGTATCTGGCGGAAGAGACCATCGAAAAATTTCGGAAAACACCGGAAAAACCGGCGGCTGGAAAACAGGTAAAGTATCCGAAGCTGGATATCGTCTATGAAGACGAAAAAGTAATTTTCCTGAACAAGCCGGCAGGTGTCCTCTCACAGAAGGCGAAAGAGACGGATGTGAGCCTTACCGAAGCGCTCGGCGCCTATCTTTCGGAAAAAAATGCCGGGGAGGAGACCATGTTCCGCGCCGGACTCTGCAATCGTCTGGACCGGAATACCAGCGGTCTGATTCTTGCCGGAAAAACCGTTGCGGCGACGCAGCAGCTTTCAGAACTGATCGCAGAGCGGGCTGTTGGAAAATACTATCTGACGGTTGTAAAAGGAACCGTGACAGAGACAGAGCGGATCCGCGGATACCTCACAAAAAATGAGAGGACAAACCGTGTTTCGATTCAGAGAGAGCAGCAGGGAGATGCTGTTTACATAGAAACCGCATACCGGCCGCTCTGTGCCGGAAGAGGCTGTACGCTGCTGGAGGTTGAGCTGGTGACCGGAAAGAGCCATCAGATCCGCAGCCATCTCGCGAGCATCGGTCATCCGCTTGCGGGAGATACGAAATACGGGGATGCGGAGTTTAACCGCCGCTTCCGGGAAAAATACGGACTGAAATACCAACTTCTCCATTCGTGGAAGGCGGTATTTCCAGAGCTTACGGGCACCTTATCGGATCTGTCCGGAAAAACCTTTACAGCGCCCCTGCCATCATCCGTGCGCCGGATTTTACAGGGAGAACATTTGACGGGAGAAGGATTATGAGCCGAAAAGACAACGAAAAGAAAGAAACAAAACCAAGAAAAACGGAGGAGACGAGCATCGGACGGGAAATCTGGGAATATGTAAAAATGATCGCCATTGTCGTGGCAGTCGTTGTTTTTGTGGAGCAGGTCATTGTCATCAACGCAAGAATCCCATCTCCTTCCATGGAAAACACGATTATGACCGGAGACCAGATCTTCGGTAACCGCCTTGCTTATGTAAAGAGCGATCCGCAGCGGTATGACATCGTTATTTTCTATTATCCGGACGACGAGAAGCAGAAGTTTATCAAGCGCGTCATCGGACTGCCGGGAGAGACGGTTACGATCCGCGACGGAAAGGTGTATATCAACGATTCCACCGAGCCGCTGTGCGATGATTTCTGCCCGGAAACACCGGTCGGCGATTTCGGACCGTATGAGGTGCCGGAGGGCTGCTACTTTATGCTCGGCGACAACCGGAACGTATCAAAGGATTCCCGCTACTGGCTGAATCCGTACGTAGAGAAAGACAAGATCATCGGCAAGGCCTTTCTGCGCTACTGGCCGCTGAACAAAATTTCTCTGATTGAATAAGAACAGAACGAAGACGAGGACAGGAATTATGGCATGGACATCGAGGGGACTCCGCGGATCAACGTTGGAGGAAATGATCAACCGCACAAACGAGCAGTACCGTGACAAGCATCTGGCACTGATCCAGAAGGTGCCGACGCCGATCACCCCGATCAAAATAGATAAGGAGAGCAGACACATCACGCTGGCTTATTTTGAAAAGAAGAGTACCGTTGATTACATCGGCGCTGTACAGGGCATTCCCGTCTGCTTCGATGCCAAAGAGTGCAAAACGGATTCCTTTCCGCTCGCAAACATCCACGAGCACCAGGTCACGTTTATGAAAGATTTCG
>OOAH01002617.1_pt1 | contig 11973 bp, 12 predicted proteins | sample 1671801 | NCBI WGS metagenome assembly OOAH01 (sample SAMN06348194, study PRJEB24527) | human gut metagenome | biome: human gut; feature: ankylosing spondylitis patient; material: feces | host: Homo sapiens | place: China | collected 2015-10 | reverse complement strand
GATTTTCCGCGCCATGACGCCGGCGGATTTGGAAGACGCGGCGGCTTTGACGCACCGCGCGGATCCCTTCGGCTGGACGCTGAGAAATTTCTCGGACGCTCTAGCGGCCGGCAATACGCTCACGGTTGCAGTCCTTGACGGGGTTGTTGTGGGTGTGGCAGCTGTGATGCACGTCATCGACGAGTGCGAACTGCTTGAAATCGCAATCGACCCGTCGCATCAGGGACGCGGCTTCGGCAAAGCGCTCTTGACCGAAGCCGTGAGGCTTGCCAAGCACAACGGTGCCGCGCGCATGTTTCTGGAAGTGCGCGTGAGCAACGAGCGCGCTCGGTGTCTCTATAAATCCTTTTCGTTTGAGGAGACCGGGCGCCGCAAAAACTATTACCCGACCGAAGAGGGCAGGGAAGACGCTATTTTGATGACGGCGCAGCTTTGCGGGATTTTGTCCTGAGTCAATAAACAGCTTTAAGCTAAGCAACACTAACAACGCGAAATTCCGTTTTGCAAAGTTGTGATGAGCAAGCGGGCTTGGTTGCGGACCGCTATACTGCGCAGGATATGGTCGGTAAACCGGCTGAAGACAAAGAGAAACACGGCTTTCTATCGAATCAACGATGGCGTTAACGCGGGAACAGAGTCAGATTTGGCAGGCAATGAATGTCGGCGTGCAGTGGGTGCTGCGCGACGGCATCGACCCGCTTGCGCCTGAAGAAAAGCCGCAGATGCCCGCAACGCAGATCCCGAGCACGCCAACTCCTCCGACTCAGAGCGTAGCGGCTCCCGCATCCGGCACAACACCGTCGGCCGCACCGATGGTGCGCCGCGGGCCGATGGCCACACGCTTGCGGCGACAGCAGCAGGCTGCCGCCGGACAATCGCAAACGGCGGCTCCCGCATTCGACATGCCAGCCGTTGCTACCGCGCCGAGCCCTGCGCCCTCCTTAAAACCGACGGCTCCCGTCACGTTCAAGCCTCAAGCGGCTGTTCGAGGGGGCGTGAAGCCTGTTCAGAGCGTCGAGAGCGTTCAGGCCGATCCGCAGATTGTGGCGGACCTCAAGACCGCCCGTTGGGAAGACATCAAAGCGATTGCCGATCGCTGTCATGTTTGCCCGATGGCCAAGGAGCGCACGCACACGGTTGTGGCCGACGGTGCGCCGGGCTGCCCCATTGTGATGGTGGGCGAAGCGCCGGGTCGAGAAGAAGACCTGCAGGGCATTCCTTTTGTCGGCAACAGCGGCAGGCTTTTGACCGAAATCCTCAAGGTCTGTTCTTTGGTGCGCGGCAAGGATGTGGCTATCTGCAATGTCTTAAAGTGCCGCCCGCCGGGAAACAGAGATCCGCGTCCGGACGAGACGGCTGCATGTGCGGCGTTTCTCGATCGTCAACTCGAACTGCTGCAGCCCAAGCTTTTGATTTTGATGGGCAAGCACGCCGTTTCGCGTCTGTTGGGCGAAACGCGACCGATTTCGCAGATGCGCGGCAGGCTTTATGAAGTGGAAATTGCCGGTCGCAAGGTGCCTGCAGTTGTGACGTATCACCCGTCGTATTTGCTGCGCAACCCCGTCGCCAAGGAACTCGGCTGGCACGATCTGCTCTTTGCCAAGAAGAATTTGCCGCAGAACTGATTTTTAGCTATTGATAGAACTCATGGAATTCGAACTCTGGTATTTGATTGCTGTCCCGATTTTGTTTGCCGCCGGTTGGTGGCTGCGCGGGGTTGATTTCAAGCAGCGCAAAAAGGCCGCACAGGGCCTTGACGAACACTACGCCAAGGGGCTCTCGCTGCTTTTGTCCGACGACCCTGTAAAGACCGACAAGGCCATCGATCTTTTCATCGAAGCCGTGCGTTTGGACCCCGAAACGATCGAGCTGCACCATGCCTTGGGAAATCTCTTCCGTCGCCGCGGCCAGTTCGACCGTGCGATCCGCATTCACAGTTTTCTCGTGAACCGCGCAGAACTGCCGGCTGCCGAACGCGGCACGGCCTTGGCCGAGCTTGCCCTCGACTATCTCAAGGCCGGCATGTACGACCGCGCCGAAGGCGCCTACGAGCAGCTTGCGGGCTTTAAGGGCCGAGAAGCGGAGGCGCTCGATGCACTCATGCATATCTACTGCACCGAACACGAATGGATGAAAGCCGTGGAAACGGCCGAGCGTCTGCAAAAGAGCGGCAAGGACCTGCATGTCGAAATCAGCCACTACTACTGCGAACTTGCCAATCTTGCGCGCATGACGCGCGACGCGACGCGCGCGGGCGAATTCGTGAACGATGCCCTCAAGGCCAATCCGGCCAACGCGCGAGCTCTTTCGCTTGCGGCGGACCTTGCGTTTGACGCCGGCAAAACGGACGAGGCGCTCAAGGCCTGGGGTGAAATCGAAAAGGTCAAGCCCAGCTACGCACCGCTTATTGCCGCCAAAAAGGCCGACGTGCTCGCTGAAACCGACAAGACCGCCGCAATGAACTATCTCAAGGACGTTTTTGAGAAGTCGGGCTCGATCGATGTGCTGCAGGCTGCCGTTGCACGCATGTCGGTGTGGGCCGATGCGCCTGCGGCTGCCGCCTTTGCGGGCGACGCGCTTAAAAAGCGCCCGTCGCTTTCGGCCTTTGCCGTTCTCTGCAACCTTCGTTCTAAGGCCAATCCCGAGGACGAACAGGCTCGACTTCTGGCGGAGGTCACCACCAAGCAGAGCAAGCTTTTTGCGCGGTATCAGTGCAGCCATTGCGGCTTTTTGGCGCATACCTTCACCTGGCAGTGCCCGGGTTGCGAACGTTGGGACAGCTTCCCGCCGCTTCGTGTGGATGAAGCCAAGAAAGCGAGCTACCACTGAGCGCGCCGCGAATACAATTCTTAGATTCCCGAAAGCCTTTCTCCGAGTGTTCGGAGAAAGGCTTTGCAGACAAGATTCGGAGAGAAAAACATGCAGATTGACGTTGTTAAGAGCGCCTTGAACCTCAAGGTCGATACGCTCGTCGTGGGTGTCTGGTGCGGCGGTGAAGCCGGCAAGCCCGCGCTTACGGAAGCTGCCGCAGCCGTCGACAAGGCCTGCGGTCAGATTTCGGCTCAGATCGAAGCAGGGGACTTCAAGGGCAAGCCCGCCGAAATCGCCGTCCTTTACGGCGTCAAGGGCGTGGACGCCAAGCGCGTAATCGTTGCCGGACTCGGCATGAAGGATGCCTTCAGCGAAAAGACCTTTATCAACGTGCACCGCAAGATTGCTAAGTTTGCCAAGGGCGGCACGGTGGCGCTGACCTCGGCCGACTGGATTCCTCCCGAGCGCGATGAGGAATGGGCTGCCCGCACGGCTGTTCGCGAGCTTCTTTTTGCCTCGCATAAGTCTCAGGGTCTCAAGACGAAGGGCAAGGCAGCTGCTGCCGTCGAGAAGGTCATCTGGGTGTCCGAAGAAACGCCGACCGAAAGCCTTGAAGCGGGGCGCGCCGCTGCGGGCGCCATGATTTGGGCCAAGGAACTTCAGGATCTGCCGCCCAACATCTGCGATCCGCAGTTCCTCGCCGAAGCCGCCGAAAGCGTCGTGCGCGAATTCGAAGCATCTGCTAAGAAGGGCGACAAGAAAAAGCTCACCGTCAAGGTTCTCGATAAGGACGCGATCGATGAAGCCGGCATGGGCGGCGTGATCGGTGTTTCCAAAGGCAGCGACGTCGATCCGGTCTTCATTGAACTTGCCTGGCACGGCGCTTCCGAGAAGAAGGCTCCGATTGCGCTTGTGGGCAAGGGCGTGACGTTTGACGCGGGCGGCATTTCGCTTAAGCCCGGCCGCACGATGGATCAGATGAAGTTCGACATGTCGGGCGCCGCCGTCGTGATGGCTGCCGTGAAGGCCGCCGCCGAGATGGGTCTGGAAGAAAATATCGTGGCTTTGGTGCCCGCGGTGGAAAATCTGCCCTCGGGGACGGCTCAAAAGCCTGCCGACGTCATCACCACCATGAGCGGACTGACGGTTGAAGTGCTCAATACCGACGCCGAAGGCCGTTTGATTCTGGCCGATGCGCTTACACGCGCCTCCGAGCTTGAGCCTGAAGTGTGCATCGATGTGGCTACGCTCACGGGTGCCTGCATCGTGGCGCTCGGCAACGACGTTTCGGGTCTTTTCTGCGAAGACGAACCGTTGACGGCAATGCTTGCGGCAGCTGCCGACAGCGCTCACGATCCCGTTTGGCCCATGCCGATGGGTGGCACCTACAAGAAGGCCCTCGAGAGCTCCGTTGCCGACTTGGCCAACATCTCCTGGACGGGCGGCGCCGGTGCCTGCACGGCAGCTACGTTCCTGGCCGAATTCGCTCCGAAGTGCCCCTGGGCGCATCTGGACGTTGCCGGTACGGCTCAGTCGACGAATGCCAAGTTGGGCGGCACGGCCCGTCCGCTGTCGCTTCTTCTCGAGTGGCTCATGAGCCGCCGTCCCGTGAAGACTGTCGCGGCTGAGAAGAAAGTTGACCAGCCGGCTACGAGAACAGTCAAGAAGGCCCCTGCCAAGAAGGCTGCCGCCAAGTCCGCAGCCAAAGCAACCGTTAAGACGACGGCTGCCAAAGCAGACGCCAAGGCAGGTCGTTGATTGAGCATTTGCCGGCGGGAAAGCCAACTGCCCGCCGACGCAATGCGGCGCAACACTTGAACACCACCGGTATGCAGCAGATCGACTTTCACTTCAACGTCGCCCAACGCACGATCTACGCTTGCCGCCTCATCAAGAAGGTGAGGGGGATGGGGCTTACCGTTGCCGTCTGGAGCAGTGACGAAGTGATCCTTAAGCGCGCCTACGATGATTTGTGGCGCTTTGAGGACCTCACCTTCATTGCGCACGCCTGGGCCGGATCGCCGTTTGAAGCCGACGCACCGGTGGTGTTTGCAAGCGACATTACCAAACTCAAGCCCGCCGACGTCATCATTTTGCTCGACGAAATGGTGCCGCCCGACTGGCAGAATGCCCTTGCGCCTTTTAAGCGCGTCGTGGACATCGTCTCCACAAACCAAACCGAACTTATGAATTCCCGCGCACGCTACAAGCTTTATAAGACCGCCGGCGTGACGCTCAATGCTTACGACCGCAGCGCAGGTTAATGCAAATGACTTCCTTCTCTTCTCCGCTTTTGACCGAACGTGTTCCCTATGACTGGGAGGAACTCAAGCGTGCCGCGCAGGAAGCCGAAAACGCTCCGGCTGCCCAGCCTTCCGCCTCCGACGGAGGCCTAATCAAGCTGGCTCCTTTGCCTCATCGCGATCCCTTGCCGGTGCACGAGGAAGCTGCGCCGCATAATCAAGCCTCGGAGCACCCCGTGCAGGCACCCGACGAGGTGCAGCCTGCACCGGCTCATGAGCAGCCTGTTCTTGAGAAGCCGTCGATTACCGAGGAAGAGCTCATTGCAAAAATTGTGCCGAAGGTGATCGAACGACTGAATTCTCAGATCGAGATCATCGTCGATGTGACGCTTAAGACGGCCGCTACGCGTATTCGCGCCGACCTGCAAAAGGCTGTCGAAAATACGGTGCGCGCAACGCTTAAGGAACAGCTGAAAAAATAATTCAGCGCCTTATAGACGGATTCGTGATAGTTTCTCGACACATCCGAATTCTTGCATTGCATAGGTTCGTAGGATGACGTCGTCCTCGGTAGAAATCTTTCACAGAAAAACTTTGGCCGAAACGATGGCCAAGCGGTTGCTTACGCGTTCTGTTTCTTACGATGTTCGTGACGGTTTATTCCTGTCTTCGGGACCCGGCACAGGTAAGACGACATTTCTGAAACAGGATCTTATTCCTGTGTTGCAGGCGTGCGGTGCGCATGTCCTTTTATATCGAACTCCGACAGCGGCCCAAGAAGATTTCTGTGGCTAGATATCTCAAAGACTGCCTCCACAACGCGTTTCGATCTCACGGCGAAGGATTTTTCGACATTGATCCAGCAAGTGACGACTTGTCGCTCTCCGAAGCCTTTGTAAAGCTGACAGAGAAGACTTCTCGCAGCATTGTGCTGATAATTGACGATGTCGACGAACTTGCCGATAGTCGATTCGCCGGCAATTGTTTGTGTGCGCTTAAGGCTGCCCGGGATGCCGTAAATTTGCGCTATCCCAATGCCGAAGAAACCTATCTGATGATTCTTGGAGTCGGATCCTGTCGTGCAAAAGTACGAAGGCTGACAGCAGGTCCGTCGCAGGCTTTTTTCGGTTCCATTAACGAAGATTTTCCTCTGTTGGGCGAAGACTATCTTCGGTGGCTGATCGAACGGAGCGCCGATGTCAAGTATCCGAGCTCGGCGACGCTTTCCGAAGGCTTTGAGTTTCTTGGTTTTCAGCCTGAGCTGCTGCGGACGGTTTGCAGGAGCAACGGTCCTCTCACGAACCGTTAAACGAGGAAGATTTCCTTAACTTTTGTCGCAAGAAAGCTGCTGTGGCGGTAAGCGATGTTGTGTCGGCCCTTGGTAAAGCCGATTGGTTCATTCGGGAGCTGTTTTCCTGGATTGCCCAAGCCGGTGATGATGGTTGTTCTCTGCAAAGTCTGAAAACTTATGCTCAACGGCATGAAGAGTTTGTCGGTCAGCCGCAACATCGCGTGGTCGCCGGCGTGGTTTCCAGCCTTTCGAAGATGCAGCGGTGCGGATGGATCTACTGCTGCGCGTTTTTGACCTACGCCGTTTCAGATCCGATGGTGCGGTGCGCATGGTTACAGAGGCAGAAACGCCGCTGAAATATTCTTTCCAGCGGCGTCTCGGCTATCCGGTTGAGAGTCTGCAAGATCAACGTACCGCGGCCACAGCCTCCTTCATGGCCGTGATGACTTCCTTGTAGCCTTCGGGCGTCTTCATGCCGAAGACGGCAGAGCCTGCCACAAACGTATCGGCGCCTGCTTTAGCGACTTCTGCGATGTTCTTCGTTTTGATGCCGCCGTCGACTTCAAGGCGGATTGCACGACCCGTGCGTGCTTCATAGGCATCGAGCTTGGCTCGCATGGCGCGGATCTTGTCGAGAGCAGAGTTAATGAAGCTCTGGCCGCCGAAGCCCGGGTTGACGCTCATCAAAAGCACCATGTCGACTTTGTCGATCACATAGTCGAGGTAGTCCAGAGGCGTAGCCGGATTAAAGACAAGGCCCGCCTTGCAGCCTTCCGAATGAATGAGCTGCAGCGTGCGGTCGATGTGGCGGCTTGCTTCGCAATGGAAGGTGATCATGTCGGCGCCGGCTTTGGCAAACATCGGCACGATGGCGTCCACGGGCTCAACCATCAGATGCACGTCGATCACGGCCTCGGTGTGCGGTCGGATGGCCTGGCACACAAGCGGACCCACCGTGAGGTTGGGCACGTAGTGATTGTCCATCACATCGAAGTGAATCCAGTCGGCGCCTGCGGCGATCACGTCGCGCACTTCTTCGCCCAAGCGGGCGAAGTCGGCCGAAAGAATGGAGGGGGCAATGACACAGCTCTGCATGAATTTGCCTTTGAATGTTGACTGTTCGGGTGCGCAAACGACGGTGCGCTTCTTGCCGCGAATCTTAACGAAAAAGTCCTGTTCTCCGAAAGCAAGAACAGGACTTTCCTCTACGGACTCAAGCTCATGAAATCAGAGCTTGCAGCCGCCATCTTCGAGATTGAAGGCCTTATGCAGCGCACGCACGGCAAGCTCCATGTACTTGTCGGCAATGACAAGGCTCACCTTGATTTCGGATGTGCTGATCATCTCGATGTTGATGCCTTCTTCGGAGAGGCACTCGAACATGCGGCAGGCAACGCCCGCATGGGTGCGCATGCCGATGCCCACAACGGAAACCTTGGCGATTTCGCTGTTGGTGTGAATGCCTTCGGGGTGGCAAACGGGAACGACTTCTTCGTTCAGAACCTTTAGGCACTTGTCGACGTCGCCGCGAGGCACCGTGAAGGAAAAGTCGGTCGTGCCGTCGAGGCCGTCGTTTTGCACGATCATGTCGACGTCGATGTTGTGCTTGGCCACCGGGCCGAGAATCTTGTAGGCGATGCCCGGCGTGTCGGGAACGCGCGAAAGCGTGATTTTGGCTTCATCGCGGGTGCAGGCGATGCCGGAAACTAGGGCTTTCTCCATCTTCGGATCATCCTCAAAAGAAATCAGTGTGCCGCTTGACGCTTCGACGTCAACGGGAATATTGGGATCGGTAAGGCTCGAAAGAACACGCACGGGAACGTGGTACTTGCCTGCGAATTCCACGCTGCGAATCTGCAGAACCTTGGAGCCGAGGCTGGCGAGCTCGAGCATTTCCTCAAAGCTGATGACATCGAGCTTGCGCGCTTTGGGTTCGATGCGCGGGTCGGTCGTGTAGACGCCGTCGACGTCGGTGAAGATGAGGCATTCCTGCGCTTTGAGCGCAACAGCCAAGGCCACGCCTGAAGTATCCGAGCCGCCGCGGCCGAGCGTGGTGACGTTGCCGTCAGGATCGCGCCCCTGAAAGCCCGCGACGATTACGACTTTGCCGGCGTTGAGTTCACGCTTGACCGGTTCACTGTCGATGGAGGTGATGCGCGCTTTGGTAAAGGCGCTGTCGGTGTGTACGGCTACTTGAGAGCCGTTGAAGCTTACGGCGTCCACGCCGATGCTTTTGAGCGCCATTGCGAGCAGGCCGATCGAAACCTGTTCGCCCGTGCTGGCAATGACGTCAAGCTCGCGGGGATCGGGGTTGGGCATGATTTCCTTTGCCAGACCGATGAGACGATTCGTCTCGCCGCTCATGGCGGAAACCACGACCACCATCTGATAGCCCGCTCGATGCCACTTGGCGACGCGGCGCGCAACGTTTTTGATGCGCTCAACCGAGCCCATCGAAGTGCCGCCGTACTTGTGAACGATAATGGCCATAGGTGCGAGTCTCTTGTTGTTGTCGAAAGTTGAAAGCGCGCGCGAGCTCACCGAGGGGATCGCTTCGACGGCGCAAGACTTCAGGGATTGTCGCAGACTTTTACCGCATTTAAGCCTCAGATCGACTTTTGCCGGTTGCTAAAAGGGCAAAGCTTGATTTTTACCAAGCCAGCCAAGCAACAGCTCCTAGGAGGTATGTCGCAGTCCGACTATGCCGAAGGGGGCGCCGCAGGCCCTAAAATGCAACCATCCGAAATATCCGGTGCATTCCTGCGAACGCAGCGCACCTATGCAACGAGGAGAAAACGGCATGTCCATCAGCCTCAAACTGAGCGAACTCGACACTCCGAGCCTTTTGATCGACAAGGCGCGGCTTTTTGAAAACATCGACTTCTGCCAACGCCGCGCTCATGAGCTCGGCATCAATTGGCGACCGCACGTCAAAACGCACAAGTGTGCGCCGATTGCGGCCATGCAGGTTAGGGGCATGTTCGGGGGCATCACGGCCTCCACCGTGAAGGAAGCCGAGTACATGTTCGACGAAGAGGGCATCACCGACATCATTTATGCGGTGGGCATTGCGCCGCAAAAGCTTCCTCGCATTGCGCTTTTGAATAAACGCGGCGCCGACGTCAAGGTGATTCTCGATAACCTTGCAAGCGCCATGGCTGTCAGCGAATTCTGTCGCTCCAATCAGGTCAAGCTCGGCGTGCTGCTTGAAATCGACTGCGACGGCCACCGCTCGGGTCTCAAACCCGACGATGCGCAGCTCGTGACGGTTGCAAAGGCTCTGACGGACGGCGCTGTTTTCAAGGGCGTTTTGACGCACGCGGGCGACAGCTATCTTGCTCGCACTCGAGAGGAACTCGAAGCGGCGGCTGCAAGCGAAGTCACGCAGATCATGAAGGCTGCGGACACGTTGAAGGCAGCGGGGTACCCGTGCGAAATCATCTCCGTGGGCTCGACTCCTACTTTCGTGGCCGTCAAGGACACAAAGGGCGTGACCGAATACCGCAGTGGCGTGGGCGTTTTCAACGATCTCGTGATGCTGGGCTTGAATGTCTGCAAGGTTGAGGACATTGCGCTTTCCGTTCTGGTGACCGTGATCGGGCATCAGCCCGACAAGGGATGGATTATCACCGACGGCGGTTGGATGGCGATGAGCCGCGACCGCGGCACGGCTGCGCAGGCCGTCGACTGGGGGTACGGCATGGTGTGCGACGAAAAGGGCAAGCCGATTGATGGCTTGTGGATGAAGTCCGCAAACCAGGAGCACGGCATCGTTGCTACGCGCGACGGCTCCCCCGTGAATCCCGAAACCTTCCCGGTGGGGACGCGCCTGAGAATTCTGCCCAACCATGCTTGCCCGACGGCCGCCGCGTTTGGCAAGTACTTCGTTGTGGACGAAAACAACTGCGTGCAAACGATCTGGACGAAGATCAACAACTGGTAAGCCGGCTCAAAAGTGGCTCTGCCATAGGCGTCGGAAGAGGAGAGTTCTGCCGACGCTTTTTTCGCTTTGTTATTAGTTTATATGTGAACTGATAAAAATGGATAGAAAAACGGCTACTCATTCGGATTTTTGAAAAAAGTCTTCGAAATTTCTGGCGGTGATGATGAGCAGTTGATGATTTTTTTGTGATTTAACAGCTTGCAAATAAGCTTTAATAAAATTTTTTTGTTGCTGATATTAGCCGGAAGCGCGATTAATCAGGATTGCAAAGCTTTTGCACGAAAAGGTCGATCTCATGGTCGCGTCGCTGAGACGCCTTTGCTTCATGAACCGCAAACCAACGGCAGAAATTGAGTAGCCGTGCATTGCCGAGGTTTGCTTTGGATGTTGCAACGGTCGATTGCCATTTGGGACGATGCCAACCGGGCAGTACGGCAACCAATCGGCCCGATTCGATTTCACTCTTGAGCGTGTGAAACGACAAATCGATGGCGATGCCTTCGCCGGAGAGGACGGCTTCGCGGCCGAAGCGACATCGCCCGCAAAGGCAATGCGGCGGCTTACGAGCGCAACGCATTCGGAGCCGTTGGTGAGGTTCTTCGTGACCGGATAATGTCGACCCGAGCGTACGATGATGTCGTGGCGGATGAGATCGGCCGGATTTTTTGGCGTGCCGTTTGCGGCAAGGTAATCGGGCGACGCAAGCATCACATTGCCGATTTCGGCGATCGGCCAAAGCATAAGACTGTCGGCGCTCGGCCGATACGGAAGATAGGCAATGTCCACGCGGCCGTTGAGCACGTCTTCATGATCGGCATCGGAAACGATCTCGAGCTCAAGCGTCGGATCGATTCTGCGGTAGTTTTTAACGATGGCGTAGGGATCGCGGCGCGGCACATTCACCGGGATGCTGAACTTAAGCGAGAGCGGCATGTTGCGACTGGCGCAGCAGGCATTTTGCAGCCGTTGCCAACCTTGCAGATAACTGCGTACGGCAGGAATGATTGAGGCTGCTTCTTTGGTGAGTTTGGCCGGTCGACTGTAGTGATCGACCAAAGCCATGCCGAGCTCTTCTTCGAGGCGCTTTATGAGGCGCGAGCAGACGGCGATGTCCATCGAGAGCTCAAAGGCTGCCTCTGAAAAACCTTTTCCTTCAGACAAAAGCAGAAGAAGCTTCCAGACGGCAACGTTTTCTTTTGTGCTGCGTGCCATTTGTCATCCGTAATTTGTCGTTTTGACAAATTATATGAGGCATTTGCAGAACTAAATTTCGGTGTTTGCGCGATACTCCGATTAAGCGAACTCGCCCGAGCGGCAGGCGCTTTAGCTCTGAAGCGGGCGATTCGCACGGTTTCTCATAAGAGGAGAGAGAAGCATGTCGGAAATGTCTCGTCGTTCTTTGCTTATCGGCGGTTCGGCCGCAGCTTTGGGTTCGATCGTTGCACGTGGTGCTGTTGCCGCGCCCATCGAACCGATGCCCAAGAAGTGGGACGAAACGGTCGACGTCCTCGTCGTCGGTTCCGGTTTTGCCGGATTGGCCTGCGCCATTGAAGCCCGCAAGGCTGGCGCCAGTGTTTTAACGTAACGCCGCGGAATTCCCCATGCGTGAGCGTGGGGATGGATAGCGGCTCGGCCGAAAAGCTATTTCGGCCGATTTTGAGACTGGATATAACGTTCAATGATGG
>OOAH01002613.1_pt1 | contig 11979 bp, 9 predicted proteins | sample 1671801 | NCBI WGS metagenome assembly OOAH01 (sample SAMN06348194, study PRJEB24527) | human gut metagenome | biome: human gut; feature: ankylosing spondylitis patient; material: feces | host: Homo sapiens | place: China | collected 2015-10 | reverse complement strand
TGTCCTTGATACACAGATACTCCACATTCCCGGCTTCAACCTCTTTCATCATTGCCAAAAATCCGGGACGGTCAAAGCAAGTACCACTAATGCCATCGTCCGTGAAATGGACAATGTTTGTAAAGCCCTGCCGTGCGGCGAACTCCTCCAACATAGCCTTTTGATTGGAAATGGAATTGCTCTCACGCTGTTGGTCATCATCTTTGCCAAAGTCATCACGGCTCAGTCGTTCGTACAGAGCTGTGATTTTCTCGTTTTTTCTCATAACTTGCGCTCCTTTCTTCGGTTTTAGGTTGTGTGTTCTAAGAGACTTCCCAACCGCTTGATTAAGAAGTCTTTTAGAGCATACAACACCGGCTGCCAGCTTATATTTCTTATACTGCCGCACTGCGAAGTGGTTTGGCTTTTCCGATTCCAGTGCATCAAACATCAGGTCTACCGGGTTTTTGAACTCCTCGTCATCCTCCCGAACCTCCATGGCGTTGATGAACTCGATGAGGGTAGAGAAATTCTGCTCCTCTACCGGAGCCTCATAGTGGATATACCCAATCAGCGCGCAATACAGCAAGGTCTCTGCTTTGACCCAAAAATCGTCCCCGGCCTTGCCTTCGCCTTTGGTATTGGCGATCAGCGTTGTGACCAGCTTCAAGATGTCCTTTTCGCTATGGATGTCGGGTAAGAGACTGGCATTGCTGCCAGCCCCTCCCCTAAGAACCGTACGTGACAGTTTCCCGTCATACGGCTCAAGCCTATCGTAAGGCCTCGTGTAAAACGAAACCCGGCTCAAATCAAGTAGTCCGGCTCATGCAGATTTCGATGACACCAGGGATGTACCATAATAGCAGGCCACTTCCTGTTGTTTTCGGTGATAAAATGCGTCTTAAATCCTGTTTCAGATGTAATTCTTTCTCCGCATACAGGGCAGCACCGTTTTTGGTTGTTCCAAATTTTAACGAGTTTTTCTCGTCCTTTGGTGCTGTTCAGCATTCTTTCCCCGTCACGTTCCTCATAATATCCCGTCCATTTTTTATCGAATGGGTTGGCTTCGGCGGTGATTTTCTTGAATCGGATGATTTTAGTATTTGCCGCGTATTCCAGCTTGAGGTATTTTTCATCGAAATCTTTACCGCGGAAAGCAGGCTCTGCTGCAAACGTCCACGTCCGGTTATCAATATGGTGCCAATATTTGTTGGCAATCCATTTCCTACCTTTTCGTTTGTGTCTGCGGCAAGCCCACTTCCATAGGCACTCGAAAATCCTGTGGTCAACTAATCCAAAAATATCCGCAGAAACTACATAGCGGTGGTAGTTGACCCAACCGCGAATCACAGGATTTAGTTTGCGAATGAGCAAGTCCTGCGTGGCGGTTTTGTTCTCCTTAACAATAGTCCGCACTTTTTTGAGGAAAGCTTTTACTGCATTCTTTGACGGCTTTATAAGCAATTTTCCGTTGTATTTCCGAATGTTCTGCCCAAGAAAATCAAAGCCGTCGCTGATATGTGTAATCACCGTTTTTTCCTCTGAAAGTTGCAGGCCGCGTTCCGCCAGAAAGTCCTTGATAAGCGGCATAACCTCGTTACGCAAAGTTTCCGGGCTTTTCCCGGTGACGATAAAGTCGTCGGCATATCGCACGAAATTAATCTGGTCGTAGATGGTTTTACCTGCCACCGTCCGTCTCATCGGGAATCTTTCTTTTAGAATCCGCTCCAGACCGTCCAAGGTCATGTTCATCAAAACTGGCGATATTGTGCCGCCCTGTGGGGTCCCTTCCTCTGTCGGAAAGATTTTTCTGGTTTCCACAAAGCCACATTTCAGCCATTTTTCGAGCATTTCCTTGTCCATTGGGATATTTTTCATTAACCAGCTATGACTGATATGGTCAAAGCACCCTTTAATATCTCCCTCCAAAATCCATTGAGGCGAACCGGCTCTGCACAAATCGTTAAAGCATTGCCCGATGGCATCGTGTGTGCTTCTTCCAATTCTAAAGCCGTAGGAGTTCGGGTCTGCCAGAGTTTCTGCCAATGGTTCCAGTGCAAACTTATATAATGTCTGCATGGCGCGGTCTGTCATCGTTGGAATATTCAGCGGGCGTAATTTTCCGTTTTTCTTCGGGATATACACCCGTCTGAGAGGTTGGGGCTTATAGCCCCGGCGTTTGAGTTTGTCAATCGCCTCGAATTTGCCTTTTGGCGTTTTCCATAATTCATGGTCTACACCAGCGGTATTTTTGCCTTTATTACTTGTCACACGTTTCACTGCCAATGCCTTGGCATAGAAAGAGTGCGTCAACAGCCATTGCAGAGTTTTCACTTTGCTGTAATGACCGTCTTTTTGAGCCTTTACGATACGCATTTGCAGCTTTTTAACATAGGCCTCCGCTTTCTTCCAATCAATGGATTCCCAGCTTCGTGCCCTGTCAGCAGGCGCACACAGTTTCCTGTTCATTTGCAATTCCTCCTCTCAAAAGTTCTGTAAATTCTCTCGTAAAGATAGACCTGCTGGAAGTCAGCCCGCTTTCGCGTGGGATGCTGTTTCAATCCCTATCCGTCCTCATTACAAGGTCGGCGTTCGCTTTTTCCAGCGTTCCTTACCCGCGTTTCTATCGGCTTTCCTTGCGGTCAGCTTTCCGAATATACGGAGAGAGCGCGGGCTTAACACGTTTCACGTAATCAACCGTGTAGGTTAGGTGCCGCCTATCCGCCGGCAGTCATGTTTGTCCATGTGTTCCCAGCTTACAGGAGAACATCCGACTGCACACCTTTTGGTTCAGGCCTATCAGCAACTTTAGCCTGGTTCCCGCTAACGACGTTTAACAGCGATTTACTTACATTCACCATACTACACAAGCCAAGCTCCCCAGCCGGACGTTGCTTCCAGCTTTTCGCCTCTGCCTCGAGGTTTCGGCTTAACCCTTTCGGGAGGGCTACCTTTTCTCGTCATGCTGCCTCACGGCCGTTGCCAGCCGCTTCGGTGACGATAGGCTACTGCTAATGGAATAACAGGTTCGGTCAGCGCCGAACAGTTTAATTACGCGACCTCGTGTCGCGCATAGGCGAAAGGGTTATAGTGCATTGATTTTCGGAAGTTGATGGTATTTAGAACCTTGATGCGGTACGGCTCATAAATGACCTTGCCGTGCTTATCCTTCATGGGCTTTCCGTCCTTTCCCAGTTTGGGTGCGCCCCTTTGGAGCATTTTCCCGCACTCCACCAAAATGGTTCCCTTCGGGTTTTGTCAATAAGGATAGAGAAAAAAGTAAATTATTTTTATGAGGTTACAACATCGGATTGAATAAGGCGCAGTACCTTGTCGGTAAAGGTTTCCCGGCTGGTCTGGCTGAAATGGAAATAAATATCAAAGGTCGTACCGCCAACGGTCTTTACCATATCGGGTGGCGGTACGTCCGGGGCGGGTGAAGCGTTGCCGCCCGCCATCACGGGCAGGGGGATGGCCTTGCCCTCTCTGCTGGTGCTGTCGCTCCCCTCCGGGGCGGGGATGGTGCTGGTGATCGTCATGCTGGGGTCGTAGGTCATAGGCTCTCCTTTCATCATTCATCAAAGTTAATCCACGTGAGCGCCATTTTGCCGCCCACGTTGGAGTGGGGGAAGGGGAATGTATTAGTCCCCCTTTGAGGACTGTCCACAAGCCCCCTGATTGCAAGGCTTTTCAGCCTCTAAATGTCCACGCCTGCGGCGTTCCCGTTCGCTGGCAGCTTTCTTTCTCCGGCGCACATTGGCGGCGCACTCGTCACAGTATTTGCCCCGATTGGAGCGCGGCACGAACATCGCCCCGCACTCGGCACAGGGCCGCGCCTGTCCTCGGTGGAGCAAGGCGGCACACAACCCCTTGTCTGTTGGCAGGACGGCGGCGCGGAACCATTTACAGACCAGGGAATAGGTGATACTCTGGACGCAGACACAAGGCTCCCAGCCGTCATCAAGAGCAAGACAGTTGCCGCCGTCATAATTGCAGCAGTCATGCACCAGCCGCCGGACGGCTCGGTACTGCTGGTAGGTCAGTCGGGGAATGCCGTTCACCGCTCCACCTCCCGGCGTTTCTGCTGGGTCTGCTCCTGCTGGTGTATGGCAGCATCGGCGTTCCGCTTCACCTGTTGAAGCCGCCGCAAATCGTCTTGGATAGGCTTGTACTGCTCATACTCGGCTGTGTACTCCTGGTGAAGCCTCGCCTGTTCCTGTTCCCACGCATGAACGGGGATTTTACCAGCAGGGGAACGGTGCTTGTCCAGCTTCCGGCGGGCCATGTGGAACGTCCTCAACTCGTTCTCATGCTCCCTCTCGAATTTTTCCCGCTTGCCCTTCCACTTGATACCCTGCAACTCGTCATAGACGGGCTTGGTGTCTCGGTAGAGGTCAACAAGGCGAAGCAGTTCCTTCAATTCGTTCAGACGGTCACGCTTCGCTTTCATGGATGTGTTGATGGCCTCCGTTCGTTCACTCTGGGCGGCGATATGGGTCTCTAAATCTTCCAGCGTAGCGATGCCCCTCTCGGTCAGAAAATTGATGGCCTCGGCAAAACCTTTAAGATTTCCAATCCTGGCGTTGCGGCTCCATGCTCCGGCGTTCCGGCCCTCATAGTAGTCGGTCAGCAGGGCGGCAAGGGTCGGGGCCTGGGGCTTGCTCAATTCTTCTTTTATGGCCTTAATCCAATCCGTCAGGCCGGCGATTTTCTTCCGAATATCCCGCAGAATGTTGTTGGCCTTTTTTATCCAGCGGTTCAGATCGCCCTTGTCGGTGGGGATGCCCTTGGCCTCCATCTGGCGGACGGCCACGCCCTCATGGACGGTGGGCAGCAGGTCAAGGCCCTGACGCTCATAGGAGCGGTGGTCGATGCGGCAGGTCAGCCCCTTTTCCTCAAACTTGGCGTTCACCATAGCGGCCCACGCCTCCCGCCAATGTTCCAGTGTTTCCGGGCTTCCCCAGTCGGTAGTGGGAACAGCGTCAAAGAGGGGCTTGCCGTCCTCTCCCATAATGCGGTTCCCGTCCTCGTCCAGACGGTAGCGGCGGCGCTGCTTGCACCCCCATTTGCCGTCTGGCTCAATGGGCCGGATGGGGCAGAGAACATGAAAGTGCGGGTTAGGAATACCGCCGTCCTCCTTGTCCGGCTGGTGGATGGCAAAGTCGGCAATCATGCCCCGGCCCACAAGCTGCTCCGAAACAAATTGCCTTGCAAGAGCGATGTTTTCCTCCAATGAAAACTCGTTCTGCAAGGCAATGTCAAAGCTATATGCAAGCTGGGCTTTCTTGCCGCGCTCGGCCTTCTCCACGGCGTTCCAGAGGGTGGCGCGGTCTTGGTACTGGTTGGGGGCCTGGGGCGGCAGGAGAATGTCTGTGCAGACCACGCCGCCCTTGTGGGTGTAGTCGCTGACCTCGCCATAGTATTCGCTATACAATTTCTCCCCGGCTCGGTAGGCGGCGGACGTGACAACAGACTGTCCCGCGCTCCGTTTGACCTGGGTAACGTGGAGATGGAACAGGGCCAATTATCCGCTTTCCTGCTGGTCAGTGGCTTGGCTCACCAGGGCGGCAACTTCCGGCAGGGAAAAGACCTTTTCCATCAAAAGAAAAAAGGCCCTTTCGCTCATGCCGCGCACCTCCGGGGCGATACTCTCCACCGCTCCGCCACGGGTGATAAGTCGGTGGTTTCGCTTCTTCCTTTCGCCTTGGGTGTAGTAGCGGATGCGGTTCTCATACCGCTGGCCTCTGTGCTGGTACTGCTCCAACTTAGCGGTGGCCTCAGCATACTCTTTCTCTAATTCTTCGCGTGACTTGTCCATCGTGTTTGACCTCCTTCTTGGCAAAACAAAAGACCGTCTACCTGCTGTGTCGGGTAAACGGTCAAGGGTAACGGTATTCGGTTTTAGCCTCGCTGGAAAGGTGCAGACGCAGAGCGGATGTACCTTTCCAGCGAGGGCGCAGGGATAGCCGCAAAGCGGCGCAAGGGGCGCAGCCCCTTGTACGGAGCGGAGCGACGCAAACGGCCCGGACTTTCGGAAGTCCGGGCCGTAGCCTCGCAGAGCGCACGATACATGGTCGCAGACCATGTATAGAAGTGCGCCCTTTGTTCCAAAGGGATTTTATAAGTCCATCATTGATGGGAGAATTTTGTTGAACATATGGCGCACCTTATCAATCCGGGTGTTTGGGCGGCGTGGCTGAAAAACTGGTTCGCCGCTGGCGATTTGATACCCCTTCAATTCTGTTAAACAAACGCTTCTCCCGTTTGTATAAAAGGTGAGGTCATTGCGGTACTCTTGCACACAGCGGGCAGGGATTTCGCCAGTAAAAATCACCTCGCTGTTTTTAACCTGGGTCGTTTCAATACTCGCGCAATATTTTGGTGCGTCATGATAAGCTCTGGAGAGATATTCCTGCGGCGCATAGAGTGTAAAAGAAAGATATGGTTCCAATAGCTGCGTCCCCGCCTTTTTCAACACCTGCTCCAATACAATAGGTGCCAATGACCGAAAGTCTGCGGGAGTGCTGACCGGACTATAATAAAGCCCATACTCAAAACAGATTTTACAGTCCGTTACCTTCCATCCATACACGCCTTGTTCCAGACCGTAGCGGATACCATCCAATACAGCGTTTTGAAAACTCTGATTCAAGTATCCAACGGAAACTTTGCTCTCATACTGCACTCCGGTGCCAAGGGGGAGAGGGGTGACGGACAGCCCGATGGACGCCCAGAATGGATTGGGCGGCACTTCGATATGAATGGTGTGACTTACCGCTTTCAATGGCCTCTCCATATAGATGACGGTAGGTTCTTTTGCAGTTGTGTTGAGCTGATATTTTTCCACCAGAAGATCAGAGATAATTTCCAATTGTACCCGGCCCAAAAAGGAGAGAATGATCTCATGGGTCACAGCGTCTACTTCATAGCGCAGAAGCGGGTCGGTATCCGCAATTTCTGTCAAGGCGTTTAACAAGCGTTCCCTCTGTTCTGGTTTCTCTGGTGCAATTGTTGTCCGCAGCAAAGGGAGAGGATTGTCGCTCCACGTTTCACGGGGCAGCAGCAGTTTGTTTCCCAGCACATCATTCAGCCGCAAACTGTCGCAGGGTACAATGACGATCTCGCCCGCATGGGCAATCTCTGTTCGGACAATCTCACCCTTTGAGGGGATACGCATTTCCGTAATTTTCAGTTTTTCTTTCCCTGCCAAGGCTACGGAATCCCGCAAATGAAGCGTACCGCTATACAACCGCAGATAGGCAAGGCGTTGGCTCTGGTTTGCGTACTCAACTTTGAACACAGTTCCGCACAATTCAGAGCTGTTCTGCCCGGTGGGTGATTGGAATGTATCTGTGACCGCTTCAATGAGTTGTCGGATTCCCAAGTTTACCTTGGCACTGCCATGATAGACCGGAAACAGAGAGACGCTTTGGATTCTCCTGTTTTCCTCCCGCAGAAGTTCTTCTTTGTCCATTGGTTCTCCGGCAATATATTTCTCCAACAATTCATCACAGTCCGCAATCACGGTATCCCAATTCTCCAGCCCCATGTTTTCCATGATGGATATATCCGGGGAAAGCTGCACGTTCTGCTTAATAATCATATTTGCGGAGAGCTTATCTCGGATAGACTGATACACACCTGGCAGGTCAATCCCGTCCTGGTCGATTTTGTTAATAAAGATAACAGTTGGGATTTTCATTACTTGCAGAGCATGAAACAGAATACGGGTCTGCGCCTGAACGCCGTCTTTTGCAGAAACAACCAAAATCGCTCCGTCAAGAATGGCAAGGGAGCGATAGACCTCCGCTAAGAAATCCATATGCCCAGGAGTATCCACAATGTTGACCTTACAATCGTGCCACTGAAAGGAAGTGACCGCCGTTTGAATGGTGATTCCACGCTGCCGCTCTAAAAACATGGTGTCCGTTCTCGTTGTTCCCTGATCCACACTGCCGGGCGCCTCGATTGCTCCGCTGGTATATAACAGGCTCTCCGTCAAGGTCGTCTTACCTGCGTCTACATGAGCAAGAATGCCAATATTGATGATTTTCATATGATTGTCCTCCATACAAGGCCCAGAAGGGCGCAAAAATCCCCAGCGACAAATACTTTTACCGCTGGGGATGATAGGTAGGACACACATGAAAACTGCGGCCAAGGCTGGCCGTTGTCTATCACGATATGAAATGAAAAGGCAAAAGTATTCTTAAATTGGGTACAAAAACCAAGCCCTCTCCTTGAGGACGTTTGTCTTTGTTCCCATTATCAAATTTTATTTAAGAATACCTTGCCGCATATTGATAAACTCCTTTGCTTGGATTTTTATAGTATAGCATATCAAATTCCCAAAAGCAACCCTGTTAAGATAAATTTTTTCTGTCACTGCACCTCCATATCTCTCTCGTGTATACGCCATACGCAACTCTTTTCAAAAAAGAAGTGGACGCGCTGGCAAAGCTGTGGTAGAATGAAACGAAAGAAGGTGAGGATGGTGGAGCTCAAAACGACAATCGCCCAGGGACTGCACGTCACAGATGACAGCGCGGGTTATGATGCCGCCTGTAAGCGTGTCCTGTCTGAAAAGGCAATCCTGGCGCGGATTATGAAGTCCTGCCTGGAAGAATACAAGGATTGCGATGTCAATGATATTGCCGAGAAGTACATTGAGGGCCAACCCCAGGTGTCCGCCGTCCCGGTGCTGCCGGACGAGGGTGGCACAGTCATCAGCGGCATGGACACCGAGGACAAATCGGTGCGCGAGGGGACAGTCACCTATGACATTCGCTTCCGCGCCATCGTTCCCGACTCCGAGGAACAAATTGCCCTCATCATCAACGTGGAGGCCCAGAACGATTTTTACCCCGGCTATCCGCTGATAAAGCGTGGCATATACTACTGTTGCCGCATGATTTCTTCCCAGTACGGCAGGGAGTTCACTGGCTCCCATTATGAGAAAATCAAGAAGGTCTACTCCATCTGGATTTGCATGAAACCGCCGCAGTATCGAGAGAACACCATTACCCGGTATCGGCTGGTGGAAGAATATCTGGTCGGCGAGGGCAAAGAACCCATCAGGAATTATGATTTGCTGTCCATCATCATGCTGTGCCTTGGCGGGCCGGATGGGTCAAATTATGACGGCGTATTGCGGATGCTGGATGTGCTTCTCTCCAACGAAACCAGCGAGGCGGAAAAGCGGAAAATTTTGCAGGACGATTACGACATTCAAATGACGCAGACAATGGAAAGGGAGGTGTCGGTCATGTGTAATTTGAGCAAGGGCGTTGAGGAAAAAGGCGTTGCTAAAGGTATCTTGTCCTCTATCAAAAACCTCATGGAAACGATGGGGCTGACCATTGAACAGGCTATGGCGGCGCTGAAAGTCCCGGAGGGCGAACGTCAGAAATATATGGATTTGCTGGAACGGCAGTAATGACAAAAACGCCACGGACTATCGTTGTCCCTGGCGTTTTCTGTATCTACGTTAGCTGACTTGAGCAGCTTCGGCTTCTGCCTGTTTCTTCCTGTGGTAGTTCTCCCGCCTCGCGGCAAGCATACGTTCATACCGGGCCTGGGCTTCGGGATCTCCGGCGGCAGCGTCCGCATACATTTTCTGACGGGACTTCTTTACCGCTTCTGACTGTTGCGCTCTATGCTGCGCCAACTCTGCCGCCGCTACCGGGTCGGTTTCGGCGCGGGCTTTCAAATCCTGCAAAGCTGCCTTTTTCCGATTGCGATGGGCTTCCAGCCGTTCCGCTTCTTCTAGGGTGAGAGGCAAACCTGCCTCGGCACATCTGGCAAGTTCTTTCAACGTCCGCTGTTGGGGCTTCGGGGGCTGTGCGGACTTCTGCCTGTCACGCCACGCTTTGTGCTGCTCGGCTTTCTTCTGGCGGTGCGCCGCAAGCCGCTCCGCTTCCTCCGGGGTGAGATCGGCTCCATCCAGCTTGGCGAGTTCCTTCAGTGAGCGTTTGCGAGGCTTCTCTGGCTGACTGGCCTTTTTCTTGTCGCGTTGCTTCTGCTGATAGGCCCGATTGCGCTCTAACCGCCGTTCTTCCTCCGCCTGTTCCTCCGGGGTCAACAGGCCCGCCCGCTTCCTCGCGGTAAACTCCCGGCGCTCCTGCTTGTACCTCTCATACCGAACCTGGGCAAGCACCTGGGAGCGTTCCTCTTTCTCTGCCTGTTCCTCCTGCTGGCGGCGTTCTTCCTCCTGCTCCATCGGGGTCACAATGTCGGCGGGAACCTCAAACGCGCCAATGAAATTGAAATAGAAATCTAACCGCTGACGGCGCTGCTTTCCCCGTCCGTTGCCCTCATGGACAACGATTTTCTCGATAAACTCATTGAGAATGGGCGTAGTCAGTTCCGAAAAATCGGTGTACCGCTTGGCAAGGTCGATAAACTCCGTCATTCTCACCCGGTCGGCGTTCCAGTTGTCCAGCAAGCCCTGCCACTCCGTCATGGAGGCTTCCAGCGCGGCCTGTTCCTCGTCATACTCGGCAAGGAGACGGCTGAAATGCTTATCCGGCAGCTTGCCCGTGGCGTTGGCCTCGTACAGCTTCTTCACCAGTCCGTCCAGTTCGGCGTGGCGCTTCTTCGCCTGGACAATCTGTTTCCGGCAATCCTTGACTGCTTCCTCCTGGCGCAGACTGGATGCCTTTCGAACCCGCTGAACAAACTCCTGCTCGTTGTTGCGGACATACCAGCTTATCCGCTGGATGGCGGAGAGGATCGCCGCTTCCAGCTTTTGCGTGGCAACATAGTGAATGGTGCAATCCTCCATAGGTGCCCGGTATCTGGAACAGGTGAAAGCATCGTCAATGTACTTGCCTTGGACAAGACTGTTGTGGTGGGTCAGCTTTGCGCCGCAGTCGGCACAGTAGAGCAGTCCGGTTAAACGGTTAGGGGCATTACTCCGCTTGGGTGTCCGGCGCTTGGTTTCCCGCAAACGCTGAACATTGTGCCACGTTTCTTCGTCAATGATGGCGGGGACGGCTCCCTCAAATACAAATTGTTCCTCTGGCATTGTCCTGCGGGTGCTTTTAGTCTTGTAGTTCTCACAGACAGTCTTGCCCAGCACCTTGCGCCCCAGGTACTCCGGCCTTTTAAGAATATAACCCAGGGTGGTGGCAGACCATGCGTAGGGGTCGCGGTAGCTGTTGGCTCGAACAGGACAGCCGATACGCTTCCAGTGTTCGGAAGGGATGGGGATTTGCTCGGCCCGCAGCGTTCGGGCGATGCCGTTGACGCTCTGACCGTCCATGACCATCTGAAAGATGCGGCGCACAACGGCGGCAGCTTCCTCGTCGATCACCCACTCGCCCTTTTCTTCTTTTGAGGCGAGATAGCCATAGGGGACGGCCCCCGAACAGCGCAGGCCCTTTTCCATTCTGGACTTGAAAACGGTCTTGATTTTGCGGCTGGTGTCAGCAACGTACCACTCATTTATCACATCCCGGAAGATGGACATAATATCAAATCCATTGGCGGTGTCCAGGTTGTCATTGGCGGCGATAAAGCGGACGTTGTACTCGTCAAAGGTGCGTTTGAGCAAGCCGACCTCCACCACGTCACGGCCTATTCTGCTCTGGTCTTTGACAATGACGGTAGCCACATTTCCGGCCCGTATCTCGTCCACCATAGCGTCCAGGCCGGGCCGCTTGAAGGTCGTTCCCCGCACCCCGTCATCGGTGAAGTGGCGGACATTAGTGAAGCCATTTTTTCGGGCGTAGTCCTCCAGGATGCGCTTTTGATTTTCTACGGACACGCTCTCGTCAGACCGCCCATCGTCGTGAGATAACCTTTCGTACAATGCTGTGATTTTACCCTTTTGCTCCTGCTTCCTCATGTGTGTAACCTCCTGTTTTGTATTTTCACGACCTTTCTATCCTTATTATAGTGACCCTTTTGGGTCTGTGACCACGAATGAGGTGGGATAATCAGACGTGGGAAAGCATTGCATGAGGTTGGGTTTGACGTAAAACCGCGTCTTGCCGCTGC
>OOAH01002612.1_pt1 | contig 11990 bp, 9 predicted proteins | sample 1671801 | NCBI WGS metagenome assembly OOAH01 (sample SAMN06348194, study PRJEB24527) | human gut metagenome | biome: human gut; feature: ankylosing spondylitis patient; material: feces | host: Homo sapiens | place: China | collected 2015-10 | reverse complement strand
TACCACAGCACTTTGCTGTAAGCCTCCGTTGGGGAATCCGCTTCCAGCGCATAACTGCTGGGGAAAGCCTCAGGGGCCTCTCCGGATTCTTTCGGCAGGATTTTGGAGGGATTTTTCGGCGTGATGGATTCCGATGTCTGTGTCATTTGCTCGGCCTCTTCCTGCATAGCGGCCACGGCATCGTCTATTGCGGCAACGCTGGGGGCGTTTCCGGCTCTGCTGGTGTATCTGCCGGTGTATTCGACTGGGAGCCGCCGCAGGCGGTGAGGGAGAGGACCAGCAGAGCCGCCAGCCACATGGTCACTGCTCGTTTCATCTCGCTTCGCTCCTTTCTTCCGGTCCAAATACGGGAATCTTCCCTTCAACCATTCAGACGGAAACGGAAGCGGCCGGTTGCGTTGAAGTTCCATTTTTGAGAAAAATTTTCCGCCGGGGGCGGCAAAAGACTTTAAAGCTGGGTAAAATCACCTCCCCTCCGCCCCCCGCATAGGATGGGAAAAAACAGGAGGTAACACCCTATGCCCATCATCTATCTCTCCCCCTCCACCCAGGAGGGCAACTACTACGTCAACGGCGGCACCGAGGAGGAGTACATGAACCTGCTGGCGGACAAAATGGTCCCCTATTTGGATGCCTCCGGCATCCGGTACACCCGGAACACCCCGGACATGACTGCCGCATCCTCCATCGCCGCCTCCAACGCGGGAAACTTTGACCTCCACCTGGCCCTCCACTCCAACGCCTCCGGCCCCGGTGCCGGGGGCCAGAGCCGGGGCATTCTCGCCTTCTACTATCCCACCAGCGCCAACGGCCGCCGGGCGGCGGAGCTGTTCGTGGAAAACCTCCGGGACATCTACCCCCTGCCGGAGAAGGTGTCCACACGGGCCACCACCTCTCTGGGAGAGGTACGCCAGCCCCGGTTCCCCTCGGTGCTGTTGGAGCTTGGCTACCACGACAACCCCGACGATGCCCTGTGGATCCAGGAGAATATCCCCCGCATCGCCGCCAACCTGGTGCTGAGCCTCACGGAGTACTTTGGCCTGCCCTACACCGCCCCCTCTCCCCAGCCGGGTCAGGTATCCACCGTCTCCGGCGGCCCGGTGAACCTCCGCTCCGCCCCCTCCCTCCAGTCCCCGGTAACGGCCCGGCTCCCCGACGGCGACGGCGTGACGGTGTACGGCCGCTATCAGGACTGGTACGTGGTGTCCCACGGGGAGCATCTGGGCTACGTCAGCGCCCCCTTTATCCGCCTGTCGTAAAACGACGGCAGAGCCTCCCCGGCGACCTGCGAAAATAATAAACAGAATGTGGTTTTTCTCTTGACAGTTTTGCACAATTCGATTAAACTATTAGGAAGATTATCATCGGAGATTCAAGGGGGATCTTCGGTTATTTTCTGCCCTGAACGGAGCTATCCGTTTTCATACGTTAAAACAACATAGGAGGAATATCTGTCATGACGACAATCGGCTGGATCGTATCCATTGCTGCCTTCGTCGTTGCGGCGGTGATCTTTTTCCTCCTCGGTATTCGCTATCGCAAAAACGTAGCGGAAAGAGAAATCTCCAGTGCGGAGGAAGAAGCCACCCGCATCATCAACGAAGCCATCAAGAGTTCCGAAAATAAAAAGAGAGAAGCACTTCTTGAAGCCAAAGAAGAGATTTTGAAAAGCCGCACCGAATACGAGAAGGAAGTCAAGGAACGCCGCGCCGACATCCAGAAGCAGGAGCGCAGACTGCAGCAGAAAGAGGAAAACCTCGATCACAAGATGGATTCCATCGAGAAGAAAGAGGAAGCCCTCACCGCAAAACACGCCGCCGCCGACAAGGCTGCGGAGGAGATCAAGAACATCAAGCACAGCCAGATGGAGATGCTGGAGCGCATTTCCGGCTTCACCGCCGATGAGGCCAAGGATTACCTGATCGCTCAGGTGGAGTCGGATGTCACCCACGAGACTGCCATCAAGATCAAAGAGATCGAGGCCCGCGCCAAGGAAGAGGCCGATCAGCGGGCCCGTGAGATCGTGGCCACCGCCATCCAGCGGTGCGCCGCCGACCATGTGGCCGAGATCACCGTCAGTGTGGTTCCCCTGCCCAATGACGAGATGAAGGGCCGCATCATCGGCCGGGAAGGCCGCAACATCCGGACGCTGGAGACCCTCACCGGCGCCGATCTCATCATCGACGACACGCCGGAGGCCATCACCGTCTCCTGCTTCGAGCCGGTGCGGCGTGAGGTCGCCCGTCTGGCTCTGGAGAAGCTCATTGCCGACGGCCGCATCCATCCCACCCATATCGAGGAGATGGTGGAGAAGGCCCGCCGTGAGGTGGATGCCGTCATCCGCTCTGAAGGTGAGCGGGCCGTGCTGGAGACCAGTGTCCGGGGCATCCACCCGGAGCTGCAAAAGCTGCTGGGCCGCCTGCACTACCGCACCAGCTACGGCCAGAACGTGCTGCAGCACTCCATTGAGGTCAGCCACATCGCCGGTATGATGGCGGCGGAGCTGGGCGCCGACGTCCAGACCGCCAAGCGTGCCGGTCTGCTGCACGATATCGGCAAGGCCGTGGACCATGAGATGGAGGGTACCCACGTCTCCTTGGGCGTGGAGTTCTGCCGGAAGTACCGGGAGAAGGAGGACGTCCTCCACGCCATTCAGGCCCACCACGGCGACGTGGAGTGCAAGACGCTGGTGGCCTGTCTGGTGCAGGCAGCCGATGCCATTTCCGCCGCCCGACCCGGCGCACGCCGTGAGAATCTGGAGAACTATATCAAGCGTCTGGAGAAGCTGGAGGAGATCACCAGCAGCTATCCCGGCGTGGAGAAGAGCTACGCCATTCAGGCGGGCCGTGAGGTTCGTGTCATGGTGAAGCCCGAACAGGTCTCTGAGGATCAGATGGTGATCCTGGCCCGTGAGCTGGCCCACCGCATCGAAAACGAGCTGGAGTATCCCGGCCAGATCAAGGTCCACGTGCTGCGTGAGACCAAGGCTGTGGAATACGCCAAGTAAACATCCTTCCCAATACGCATCGTCCCCAACGGCGCACCGCAGCAGTGGTGCGCCGTTTCTTTATGTCCTTTAACTTTGCTTTAGGAAGCGGTGATATCCTGTCCTCAAAACCCGAAAAATCGAGGACTCTGCCATGAAACGCATTCCACTCATTCTTTCGCCGGCCCTGCTGCTGTTGCTGCCGGCCATCGCCCTGTATCCAATGCTCCATGCCTCCGCCGAAAAGGATGGTGTCGATAGCCGCACAGCCATTCAGGAGGCCGCCCCGTCGGAAGCCGCCCCGTCGGAAGCCGCCCCGTCGGACAGCGCCGTCGCTGCCCCCGTCGCTCCCGCCGCCGTCAGTGGTTCTATCGAAACCGGTGATTTCCCCCTCACCGACGGCCAGCAGCATGCGCTTCACCGCTATATGACCGCCTACTATACCACGCTGGGGGACTTGACGGATCCGAACGGCGTATTCTGCGCCGACGACATCGCCGCCTATGAGCAGGCGGTTGGGAATGATCCTTCGCAGTCTCGGCCGGGGATGGTCCTCTGCATCCTTGGCTGGAAATAAGCCCTATCATCTCCGGCCGGGAATAAGACGTTGCGCCCTGACAGTTTTGTGGTATAATAGGACTGTCAGCGGACAGAGCCATGTCCACTTTTGTCCGCAGAATGTACCAATTCACCGGGAGGATACCCTATGGAATTTCGTGTGCTGGCACTGGGAGATGTTACCAGCGAGGATGGCACCCGCCATCTGGCCCGTACCCTGCGCCCCTTTCAGAAGGTCCACGGCGTGGACTTCACCGTGGTCAACGGTGAGAATGTCTCCGGCGTAGGGCTGACCCCAGATCAGGCGGAGGATCTCTTCGCCGCCGGCGCCGATGTCATCACGCTGGGCAACCACACCTGGGGCAAAATGCAGATCGCTGACTATTTGGAGGACAGTCCCTACATCCTACGGCCTGCCAACTTCTCCTCCCGCACGCCGGGCCGTGGTGTGGGAGTCTACGACTGCGGCCGCTTCCGCATCCGGGTCATCTCCCTCATCGGCCGCTGCGATCTGTCATGGGGCAGCGATAACCCCTTTACCACAGCGGACCGCCTGCTGGCGGAGCCGGACGCTCCCACCTTCACGGTGGTGGATTTTCACGCTCAGGCCACCAGCGAAAAGCTGGCCATGGCCTACTATCTGGACGGCCGGGTCTCCGCCCTGTGGGGGACCCACACCCACGTCCCCACCGCCGATGAGCGGGTGTTCCCCAAGGGTACCGGCTACCTGACGGATCTGGGCATGACCGGCGCCGTGGAGTCGGTGCTGGGCATCCAGCCCCAGCAGTCGGTGGAGATGTTCTTAGGCGGTCTGCCGGGCCGCTTCCGCCCCGCCTCCGGCCCCTGCAAGGCTCAGGGGGCGCTCTTCACGCTGGACAGCGCCACGGGCCTGTGTACAGCGGTGGAGCGGGTGGATATCCGCTGAGCACAACATTTGCCGCACAAAATTTGTCACATAGGACCCGTCACGCAGGTTCTATCACATAGGAGAAATGAGCCATGTCTGTTGAAAAGGTCCGGGCGTACCTGACGCCCTATGGGGTGGCCCAGCGCATCCGGGAGCTGGAGGTCTCCAGCGCCACGGTGGAGCTGGCCGCCGCCGCTCTGGGGGTGGCCCCCGCCCGCATCGCCAAGACCCTCAGCTTCAAGGTGGGAGAGCGGCCCATTCTGGTGGTGGCCGCCGGGGACGCCCGCATCGATAACAGCAAATACAAGCACTTTTTCGGCGTCAAGGCCAGAATGCTGACGCCGGAGGAGGCCGTGGAGCACATCGGCCACGCCGTGGGCGGCGTATGCCCCTTCGCCCTGCCGGAGGACGTGTCCGTGTATCTGGACGAGTCTCTGCGGCGGTTTGAGACGGTGTTCCCCGCTGTGGGCAGCGCCGCCTCCGCCATTGAGCTGACCTGCCCGGAGCTGGAGCGCTGCTGCGGAGAGCGGTTCTGCCGATGGGTAGACCTCTGCCGTGGCTGGCAGGAGGCATAAAAGGAGGACGCTATGGCAAAAATTCTACACACGGCGGACTTCCATCTGGACAGCGCCTTTACCGCCCTGCCGGAGGAGAAGGCCCGGCTGCGCCGCCAGGAGGCCCGCCAGCTGACGGACCGGCTGGTGGACTACGCCAATGACCACGGCGTGGAGCTGCTGCTGCTGGCCGGAGATCTCTTTGACTCCGACCAGCTCTACGGCCAGACGGCACAGGAGCTGGCCCGGTCGCTGGCCCGCTTCCGGGGCCACGCCGTCATCGCCCCCGGCAACCACGACTTCTACGCCGCCTCCAGCCCCTATGCCCGGCTGCTGTGGCCGGAAAACGTCCACATCTTCCGGGAGGAGCAGCTCCAGCGACTCCCCTTCCCCCAATACGGCTGCGTGGTATACGGAGCCGCCTTCACCTCCCCCGACGCTCCCGCCGGGATCCCCGGCTCTCTTGGCCCGGAGGATGAGGGGTTGGCCCGCATCCTGCTGCTCCACGGAGAGGTGGGCGTCCGGGACAGCCGTTACCGGGCCATGACCCTGAAGGATGTGGAGCAGAGCGGCGCCGACTATCTGGCGCTGGGCCACGTCCACGCCTTCGGCGGCGTGCAGCAGGCAGGACGCACCTTCTGGGCCTATCCCGGCTGCCCGGAGGGCCGGGGCTTCGACGAGCTGGGGGACAAGGGCTTCCTCACCGGTACCGTGGAACCGGGACAGGTGAAGCTCACCTTCGTCCCCTTCGCCCGCCACCGGTATCAGTGGCTGACGGCGGATGTCACCGGCGTTGACCCGCTGGAGGCGCTGCGCCGGGAGCTGCCCCCACACCCGGAGGCGGACATCTTCCGCATGGTCCTCACCGGTGAGACGGAGGAGCCGCCCCGGCTGGACGCCCTCTATGACGCCCTGTCCCCGGACTGCTTCTATCTGGAGCTGCAGGACCGCACCACCCGCTGCCGGGATCTGTGGGAGCACTGCGGAGAGGACACCCTGCGGGGCCTGTTCCTCCGAGACCTGCGCCAGAGATACGACGCCGCACCGGCGGAGGAAAAGCCCCGTCTGCTGCAGGCCGCCCGGTTCGGCTTGGCGGCACTGGAAAACCGGGAGCTGTAAAGCCCTTTTCATTTACTGCCCACGGCGCAGGCCGTGAGAGAGGAGCCATTCCTATGAAAAAGATCCTCATGATCGGCACCGGCGGCACCATCGCCTCGGAGATGACGCCGGAGGGCCTGACACCGGAGCTGAGCACCCACCAGCTGCTGGCTTATCTCCCCCGCATCGCCCAGCTGTGCCATGTGGACTGCATCCAGCTGTATAGTCTGGACAGCACCAGCATTCACCCCGCCCACTGGCTGGGGACGGCCCAAGCCATCCGGGAGCACTACGACGACTACGAGGGCTTCGTCATCAGCCACGGCACGGACACCATGGCCTATACGGCGGCAGCCCTGAGCTATCTGGTACAGGACAGCCCCAAGCCCATCATCCTCACCGGCGCCCAGAAGCCCATCTGGTTCGACGGCACCGACTCCAAGCGCAATCTTACCGATGCCTTTCTCTACGCCTGCCGGGGCTGCGGCGGCGTGCAGATCGTCTTTAACGGGCGGGTCATTCTGGGGACCCGTGCCCGCAAGACCTACTCCAAGAGTTTCCGGGCCTTCTCCAGCGTCAATTACCCCGATCTGGCGGTGGTGCAGGACGAGCATCTGTTACAGTACATCCGTTGTGAGAGCCGGCCACGGCCGCTATTTTATGACCGCCTGGACCCCCATGTGGGGCTGCTGAAGCTGATCCCCGGCACGGAGGATGCGTTAGCGGAGTTCATGCTGGACCGCTACGACGGCCTCATCATCGAGAGCTTCGGCGTAGGCGGCCTGCCGGAATACGACGGCGGACACCTCTACGACGTGGTACGCCGTGGGGTGGAGCGGGGCAAGATCGTGGTCATGACCACGCAGGTCCCCAACGAGGGCAGCGACCTGACGGTATACCATGTGGGGGGACACCTGAAGAGCACCCTCCGGCTGCTGGAGGCCTACGACATGACCACCGAGGCCGCCGTGGCCAAGCTCATGTGGATCATGGGGCAGACCCGTGAATTTTCGGAGGTGGAGCGGCTGTTTTACCAGCCTGTGGCGCAGGATATCCTCCGCTTCGGGGACGAATAAGATGTTTGCTCCGGCGGGACACGCCTTGTGTCCCGCCGGAGTATTTTTTTGACCTGCGGCACAAGCTAACGGGGCAAAAAAGGGAGGCGGACAGTCAGCTGTCCGCCCCAAGTGAGGAGAAAAAATGGATAAAGCATTGAAAACGCCGTCCCTCAGACGAGGGCCAGCACCAGCCACAGCAGGCCGATGACACCGCCGCCCAGCAGCGCCGCCATCCATGTGGTAAGCCGTCTGCGCCGGGGCGGAGCCCCGTGGGTGCGGGCGTAGCTCTTGGCGATGCGGACCGCCTGCTCCACCACCTGCTGGGATGAGACGCCGCCGCCTGCGGCGTCGTTGCTGAGAATGAAGATCGCCTGCTCGAAAATATGGGGATCGGGGGACTCCACCACGATCACCCGTCTGGAAATACCTTTTACCAAGGCCACGCCCTCCTCTGTCCGGTGATGTTTGACAGATAGAGTATTTCCGGCGCCGGCGGCGGTTATACCTGCCGGGGGCGGTTTTCTCCCGGCAGGGGCAGGTGTACCGCCAGCACGGCGCAGTCGTCCTCCAGTCCCCTGCGGCTGCGGGATTCCGACAGGATCAGTGCCGTCAGGGCGTGGACGTCAGTGCCGTTCCACCCCGCCAGCAGATTTTGCAGCCACTCGTCGCTGTTCTCGTCGGCGATGCCGTCGGAGATCATGACAAAATAGCTGCCTGCCGGGAGGGCCAGCCGAGTGACCTCCGGCGGCTCCGTCGTGGCCTGCAGCCCCGCCGGAAGGGAATGGGCGGTGAAGCGGGTAACGTGGGCGGTGTGCTTGAGATAGGAGGGCGCAGCGCCGTATTTATAGAGGGTGGCCTCGCCGGTGGAGCGGCGCAGAGCCAAAAGATCGATGGTGGTGAAGGCCCCGCCGGTCTCCCCCCGCAGGGCCAGCGCCGAGTTCAGGGTCTTGAGGGCAGGGGCCGGTTCAATGCCCGCCCGCAGGAACTGCTCCAGCAGCCGCACCGTCAGCGCCGCCTCCCGGTGGGCCTCCGGGCCGCTGCCCATGCCGTCGGAGAGCAGGAGGTACAGCATCCCGCCGGTCTCCACCGTGGCCAGCTGGTCGCCGCACAGCTGCTGTCCCTCCTTGGGACGCAGGGCCGAGGACACTCGATAGCCCACGGGGCCGGTGGGCTCCTCCGCCGGGGCGTGGGCCGCCGCCGCCAGCAGATCCCCCATCTGGGCGTACTGCTCCTGGGCCTGACGGCGGGAGCAGGTCAGCTGTCGATGGTACTGGCGGCGCAGGAGGAAAAGCCGCAGTTCCTCGTTGACAGCGGCGATAAACTCCCGCAGATGGACACACCGGGCGGTGAAGTACAGGGGGAAATCCTCCGACTGGGCCGTGCCACGGCGCAGCAGCGCCGGACAGGCATCATTGAAGGCGTTGTAGGTGGCGTTATAGTTCTGCTGCCAGCAGTTGGCGCACAGGACGCAGGAGCGGCACACTTGTTCCGCCGCCCGGTCGAAGATCACTGAGGGATTTTCCGGCGGGGCCGGGGCCGTATCCCGGAAGAAACTGTCGTACAGGGAGCGCAGAGCCGCAGCGGACTGCTCCAGCCGGCGGGGCCTTGCCGTCTCTCCGGGTGCATCCGCCCGGGCGGCACGCTCTGCGCAGGGAGGCAGCCAGCGCCGGGGCAGCAGCAGATAGGCCGCACCGCCCGCCAGACATGACAGCAGCAGCTGTCGGGGAGGACCGACATCCAGCAGCACTGCAAAGGCGATGGTGGGCAGAGAAAAGGCCGCCGCCGGGAGGATGCGGGGCAGGCGGCCATAGAAGGCGGCCAGCGCTCCGCCGCAGCCATAGGCCACCGTCAGCAGCAGCGCCGGTGTCTCCGGTACCAGATCCGCCGCAAGGCCCGCACAGGCCCCCGCCAGTCCCGCTGTCAGGGGCGGCAGACGGCGGGAGAGGAGCAGCAGCTCCGTCATCAGCAGCGCCTTCCCTACGGAGAACAGACCCTCTACCGTCACCGGCACCAGTGCCAACGACAGGGCGGCGGCGTACAGCAGTCCCTTTTGCCGGAGGGTCGTGCCGTGGGCGGTCAGCAGGGCCGTGGCTGCCGCCAGCAGCGCCGAGGCTGTCAGGCACAGCACCCACTGGCTCAGGGGGCGGTACAGCAGGTACACCGACTGGATCAGCAGCTGGGAGAAGGCCGCCGTCAGGGGCCGGAAGGCGGGGCGGCGGTAGAGCTTCGTATCACAGAAGGCCGTCTGGGCGGCGAAAAGCAGCACGGCAGCGGCGGCATGGCGCAGCCCCGGTTGAAAATCCAGAAACAGCAGCGCTCCGCCGGTAACACCCAACAGGGAAAGCAGACCCGGCAGGCCCGGCCCTGCGGCGGCGGCCGCCGCCAGACTGAAGGGGGCGTACAGTCCTCCCAGCCGGGCAGCGGTGAGGACGCAGCAGAGCGCCGCCTGCCCCAGCAGCGTTAGGATACGGCGGAGCCGTCTGCCGGGCGGCGGGAGGTGAAACTTCATGGACAAGCCCTCCTTTTTCCCCTATTGTAGTCACCGGCGGCGGGAAAAGCTGTCGGGAAATGGAGTCCGGCGGATTTTTCCGTGGACGGCGGTGTTTACGGAGGCAGAAAGCTGTGATATAATGAAGAAACCTTGACAGAAAGCAGGTGGCCGCTATGAAAGCCCAGCGTCCCTATCCGCAGATCACCATCACCCCCAAGGGGGAGGCCGCTCTGGTGGGCGGACACCCATGGGTCTATGAGGGGGAGGTCACGGGACTCAGCGGCCCCGTGTCCGACGGACAGCTGGTGGACGTCATCAGCCGCCGGGGCAGTTGGCTGGGCTGCGGCTTTTTCAACAGCCGCTCCCGCATCCGGGTACGGGTGCTGTCCCGAAACCCCAACGACCGGTTCGACCGGGCCTTCTGGCGGCGGCGCATCCAGTACGCATGGGACTATCGCAAGACCGTCATGGGGCCGGAGGATAGCCGCTGCTGCCGGGTGATCTTCGGAGAGGCCGACGGCTTCCCCGGTCTGACGGTGGACCGGTTCGAGAGTGTGCTGGTGGCGCAGGTGCTGTGTCTGGGCATGGAGCTCATCAAGGAGGAGCTGTTCTCCCTGCTGCTGGAGGTGCTGCGCTCCGACGGGCAGGACGTAGTGGGCGTATATGAGCGCAACGACGTGGCCATCCGTGGTCTGGAGGGCATGGAGCAGGGCAAGGGCTGGCATCCCGTGGGCGGTGAAAAGGCTCCGGACTTTACAGCGGTGGATATTGAGGAAAACGGCATCCGCTACACCGTGGACTTTGAAAACGGGCAAAAAACCGGCTTCTTTCTGGATCAGAAGTACAACCGGCAGGCGGTGGCCAAGCTGGCCCGTGGCCGGACGGTGCTGGACTGCTTCACCCACACCGGCTCCTTCGCCCTGAACGCCGCACGGGGCGGAGCCAAGCACGTCACGGCGGTAGACGTATCCGAGTTCGCCGTGGCGTGTGCCAGAGAGAACGCCCGGCGCAACGGGCTTTCCGACGTGATGGAGTGCGTGGCGGCCAATGTGTTCGACCTGCTGCCCCAGCTGGAGCAGCAGCCCAAGCGGTACGACTTCATCATTCTGGATCCCCCGGCCTTCACCAAGAGCCGCAAGACCACCCAGCGGGCCATGACCGGCTATAAGGAGATCAACTACCGGGCCATGCGGCTCCTGCCACGGGGCGGCTATCTGGCCACCTGCTCCTGCAGCCACTTCGCCACGGAGGAGCTGTTTTTGAAGATGCTGCGCTCGGCGGCCAAGGATGCCGGGGTACAGCTGCGGCAGATCGAGGCCCGGCAGCAGTGCTGCGACCACCCCATTCTGTGGGGCGTGGAGGAGACCAATTACCTGAAATTCTATCTGTTTCAGGTGGTTTGATGAATACGATTCGTATATTTTTCTTATAATATTACAAGTAGTTGCAGAATATGACAGAGGAGACCGGCCGCAGCCTGTTTCCCGAAAGGAGCATTTATGAACACCAACTGGAACGACCCCAATTTTCAGGGCTTCGGCGGCAGGCAGAGTCCCTTCGGGAAGCGGCCTCCACGGCCCAAAAAGGAGCACAAGGCCATCGGCACGCCCCTGAGCCGCACCCTCATCAATCTGGCGGTGACGCTGATCTTTGCGGCGGTGTACTTCTATGTGGTGCTGCCGCCCATCAATTTGCAGGCGGAGGAGTTCTATTTCTTCATGCTGCTGTGCTGCGCTGTGTACTGCGGCTGCGCCGTGCTGACCTCCGGGTTTCAGGGCAGCGGGGCCAAGGGCTACTTTGGCTTCGTGAAGAAGCAGTGCCGCATCCCCATGATAATAGCCGTGGCGCTGGTGGCCGTGGCCATCGTGGGCGGTATCGTGGGCTGGCAGGTGATCCGGGCCGGGGCCTACCGGGATCTGCTGACGGTGGAGACCGGTGACTTCGCCACCGAGGTGGAGGAGATCAGCTATGACCAGATCCCCATGCTGGACAGCGACTCTGCCGCCCGCCTGGGCAGCCGGAAACTGGGCGAGCTGGCGGATATGGTGTCCCAGTTTGAAATTCTGCCCTCCTACACCCAAATCAACTATCAGGGCCGCCCGGTGCGGGTCACCAGCCTTGCCTATGGTGACCTCATCAAATGGTTCACCAACCGCTCTAACGGTCTGCCCGCCTATATCATCATCGACATGGTGACGCAGGAGGCGGAGGTGGTCCGGCTGGACGAGGGGATGAAGTACACCACGGCGGAGCATTTCTCCCGGAACCTGAACCGGCATCTGCGGTTCCGTTATCCCACGATGATGTTTGATGAGCCGGTATTTGAGATCGACGAGGA
>OOAH01002604.1_pt1 | contig 12024 bp, 10 predicted proteins | sample 1671801 | NCBI WGS metagenome assembly OOAH01 (sample SAMN06348194, study PRJEB24527) | human gut metagenome | biome: human gut; feature: ankylosing spondylitis patient; material: feces | host: Homo sapiens | place: China | collected 2015-10 | reverse complement strand
TCATTGCCCGTGAGCTCGGCATTCCCGCTGTCGTGGGCTGCGGCGACGCCACCGAAGTGCTCACCGAAGACCAGCCGGTCACGGTGTCCTGCGCCGAAGGCGATACCGGCAACATCTACGAAGGCGTGCTCGACTTCACGGTCGAAGACGTCAAGCGCGGTGCGCTGCCCGAAATTCCCGTCAAGGTGATGATGAACATCGGCAACCCGCAGCTTGCCTTCGAGTTCTGCCAGCTGCCCAACAAGGGTGTGGGTCTGGCCCGTCTCGAATTCATCATCAACAACAACATCGGCGTGCATCCGAAACTCGTTCTCGACTATCCGAACATCCCGAGCGAACTGCGCGACACGGTCGATCGTCTGTCGCAGGGCTACGAAAACCCGCGCGAATTCTTCATCAGCAAGCTCGCCGAAGGCGTGGCCACCATCGCCTGCGCCTTCTGGCCGCGCAAGGTGATCGTTCGCATGTCCGACTTCAAGAGCAACGAATACAAGAAGTTGATCGGCGGCGCTCACTACGAACCCGATGAAGAAAACCCGATGCTGGGCTTCCGCGGTGCTTCCCGCTACATCGCTCACAGCTTTGCGGACTGCTTCGAAATGGAATGCCTCGCCATGAAGCGCGTGCGCGACGAAATGGGTCTTACGAACGTCGAACTGATGGTTCCGTTCGTTCGCACGATCGGCGAAATCAAGGCCGTGACGGAAATTCTCGCCAAGCACGGTCTCAAGCGCGGCGAAAACGGTCTGCGCCTCAACATGATGTGCGAGATTCCTTCGAACGCCATTCTTGCCAATCAGTTCCTCGACTATGTCGACGGCTTCTCGATCGGCTCGAACGACCTGACGCAGCTTACGCTGGGTCTGGACCGCGACTCGGGTCTCGTTGCCGCAAGCTTCGACGAACGCGATCCGGCCGTGAAGGAACTCCTCAAGCTGGCCATCCGCGCCTGCCGCGAACGCGGCAAGTATGTCGGCATCTGCGGTCAGGGCCCGTCGGATCATCCCGATCTCGCCGCCTGGCTGATGGAAGAGGGCATTGAGTCGATCTCGCTCAATCCCGACACCGTCGTCGATACCTGGCGCAAGCTCGCGACGATCGCCGGCAAGTAATCGGCACGTCCGAAAGAATTGAGCCCGCCTCATGAAGCGGGTTCGAAATGAAAGCCTCCGAAAGCCGAAGTCTTCGAACTTCGGTTGCGGAGGCTTTTGCTATGCGTTGGATGTGCGAGTTCTTATTGCGGTCCGAACGCCGCAAACTTATCGCGCAGCACAAAACCGATGCGGGATACGGCGGCCAGAAGCTGGGCGGGCGGGAAGTGCCCGAAGCCCATGACGAGCCCCTTATAAAGCGGAGCTGTAGTCGAAAAGGACGAAATCGAGCGCAGCTCGACACCCTGTTGGCGGCATTGATCGGCCACCGCTTCGTCGTCGATCGACTGGTTGTTGAAGATGAAGGTCATGTGCATGCCCTGGCCGGTGGCGATGAATTTGCCCCAGTCGCCGAAATTGTGCTGTACGGCATCGATCAGATAGTCGCGGCGGGCTTCGAAAATGCGGCGCATCTTCAGAAGATGCGTCTCGTAGAGGCCCTGTCGAATGTAGTCGGCTACCGTCATCTGCAAAATTTCATTCGATTGCCGGTCGATGAGAAAACGCATGCCGGCAAAAGGCTTGACGAGCTCGGGAGGCACGACCATGTAGCCCAAGCGAAGCCCCGGGAAAAGGGACTTGCTGAACGTACCCACGTAGACGACGTTGTTTTCGGCGTCCATTCCCTGCAGACTCGGGTAGGCAAGGTTGCCGCCGTATCGCAGTTCGCTGTCGTAGTCGTCCTCGATGATCCAGCCGCCCGAGCGGCTGGCCCACTGCAGCACCTCGCGACGCCTTTGAATGCTCATCATCATGCCCAAGGGACACTGGTGAGATGGAGTGAGAAAGACCCCCTTAGCTTCGGGCTCCATTTCAAGCGCTGTCTGCAGGCTGAAGCCTTCGGCGTCTACGGGTACGTACACGGGGTCGATATCCTGCGTGGTGGCCGCCGCGCGCAGCAGCGGATACTGAGGATCCTCGATCCAAACTTTGTCGCCCGGTGAAAAGAGGATCTTGAGGCTCATCAACAGTCCGAGTTGACTACCGGTCGTGACGATCACCTGTTCGGGCGAGGCGCGCACGGCGCGCTGACGCTGTGCAATCCCGCAGATCGCTTCGCGAAGTTCAGGCAACCCCTGAGGATCGGAATAGGCGAGCCGCAGACTGTGCTGCTGAGCGTTTTTGATGAGTAGATCGGTGAATTCTTTGCCGGGACTGGCTTCGCGCGAAGTGCTTGCGATTGCAAGCGGAGCGGTGCTCTGCACCGAAAGGTCTTCGAGTGCTTGCGCGCAGAAGGCGGCGTGTCGTCCGAGCGGCTTGGGTTTGGCGGTTTCGGTTTTGATCGTGGCCTGCAGATTTTCAAAGTTGGACTGCAGGGGAAGCTTCGTGGAAATAAAGCTGCCGCGTCCGCGGGACGTCTCGAGATAACCCTCGGAAATCAAAATGGCAAAGGCTGAGTCGACTGTGGCACGCGCCACGCCGAGGTGCTTGGCGAGCAGCCGAATCGGGACAATTCGGTCGCCCGGCTGCAGAAGCCCCTTTTGCACGGCTTCGCGTACGCTCTGGGCGATCTGCCGGTCAAGCGAAATGGGGCTTGATCGGTCCAGATGAAATTCAACTCTCAGATGCGCACCCTTTTGACGAAACATGTCTCTCGTTCTCCAAACTTGTCAAACTTGAATTAGGCAACCACGGAACACTTGATGACAATCCGATCGGTGAGTGCAGAGTTTACAGAAATGGCCTGCAAATGGTGTTGACAAGTATCTATGTTTGTTGTTTATTGATTTTGCACAAAATTACCTCGCTTTTATCAATTTGTATTAGGTGATTTATCTTAGAAAAATCAAATTTTAGGTATCAAGACCAATGTTTGGCCTATCTGTCGAATTGCTCCGTTTGCGGCGCCAATCGGGAGTTTCAGGCCCGATTGGCTATACTCTTTGCTGTCTTAACTTAACCCGTACGATTTGCCGCTCGCGAATCCGAACATCGTGCCGAACATCGATCCCAAGAATCTGTCCCCGGAAGAGATGGAAATTGCCATGAGGGCATTGCCTCCGCAGGCTCGCATTGCGCTCGAGACGCTTGCGCAGATGCAGCAGCGTCCCGCAGAGGATGTGCTTCGCGATGAAATTCGCGAGTACATTGCCGGCCGTATGCCTGTCGTCAATATTGACGCCGCCATGCAGGCCATTCAGGCAACGGCGCACACCGCAGGCTACCTGATCGGTCGTTTGCGGCGCTTTGCGCGCGAAATGAGCGACGAATAAGCAATCGAAAACTAAGGAGTTTTTTCATCATGAAGACGATCCTTGCTGCGGCCGTTGCAGCCGCTTCCGTTCTGACCGTAACGACGACGCAGGCCGCCTCGCCCGAAGTGGATGCGCTTCTCAAAGCCGCTCAGCAGGAAGGGGCCGTGTATTCGGTGGGCATGCCCAACACCTGGGCCAACTGGGTTAAGACCTGGAGTGATCTGCAGACCAAGTACAAGATCAAGACGCAGGACACCGACATGGCTTCGGCCGAACAGATTTCCAAGTTCATGGCCGAAGGCGAGAACGCCACTTCCGACATCGGCGACGTGGGCTTCGAATTCGGCGAAATCGCCAAAAAGCGCGGCATCACGATGCCCTACAAGCCCTCGACCTGGGATCAGGTTCCCGGCTGGGCCAAGGATGCCGACGGCCACTGGTGCTTGGCCTACACCGGCACGGTCGCCTTCATCATCAATAAGGAGTTGGTAAAGGATATTCCGCGCACCTGGAGCGATCTGCTCAAGGGCTCCTATCGCGTTTCCGTCGGTGCTGTGGGTTCGGCCGCACAGGCCAACTATGCGGTGCTCGCCGCCGCCATTGCCTTCGGCGGCGACGAAAGGAACCTCAATCCCGCCTACGATTTCTTCGCGAAGATCGCCAAGCAGGGGCGTCTTTCCATGGTTGACCCGGTGGTCGCCAATCTGGAAAAGGGCGAAGTCGAAGTCGGCATGCTCTGGGACTTCAATGCTTTGAACTACCGCGATCAGATCGACCGCAGCCGCTTTGAGGTTGTGATTCCTTCCGAAGGCAGCGTGATGAGCGGCTACACGACGATCCTCAACAAGTACTCCAAGCATCCGAATGCAGCCAAGTTCACGCGCGAATTCATTCTCTCGGACGAAGGTCAGATCAACTTGGCCGGCGGCTATGCCCGACCGATCCGCATCGATCACATCAAGCTGCCCGAAGATATCGCGTCCAAGATGCTTCCGAGCGAACAGTACGCCAAGGCTCGTCCCGTGAAGGACTTCGCAGCCTGGACGAAGACCACGTCGCGCTTGTCGCGCAACTGGCAGAGCAAGGTGTCGATTCACATGAAATGATGATCGGCGGCAGAGTGCCGCAGATCTAAATCGCGTCAGGAGCGGCTTCGGGATTGCCCGGGCCGCTTTTGTCCTTCTGCAGCAAGCTTTTTTAGAGGTTGCGCCTCGGTCGGGTACAATCTCCCGAAACGGCGTCCTGCGATCGGATTCGGCACGCCGTACTTTTGTTTTTGTGCGCAGTGCTCTTATGAGAACTTCTTCGGATCGGTGGTCCGGCTTCGGGCATTCTCTCCTGCTCGTTCCTTTTGCCGTCGTTTTTTTCGCCTTCCAGATCGTTCCGATGATCTGGGTGCTCATCAATTCGTTTTGGGTCGAGGACGACGTCGAGTGGGGCATCGGCAACTATGCCGAACTAATCGGCGACGCCTTCTACGCTCAGGCTTTTACCAACTCGCTGTGGCTCAGTTTCGGCAGTGCTTTTGTGGGGCTTTTGATTGCCTCCTTTGCGGCGGCCAGCTTGCAGAAGGTTCCCGGGGGTCTGCGCGACGCCATGGTGAGCTTTACCAACATGACGAGCAACTTCTCGGGCGTGCCGCTTGCCTTTGCGTTCATCATCATTTTGGGCTTCAACGGCGCAATCACACTGTTGCTCAAGAAGTGGGGACTCATCGACAACTTCAACGTGTACGGCATCGAGGGGCTGTTTCTCATCTACACGTACTTTCAGATTCCGCTCGGAACGCTTCTTCTGTTTCCTGCCTTCGGAGCTCTTAAGCCAGAATGGGAAGAGGCGGCCTTTACGATGGGCGCCAGCCGCCTGCAGTACTGGGCGCGCGTGGCGATCCCCGTGATGCTGCCCGCTCTTTCAGGCACCTTCACGATTCTCTTTGCCAACGCCATGGGTGCCTACGCAAGTGCCTATGCGCTTACCGTCGGCAACTACAACCTCATCACGATTCGCATCGGACAGCTCGTGGTGGGCGACATTTTCTTCCAACCCAACCTGGCTGCAGCGCTTTCCGTGCTGCTCATCCTGATTCTGGGCTTTGTGACGGCGCTTTACCGCTTCCTAATTCGGAGGTCCTACCATGCCGCGATTTGAGCTTCAAAACCGAACCGGCGGCTGGCAGCTTTATCACAAGTTTGTGATCGGCTTGACGGCCCTCATCTTGCTGCTGCCGATTGTGGCCACCGTGATTTATGCCTTTTCGTCGAGCTGGGGTGCGACGATTCTGCCCGACGGGCTCACAACCAAATGGTTCGTGCAGCTTCTGACCGATCCGCGCTTCATGGCCGCCATGGGACGCAGCTTCTTCATCTGCCTGGCTACGCTCGTGTTTTCGACGCTTCTGGTGCTGCCGGCGGTTTTTGCCGTTTTCTACTATTTCCCCAAGCTCAAGGATGTGATGGAAATCCTCATCATCCTTCCGTTTGCGGTGCCGCCGGTCGTAAGTTCCGTGGGCCTGTTGCAAATCTACGCGGGCGAACCTTTCGTTATTGTGGGCACGCCTTGGATTCTCGTGGGCACCTACTTTACGATCACTGTTCCCTTCATGTATCGGGCGTTGGCCAACGGGCTCGAAGGGATCAACCTCAAGGATCTCATTGATGCGGCGCACTTGCTGGGGGCAAGCACGTTTTCGGCCTTCATGCGCTGCATTCTGCCCAATCTCAATCGAGCGCTGCTCGCTTCGCTCTTTTTGAGTTTTTCCTTCTTGATGGGCGAATTCGTCTTTGCCAACATTTTGGTCGGCACGCGTTATGAGACGCTGCAGATCTACCTCTACACCAAGCGCATGACGAGCGGACACCTCAATGCCGCCATCGTTGCCACCTACTTCTTCCTTACGCTGATTCTGACGTGGGCAGCCATGTATCTGTCGCGGCCCAAGCGCGAGCGCAAGAGCGCCCAGGCGTAGGACGTGTGTTCGGAACCGATTTTTGCGACGAGAGAAATTTCAGATGGATCAATCCAAGCATTATGTCGAGGTAAAGGGACTTGCCAAGCGCTTCGGCGCCTCGGTTGTCTTCGAGGACCTTTCTTTTGAGATTGACGACGGCGAATTTATTACGCTGCTCGGTCCCTCGGGCTGCGGCAAATCGACGCTGCTGCGTTGTCTGGCCGGACTCGAAAGACCCGACGCCGGCAACATCTATGTCAACGGGGAAGACATCACGCACACAAAGCCGCAAAAGCGCGGCATCGGCATGGTGTTTCAAAGTTATGCGCTCTTCCCCAACATGACCGTAGCCGAAAACATCGCCTTCGGTCTCAAGATGCAGGGATTGCCGAAAACTGAAATCCTGCACCGCGCGGCGCAGGCCATTCGTACGGTGGAACTCACCGGCAATGAGAAGAAGTACCCGAGTCAGCTTTCGGGCGGTCAGCGTCAGCGCGTGGCACTGGCCCGTGCGTTGGTTATGAAACCGCGCATTTTGCTTTTGGACGAACCGCTTTCGGCCTTGGACGCCCGCATTCGCCGCAACCTGCGCGACGAAATCCGATCGATTCAGCGCGAGATGCATCTCACCACGATCTTCGTGACGCACGATCAGGAAGAGGCGATGACGATGAGTGATCGCATTTTCCTGATGAACAAGGGAAAGTTCGTGCAGATCGGCACGCCCGAAGAGGTTTATCTGTCGCCTGCGGACGAATTTGCGGCTCGATTCATCGGTTCCTACAACCTGCTTACCCGCGAACAGGCTTCCCGCATCGTTGATGTGAAGGATGCAACGCTCTACGCCGTGCGCCCGGAATCGGTCTATGTGCGAGAAGAAGGGGGCAAGTACCCGCAGACATGTTCTCAGCCCGTTGAGGGCATCGTGGTTTCGCATCAGCTGCTCGGCAACGTGATCCGCTATCGCATTGCGGCGCTCGGCACCGAACTGACGGTTGATGTGATGAATCGTTCGAGCAGTCGACTCTATGCGCCGCAGACGGCCGTGCAGCTGCTCTTCAATCTCGCAGAAATCAAGCCCTTGGCTCGATAGGCGGCGGCAAGCCGGCTGTTGTGAAATCGATGGCAAATGGAAAGAAACGTCAGATTTCGCCGATGCACAATTGACGACCTGTATGTTCTGCAGAACTTCTCGCGTCGGCTCTATTTCGAAACATTTGCCGAGGCGAATACGCCGGAGAACATGCAGGCTTATCTCGATCATGCTTTTGCGCTCGAGAAGCTGCGCGAAGAACTTCTCAATCCGCATTCGTCCTTTGTTTTTCTCTATTGCAACAGCGAGCTTGCCGGCTACATGAAGCTCAACGAAGCTTGCGCGCAGACGGATGTGCACGATGATGAATCTTTGGAAATCGAACGGATCTACGTGGACAAGAAATTCCAGGGAGAAGGACTTGGGCGTGCTCTCATGAGTCGAGCCATTGATACGGCAGCAGAGCGCGGGAAAAAGTACGTTTGGCTCGGTGTTTGGGAAAAGAACGAAAAGGCGCTTCGCTTTTACGAACGCACCGGCTTTCGGCAAGTCGGCACGCATGTCTTTGTGATGGGCGACGATGCGCAGACCGACTGCATTATGCGCAAGGACTTGGAATAGAAAAAATCTGCAGAATAAAGAAAAACCTCGCAGACGCGAAACGCCGCGAGGTTTTCCAAATGCCGATTCGGCAGAAACTGGTAGGCCCAGAAGGGCTTGAACCTTCGACCAAAGGATTATGAGTCCTCTGCTCTAACCAACTGAGCTATGGGCCCTTGTCTGCGACAATAAACCGCAAACGGAGTCGGCATTTTACAAGAAAATCAGATTTTGAAAACTTTTTCCCGATAAAACTTCATTTCGGCGATCGAATCGTAGATGTCGCTTAGGGCTTCGTGCTTGGAGGACTTCTGATATTGACTCAGAATGCCGGGGGCCCAGCGTCGAACCAGTTCCTTTACGGAACTCACATCGATGCTGCGGTAGTGGAAGAAGTCTTCGAGCCTCGGCATCCAGCGGGCCATGAAGCGGCGATCCTGTCCGATGGTATTGCCGCACATCGGCGACTTGCCTGCCGGAACAAAGCGCGACCAGTGCGCAAGGCAGATGTCGGTCGCTTCTTCTTCCGAAATCGTGCTTTCCAGAACGCGCTTGGTGAGACCGCTGCGGCCGTGCGTAGCGGTGTTCCAGCTGTCCATCGACTTCATCACGGCTTCGGACTGATGAATGGCGATTACGGGGCCTTCGGCAAGAACGTTGAGTTCGGCGTCGGTTACTACGGAGGCTATTTCGATGACTCGGTTGACTTCCGGCTGCAGGCCCGTCATCTCCATATCGAGCCAGATGAGATTAGTTTCGCTGTAGCGCGGATCTTTTTCGATTGCTTCGGACATTGAATTTTTCTGTAAAAAAAGCGCAAATCTTGCGCGGCGCCTTTAATATTAACAAGTTGTACTGTCTGCATCGTTTTTTCTTCGCCGTTTCATGACCGACATTGCGTCCGTTCTGAGCATTTTGTTCGTCCTTTTGATTGCGTTTTACGTGTGCGTGCACACGGCGCTCACCATTTCCGAGGTCAAAAGCGAGGAAGCCGGTGCTGACGTCGTTCCTGCCGCCTTCCGTCCACGAGTCACGCTTGCCGAACATCGAAAAGCGATCGACTATACGGGCGAAATCATTCAAAGCGATCTGGTGGCGGCGCTTACCGGGGCCGGGATTGCCCTGCTGCTTACGTTCGGCGGCGGCTTTACGGTGCTGCTTGCGGGCATTACGGCTTTGTGTGGCCAAGGGCTTGCAGCGCACATTGCGATTGCGCTTTTCGTGAGCTTTGTGCTTGCGCTCATCGATTTTCCGCTCTGCTGGTGGAAGGAATTCCGCATCAACGAGCGCTACGGTTTTGAAAAAATGCCTGCCGGCAAATGGCTTCTCAAAGCACTCAAGGAATTGATTCTGGGCTGGTGTTCGTTTGCTCCGGTTCTCGTGGCCTTGCTTTTGGTCTGCGAAAGCGCTTCCTACCATTGGTGGTCGTTTGCGTTGGCGGCTACGGCTGCCTGGTACATTTGGCGCATTGCTTTGGCGCCCCGCGTCATCGGATTTTCGGCTCAGGCCAAGCCCATGCAGGATGGAGTGCTCAAGACTCAGTTGGCCGAACTTTTGAAGCGCCTTGAATTCGAAAATGCCGAGATCTGCACGATGTCGCGCCCCAAGAGCTGGCGCCACGGCAATGCGATTCTCGTGCGCCGCCGCGGCAAAGCGCGCCTGGTGATTTTCAATCATGCACTGGCACGCCTCTCGAACTCCGAAATTCTTGCAATCGCCGCTTGCGCGATCGGACGCGTCAATCGCTGTCACAATGCCGCTCGACTGATTTTCTTCATCGGACTTTCGACCGTGTTCTGGTGGGGACTGGCCTTTCTTGCGGAAAAAACATGGTTCTACGCGTCCTTAAATATTGAGCCGTCGTTGGCGATTCCCAACGGCGCCATCAATATGGGGCTGCTTTTCTGCATTTGCCTTACGGTTGTGCCGGTGGTTCTGTATCCGGCGGTGTTTCTTGTGCACGCCTTCACCCGCATGCTCGACTACGACGAGGATGCTTATGCGGTTGCCGCTGTCGGCGCCAAGCCTTTGGTGCGCGCCATTGCGAAGCTTCACCGCGACTATCGCAATTCGCTTATTCCGAACATTCTTTACTCGCTTGCCAATCATCGTCGTCCGCATGTCACGCACCGCATTCGTGCGGCGTTGTTGGTTGAGCAGCGCGATCGCCTCAATCAGGCCTCGGCGGTAAGCGACGAGCTGCGCACGCAGGCCACGCGCTTTAACATGGCTATGGAACGCCGACGCAAGCTGCGCGACGAAAAACTCGAAGCGCATCTGCGCCGCAAGAGCGAAATTCTGCGCGAGGCAAGCGCTTTGCGTCACCGCGACTTTTCAATGCAGCAGGCCTAAGCGATGGCGCGACAACGCAAGCAAAACCAAATCGCGCAGCCGACCGGGCCGCTGATTACCGGCCGCGTCACCCGCACGCACGGACGGCATCACTACGTCACGACCGACTCGGGCGAAGTGTTCGAAGCGCACCGCCGCGGCAAAAAGTCCGATGTGGTCGTGGGCGACATCGTGAAGTGTTCTCAGCCTTCGGGCGGCGTGGTGGCAATCGAATCGGTCGAACCTCGCGTCAATTTGTTTTACCGCAGCGACGAGTGGCGCATCAAGGAGCTTGCAAGCAATCTCACTTTGATTGCGTGTGTGTTTGCCTCGCGTCCGACCTTCAATCCGAAGTTCATCTGGAAGGCAATTGTGGCGGCCGAGGCTGCCGGCATTCCCGTGCTGGTGATCCGAAACAAAACCGATCTTGCCGAAAAAGCCGACGAAGCGCAGGCCTTTCTAGAGTCGCTGCAGAATCTCGGCGTACGCACGCTGGCCTTATCGGCGCTTGCCGGCGCCGATGCAACGCGCGCTATTTTGGAAAAGACCTTCGCGGACGAGCGTGTGCTTCTAATGGGACAGTCGGGCATGGGCAAGAGCACGATTCTCAACGTGTTGTGTCCGCAGGCTCAGGCAAGAACGCAGGAATTTTCCGAAGCCCTCGACCTGGGCAAGCAAACCACCACCAATACGACCTACTACACAACGGTCTTTGAGGGTAAAGAAAGTGCTCTCATCGACAGTCCCGGGTTTCAGGAATTCGGTCTTGCGCACCTCACCAAGATGGACGTGCTTCGTGCCATGCCCGATATTGCACGCTGCGTCGACGGCTGCCGTTTCTACAACTGCACGCACACGACGGAACCCGGCTGCTCGGTGAAGGCGGCGGTGGCCGACGGTCGCATCGATGCCGAACGCTACGCGTTTTACTGTGAGTTGGTTGCGGCCTGCGAGAAATAACGTCGGCAGCGTGCGGTCTGTCTAGAGCGCAAGAGCGCCGTCGGCTTGTCCGAAAAACTGCTCGAACGCGGCTTTCAACACGGCGTATACCTTGATGTCGAGCTCCTGCTCGAAAGCGTTCGATTTCGGATTAAGAAATTTCTGTGGCGAAGCGAAGACTTTTTTGAGTCTTTTGTTGAATTCGGCGAGAAGTCCTTCATAAAACTGAGTTTGTTCTTCCTTGGTCATGCGCACCAGACGGATAGCGACGTAACGCCGTGAACCTAAATCGTTCGGATCGATCAGGATGCCGTTTTCGAGCTTTCGCTCGCCGACCAGCATGCCGATCAAGTGCTGATTAATTGCTGCGAGCACGGTGTCGAACTGTTCAGCGGCTTTGCCTGTGCCGCTTCCGGCGCAGTCCACATCGTCGGTTAAAACGTTGCTGTAGAACGCTTTCCAGCCGGCCCGGTTCTGCGTAACGAAATAGGCGGGCAAGTTTTTAGTAAAACCAACTTCGGCTCCGAACTCGTTCTTGAGGATGCCCGCAAAAAGTCCTGAGATCTTGGTGTATACAGGAATACAGAATTTAATTCCCACGTTTGACAGAAAGCGCGATTCGGCTTGACGCGAAGGAACGAGAAACTCGGTTCGCCCGACAAGGCCTTCGAGATCCGGTTTGACTTCCTCAAAGGCAAAGCGGTAGGGAACCCAATACTTGGGCAATCTGCCGTAGCGAGCCTGCGCAATGGTCCATTCGAGCATCAAACGGCACTCCAGAACACTCATGACAAGCGAAAAAGACTGCTTGAGTGCGCTGCCGTTCCG